>SDBT01010917.1_pt1 | contig 14641 bp, 11 predicted proteins | sample 2277101 | NCBI WGS metagenome assembly SDBT01 (sample SAMN10404973, study PRJNA504765) | marine sediment metagenome | isolation source: marine sediment core GS10_PC15, 103 cmbsf | place: Arctic Ocean: Southern Knipovich Ridge | collected 2010
GTCCATTTTTCATTTTTGTGGATGTTTTTAATAGTCGGAACAATGCTGATATCGATGAGGATCGGTTATAAACTCAGAAAATCAAGCGGCGTTATTCTTCTTGTCATGTATTTTGTCTACATTTTCACGAACATAAAATTTTTTTATTGATCCGCCGGAGGAAAGATAAATGGGAAAAAAAATTGATAATGGTAAGACGAAGAATGCCGGTTTTATATCGACACGGCTGGCCGGAATGGACGGTGTGTCAATGGAGACGAAAAAGTGGGGTGACATATTTGAGAAAGAAGGATTTAACTGTTTTTTCATGGCCGGTGAGCTGGACTTTCCCGCTGAAAGATCATTTCTTGTCGAGAAAGCGCACTTCACCCACCCGGAGATAAGGGAAATATATCATGAATGTTTTGACTCAAATACCCGAAAACCATCAGTGACCAAAAAGATCCAGCATGTAAAAGATCAATTAAAAAAGAGTCTGTACGATTTTATAGCTAAATTTAACATCGATCTTTTTATAGTCCAGAACGCCCTGTGCATTCCGCTAAACGTCCCTCTTGGTTTGGCGATCACCGAGATAATCTGTGAAACAGGGATAAAGACCATCGCACACAATCATGATTTTTTCTGGGAGAGGCCCCGTTTCCTTACGAACTGTATTTGGGATTATCTCAACATGGCTTTTCCGCCTCATCTTCCATTTATACAGCACGTTGTGATAAACTCATCCGCTGACAATCAATTGAGCCTGAGGACAGGTATATCGGCCGTCATAGTCCCCAATGTAATGGATTTTGAAAATCCCCCCCCGCCTATTGACGATTATTCAAAGGATGTGCCCGAATCATTGGGGATCGATGATGACGAACTTTTTGTTCTGCAGCCGACAAGAGTGATCAAGCGCAAGGGGATCGAGCACGCAATCGAAATGGTGAGCCGCCTGGGGATGAAAGCCAAGCTGGTCGTCTCGCACGCGTCAGGAGATGAGGGTTGGGAATACGAACAGAGGGTCAGGGAGTATTCTTCTCTTCTGGGGGTCAATACACTATTTATATCCGACATCATAAATGAATACAGAGGCAGGACAGAAGACGGAAGAAAAATATACACTCTCTGGGACGTGTATCCCCACGCCGATCTTGTAACCTACCCGTCTGAATTTGAAGGCTTTGGGAATGCTTTTTTAGAGGCTATATATTTTCGAAAGCCTATTGTTGTAAACAATTACTCTATCTACAAGTTCGATATAAAGCCAAAGGGGTTTAAGGTCGTGGAGCTGGATGGGTATGTGACAAAGACCGCTATCAATCACACGGTAAAACTATTAAAGGATCCTGAGATGTGTAAAGAAATGGTCGACCACAATTATGAGCTGGGGCTGCATCAATATTCCTATGATATATTGAGGCAGAAGATAAAAGGCCTCTTATTGCACTTCTTCGGCACATAGCAGTTTGTATAGAGAAGAATAACTCACATGTTTTCGGTCCTTTTTTTGATTTCCCTGGAATGCCTGTAAAACTCGTCAAGCCCCATCTGTTTTATAAACACAAGTCCCCTTGTTGCCCGGATCAGCGCGCTCTCATGCTCATAAAAATAGCTCCGGCCCAGACAGGTCTTCAGGGTTTGATACTGCTCGACCTGGATTTTTTGCGCGAGCTGTGAAAATGGTCCGTCAAACTCGTGGGACGGAAAGGACGCGTCCTTTTGCGATATAAAAGAGTTGATGAATGCGCTGTTTTGAAGGGCGAACATGTTGAGAGAGACAGGTATGAACATGTTGGCTTCACTCGGGTGGAAACGGTACCAGACATTGCGGTATCCCCATATTTTAATATCGGTTTTCATGTCTTCACGCTCGTATCTTTTCAAAGCTTCGGTAATAGCCTGAAGCGCTTTGTAGTGGGAGTCCGGCCCGCTGGCTTCCGGGTCGAGGGCAACCGTAACTATATCCGGGGTGATCTTTTTTAAGGTTTTGTAAACCGGCATAACATCCCTTTCAATGTCCGGCTCCTCGGTGAATGTTTCACCTGTGTAGAAACCGAGCCTGAGATGGAGCACGGAATCGGAGTGCCATCCGAAATACCCCCACAGGCAGTCCGCCTCCCATTCCCTGCACATGCCTTTAAGACGCTGTATGTGCGGCAGGTCCTTTCTCCCCGGGTACTGGGTCTTGAAATAATTGATCAGCTCATCGACACGGTCCCCGAGAAGGTCGGTGTCGGTTTCGTCGTAAAGGTAAATAAGGTTTCTTAAAAGTCTTCTGAGCCTTCCTTCATCCTTCATCACCGGTGAATGCGCGGCCACACCGTCTAAATACTGCCACACATCCCGGTTTTTTCCAATAGTATTGTCTGGGTTGAAATATCCTTCTTTATAAAGATCACTAAAAGCATTGTTGAGAAGGTAATTCTTTAACTTTGTGAGCCGGCTCAGCATAAACGCATTTGTTACCGCGGTGAATCCGCTCGTGAAAGTAGCAAAGTAGTGCTTGTTGCTGTGTTTTCGGATGTGTCTTACCACACCGGGCAGGTAGCCGAGCATTATGTCATCGTGGTGCGGTTCGGTGTGAAGGAACACGGTGTTTTTGTTCAGGAAAATGCCGTTTTCGATCTTTTGTTTCAGGCTCTTGATCACCCGGGTTTTTGCATCACCGATACTTTTTTTCCCCTTTTTGAGGATCAAATTCCCGAACTGATCATCTCGAAAATCAGAAATCGTTAGCCTTTCAACAGGTATATTGCTCCTGAGAGAGAGGTCAACGATTATCTCTTCAATCTGCCTGCTGCTGAAACTTTCGTTTTGTTCCAGGGCGTGTAATTTCCGCTCATGCAGCATCTTTGCCGCTCCGGTGGTTAAATAAAACCGCGCGTTCGGCAGTGTCTGCAGCACGGTTGCCGGATAGTGAATGTGCATGGGCATCCTTATCGAATCGGAAACGATATGAGCTTTTGCCTCACCGGCCGCGATGATGAGAGCGGCGCAGTCAGGGTTGAAGGTAATGGTTGACAGACCTATGGTAATCACATGCCTTTTTCTTGCTATCTCGATCCCGCCGAGGTCCTGGGCAGCTGCAGCCTGGGTCTCGTAATTAGTGGGGACAAGGCGGGTTGTCGAGAAAAGATCGGAACCGCGAATGTTAAACCCGATGTGCCCGTCCGGTCCTATGCCTCCGAGGAAAAATCCGATACCTCCAAGGCCCCTGATTTTCGCCTCGCGATTGGTGCACCACTGGTCTATATTTTCAAGGATATTTTTCTGCAGCCCTTCACTACCATCGACCGGGTGCCTGTATCGAAGGGTAAGGTCGACTTCACCGCGGGGCCAGATTTCATCCAGATCCTTTCCTTCCGGCAGGCCGATGCGATCGCAATTTATTAAAAGCGCTTTTTTGGGATCAAGTCCGAAATCGCCGATGTAGTACTTATTCACGTAGTAAAAAAAGCTGTTTTGCTGGAGGGGGTTTATAGGGTAAAACTCATCGATCTGGACAAAGATCAGGTTTTTCATGTCCGGTTTATTACCTGGATCGATCCCGTTTTCGGCAAGTTCTTTCTGTGTCCGGTTATCGTCCCAGTTTTTTAAAAAGCGCAGCACTTCTTTTATAAAATACTCGGGTGTTTTGCCAGTCGGGAGGCTTATCACTCCGCCGGGGTTTTGCTGGATCCATTCAAGAAAACGCAGTGCCGTAAATGTACCGAGTTCGGGGAAGCTTGGGACAATCAAGACACCTGTCTTTTCGGCAGGCTCATACTTGAGCTTTTGCCCCGATCGTTCCAGCATTATTTGTTCGACTATTGACTCCATTTTTTTTATCTTATCCCTGATAATCATTGTTTCGAAAACCCCTGTTACCTGATATAAATTGTAATAAATATACTTTTATATATCAATAAGGGAAATATCTTCAGGGGTCTTTGAAATATATCCTGTGTTTAAGTAAAATAATAATGCCCCATCATAAAAACTATTTTTAGACTGAATTAATATTGTATATCTTATGTCAATGCAGGCTGCCGGGTATTGCCGATAAAAAACGAGGGGATGTCTTGATTTTTTCATACAGTGTAAATAACAGTGAAATACTGAAAAAAATATCTATTCCGATCCAACCCGGTGTACCAGGAGGGAAAAATGAAGATCTTTTTGGTTATTCTTCTTGCAGGAGCAACCGCAGCCCTTACCTATGTGGTGAGGGTCCAGATACCCGGTACGGTTGGCCATTTGAATTTTGGTGATATCGCTGTGATTTTCTCCGGAGTATTTTCATCCAGCGATGGGTCTCGGTGCGGCACTCAGTGAGTTGCCGTTCAATGCTCTTCAGGCTATTGTAGGTGCTTTCGGCGGATATGGTGTTTATATTGCTGTTACAAAGGCGCTGCCGCAGTGAGATCGTAAAGGATCGAAAATCTTGATATCCATCACAGCCGGCCTTGAATTGATTTAGGGCGGTTTTCTCACGAATTGAATGAAATAAAAGATTATTAATACTATAGCAATACATTACAATTTCAAGCACAGACTGCAGTGAAAAGTGAGAAAACCGCTAAAACCTCCCATCCGATGAATTTATGGATATTTGAAAGAAATGGGGGTTAGGGGGCACGTTCCGGTGTATAAGTCATTTAACACGTTTAAAAAAGGTACCAGAATAATAAAAAATAACACAAGTTCCCTGTTTTCATTTTTACTTGAAAAAAAAGAAACTGCAGAATTAATCAATACCTTCGGCCCTGTTATTAAGAGAGGTAAGGGCCCTTACCTCTATGATTATGATGAAAACAGGTTCGTGGATTTTTATTTATCGGAGGGCTCGCTTCTGTTCGGCCATTCACCGCCCTGCCTCACAAAGATCATAAAAAGCTGGCTTGGCAGGGGTTTTTCTTCCGGCTATATGGTCGCCTCCCAGAACATGCTCTCAAAAAAAGCTTTAAGATTGTTGATAAATGATGATCACAAAGCCGGTAAATGGCTTTTCTTTGGTTCTTCCTTGGAAGCTCTGCTCAAAGCCGTTTCGATGATCCGTTTTTTTGGATATAACCGGCCAGGAGTATACATGAGTGATTCCGTGCCGCCGTCTGAATTCCCCGCGAAACACGCGATCAATATGATCGATGCCGGAGCTGTTGAAGCCGCGGATTTTTCTGATCTGGATTTTATCGTATTAAGATTGAATAAAGAAATTTCTAACGTACAAGTTAAAATGCTTATAAATAAGCTGAAGGTCAATAAACCTGTCGTTATATCGGATGAAACTTCATTTGATTCCTTCGTACATGTGGACAACAGCAAAGAATTAAAAGACCAGCTGGACGTCCGGGTTTTCGGCAGCTGGGTCTCTGCCGGGTTATCCTTCGGTTGTGTTTATGTAAATGAGGGATTTTTACAAAAAGAATTGAAAAGTAAGAGTTTTAATGATTTTTTTGAAATATTTCTGCAAGGCTTACCACCGCTTTACAAAGTAAAGGCTGCTGTAGAATGCTTGAAAAACGTTGAAAAATCAGGGTCTTACGATAAACTGTTAGAAAAGACAAAATTTTTTTACAATTTGTTGAGTCACGATTTTTTTGCTCTTTCGGGCGGTTTTATATATATAAAAGATGGTGATTTTGTCCTGAAAGATTTTAGCAAAAAACGCAGCATTCTTCTTGAAAATGGTTTATATTTTCCTTTCTCCCCTGAGTCTCCTATTTTTTTGTCCTATTCTCATCCGGACGAGCTTTTAACAAAATGTGCACTGCGGATTAACTTAGTTTTTAGCAGATTTTACCGATAGAATAAAATAATTGGGACAACAGGTTTAATTCAATGATCATTCATATTCTAAATTTCTCTAAAATGGGGTTTGGGATAATCCTTATTTTTTTCTCTGTTATCCTGTGGTCGATGTTTAACAAATTTTCATCGGCCAGTCTTGCCGTGACAGCGGTCCTTGTATATGCCTCAGTTATAGTTGACCTGCTTGATCATTACGCTATTATTGACAGCAGCCGCATGTTCAATTATAAAGGCGTCCCTCTTTTAAAGTATGCTCTGCCTCTTCTTATTCTCATTTCTTTTATTGTCACTCTTATTATTTTTTTGAAAGAAGAAAAAACAAACAGAAACACGTGATATTTTATTTAAAATCCCATTTTTTTTAAAAGTTATACTTGACAGACCTTATTAATAAATTGCATATAACCTTTATATATGATATAAAGAAATCGACACGGTTTTAAAGATTAGTAATACTTATTAAGCCGGCAGGGTATGATAGATGCGCGCGCGCGATCTTATTGTAAAAAAAAGGAACAGAAAAGAGCACACATACGGGGAGATACAGTATCTTGTAAACAGTTACACCCGGGGTGAGATACCGGATTATCAGATATCAGCCTGGCTTATGGCAGCCTTTTTAAACGGTATGAACGAGGACGAAACTTTTTATCTTACAAAAGCCATGCTTTTATCAGGAAAGACGATAGACCTGGGCTCGATCGCTGAAATGAAGATAGATAAACATTCAACAGGCGGGGTGGGTGACAAGATATCGCTGATACTTGCTCCGGCTGTTGCCGCGTGCGGAGTGGTCGTGCCGATGACAAGCGGCAGGGGGTTGGGATTTACCGGCGGCACTCTTGACAAGCTCGAATCGATCTCGGGTTTCAACGTCAACCTGACCGAAGCGGAATTTATTTCTACACTTAAAACGGTCGGCTACGCAATGACCGGGCAGACAGACCAGATCGCGCCGGCGGACAAGAAGCTCTATGCTCTGCGGGATGTCACGGGTACGGTTGAAAGCATTCCGTTGATCACTGCCAGCATACTGAGTAAAAAACTTGCCGAGGGAGCGGACGGTGTGGTTTTTGACGTTAAATTCGGGACCGGCGCGTTCATGAAAACCAAAAAAGAGGCAGAGAGTCTCGCCCGGTCGCTTGCCTCTATTACAAAAAAAATGGGGAAAAAAGCTGTATGTGTGCTGACATGTATGGACAGACCGCTTGGAAAGGCTGTTGGAAACAGCCTTGAAGTAATAGAATCGATTGAATGCCTGAACGGCGCGGAGCATGAGGATATTATTGAAATTGTACGTGTGCTCGGAGGTCATATGCTTGCGGCCGGGGGTGTGGTCAGCACAGCAGATAAAGGTGAGTCAATGATACATGAAAAGTTAAAAAACGGGGAAGCATTTGATAAGTTCAAAGATTCTGTAAGGGCCCAGGGGGGCGATGTTGATTCGATAATAAATACAGAAAAGCTCCCGCGCGCGCGAAACTCCCGTGCAGTTTACGCTCACCGGGAAGGGCGCGTAATTTCAATGAACACGGAACAAGTGGGAACCGCCGCAATATTCCTCGGGGCCGGTAGATTGACAAAGGAAGACTCAATAGACCCTGCTCCCGGAATAATTATCGAAAAGAAGACGGGCGATTTTGTAAAAAAAGGGGACAAGCTCGCCACTTTGTTCTACAACCGTGAAACAAACCTTGAGCAGGCTGCCGAACTCATGGTCAGCTCATACACAATAAACAAGAATAGCGAAAGCAATTTTCAATTAATCCACGACGTCATCGAATAAGGGACACAGGTATGTCAGATTTTATTGATGAGATGATCAACAATTCACCCGAGTGGGTTTGCAAAGATCTGGATGATGATGAAATAGAAGATTTTTCAAGAAGGACAGGATACAGTAATGTCGTAAGCAGGATCATGCTGCAAAGAGGGATCAACACCGAGGAAGATCTTAAACACTATCTTTCCGATGATATATATTCTTTGATCAACCCCTTTCTATTTACCGGCATTGTTTCCGCGGTCAACAGGGTCAAGAAGGCCCTGCATGATAGTGAAAAAATATTTATTTTTGGAGACAGGGACGCGGACGGGGTCCTGGCGACAGCGATGCTCTATAATATGCTTAAAAAATTCGACGTTGACGTCTTTTACAAGGTGCCTGAAGGTGAGTACGGTTACGGAATTGAAATAAATGATGTTGATATGGCCAGAGACCGGGGCGTTTCCCTTATTATTACTGTTGATACAGGTATATCAAGTATAAAAGAGATCGAATACGCGAATTCTATGGAAATAGATACGATAGTTATTGATCACCATGTTCAGCCGAATGTAACACCTGCCGCTTTCTCGATCCTGAACCCCAAAATGGATTTTGAAACTTATCCTTTTAAAAGCCTTTCAGCCGGCGGTGTTGTGCTTAAATTTATACACGCTTTCATCCTTTCACATACCAAAAATTTTAACAGGGTGTTCGTACCCATACTTTCGGAAGGGGAAACTGTAAAGGGAGTGAAGGTCATAAACGGGATCATAACGGACTCGATAACGATAGAGGAAAGCATTCATTATCCCATAGAAAACAACTATACAGTTGTGCTGGACAGCAAAAAGAAACTCCCTGAATACTTTTCCAGCTGGCTGAAAGACAGGAAAATCGGTCAAATAGGGCTCATGTGTTCACAATCATACAGCAATATTGATGAGTTTGCGCGGTTGTTTATAAAACTTTTTTCACAAAGACAGAAAAAAAGCACAGAATTTGTAAAGTCCTTTATTGACCTGTCCGCAATATCCACCATATCGGACATCATGCCGCTGATAGGTGAAAACAGGGTGATTGTCAGAGAAGGATTAAAACAGATAACCGGTACTTCGAATCTGGGTCTGAGTATACTGCTCGGCTATTGCAATCTGCCGGAAAAAGATTACAGGGCAAAGGACATCGCCTGGTACCTGTCGCCGCTGATCAACTCGGCCGGTAGAATGGGAGACGCCCATTTGGCGGTTGAACTGTTTGTTACCCGTGATATTGGGGTCGCCAATGAACTTTCGAAAACACTGATAGACCTAAATGAGAAGAGAAAAGAAAAGGGCGAAAAGAACTTTAGAATTATTAATCCGATCATAAAAGCAAAATATTATAAAGACCCGGTCATAATAATGGATACCGATAAAGCTGAGCATGGAGTCACGGGAATAATAGCAAGCAAGATCGCCCGGAAATTTTTTAAGCCGACAATAATTATTGTAAATGACGGCAAAATTGGGATAGGATCAGGCAGAGATAGCGGCGATTTTGACCTGGTTTCTCTGGTCGCCAGATGCGATGACCTCCTGCAGAAATACGGGGGGCATAAATCGGCTGTAGGGTTTACAATTGATATTGAAAAGATTGACAGCTTTCGTGAAAGAATCCACAGCATCGTGAGCGATGAATATGAACTTTTTAAGAGCCAGGAGACCCTCGAGATAGATGTTGATATGATCCCGGAGGTAATCGGCTTTCAGCTGCTCAAGGAGCTGATAATTTTTGAACCAACCGGTGTAGGTAACAGGGCACCCTGTTTTTCAATATCAAACACAACAGTTATAAAACCGTCATGCATAGGGAAAGATAAAAATCATATAAAATTTTTAATACCTACCGGTAACGGGGTCATACCTGTGATCGGATGGGGGCTTGCAGACAAGGGGTTTAGAATCATTGAGGACAGCAAATGTATCGATATAGTCTTTAATATCGAAGACAATTATTTCAGGGGCGAACGATCGCTTCAGCTTGTCCTTCACGATATGCGCACTACCAATTAATGGACAGTCTCATATGTTGGTTCTGCAGGCAAGATAAGAGGGGGTGAGTGTTGAAAAGATTTTGTTTTTTGTGGGTTTTTATCATTATTTTATTGTTTTTTTTTAACCGGTCCACAGGATTACCCTCAACAATTGGCCTTGGGCCCGCTGAAAGGGCCCAGGTCGGGCAGGCTTTTGAGAGATTTCTAACCCGGGAGAGGCAGTTCATCCAGAGAGGATTGAACAATGCCCCATATTATCTGCCGTTTATTAAAGAGGTTTTCGAAAAAGAGAAGCTCCCGGAAGACCTTGTCTGGCTTCCCTTGATTGAAAGTGCTTTTTCGCCAAATGCATATTCAAGAGCCGGAGCGAGCGGGTTGTGGCAATTTATGCCCGGTACAGCGCGTTTCTATCATTTGAAGATAGATTTTTGGGTGGATGAAAGAAGGGACCCGTTTAAATCGACACGTAAGGCGGCAAAACTCCTTAAAAGCCTTTACAATTATTACAACAACTGGGAACTCGCCCTTGCCGCGTACAATGCGGGTATCGGATCGGTAAATTCTGCGATCAAGAAAGGAAGATCGAGAGACTTCTGGGAATTGACGTCAAAGGGGTATTTAAAAAGAGAAACCCGCGACTATGTGCCTCGTTTTTTTGCCGCTGCATATATAGCAGAAAATCATGACCGGTATGGGTTTGTTTTAGACACCGGCATAAAATTTCCGGAATATGAAATTCTCCTTGTTGAAAAGCCGATCGACCTGACAATTTTTGCAGGGAAAACGGGAATAAAACTCAGCTCCTTGAAACAATTAAACCCGGAATTGCAAAGATATATTACCCCTTTTGGAGAAAACTATAAACTTCGGGTCCCTGAAGAAAAACTGGCCCGTGCACTGGTTGTCTATAATGAGCTCCCAAAGGAAGATCTTACCGGAGTCAGGTGGCACAGGGTAAGAACCGGAGAAACTCTCGGTGAGATCGCTGAAAATTACGACACAAAAGTTTCACTTTTAAAACGGATCAACAATATCACAAACTCAAAAAGGGTCTTCGCCGGAGTGAAAATACTGGTCCCTGTACATTCAGAAAGCCCGGATAACGAAAGCGAGTGGGTCTATGTACCCAGAAAGGGGTTCGAAACCCAGGAAATTCTTTATGAAGTAAGGAATGGTGATACTATCTGGGGCATCGCGAATAGGTATGAAACCGAGGTTGAGATGATACAGGCTGTAAACGGTCTCACTTTTGACACGGTGATAATGCCCGGTGACGCGATCAAGCTCTGGATCGACACAGCACTTCAGAGATAACAGCACCTCCCTGTATACATGGATGCGAGTAGAAAAACCGGTTTAAGTTTTTTATTGATTTTTTATATATCTGTTAGTATTTAAACAAAATATTTAAACTACACAGGAGCCGGAAATGAAGTTAGCCAAAAGAAGCAACATAGCCCCGTCTCTCACACTCGCGATGAACACAAAAGCGAAACAGATGAGGGCAAAAGGTATCGACGTAATCAGTTTTGCCGCAGGAGAGCCGGATTTTACAACACCGGAACATGTGAAAGAAGCGGGCAAAAAGGCGATAGACGGGAACAAAACCTACTACACACCTGTAAGCGGGATTATCGAGCTTAAGGAAATTGTTGCGAAAAAGTTAAAAAAAGAGAACGGGCTTGATTTCACTACCGATGAAATAACCATCAACTCCGGCGCCAAGCATTCTGTGTTCAACGCTCTGTCGGTGCTGGTCGAAAACGGTGACGAGGTTATAGTGCCATCCCCTTACTGGGTAAGTTATACAGAAATGGTGCGTATTCTGGGCGCAGATTTCAGGACAATCGAGACAAGCGAGGAAACAGGTTTTAAAATCACGCCAAAGGATCTGGAGAACGTATTCAGCGATCGGACAAAAGTGGTTCTGCTCAATTCCCCCAACAACCCTACGGGAGCCGTGTACAATAAGAAAGAGATTTTTGCTATAGCTGAATATCTTGAAGATAAGGACATTGTCATTGTTGCTGACGAGATCTATGAAAAGATCGTGTACGATGGGAACGTTCATGTGAGCATCGCCGGATATTCGGACAAAATTAAAAGTAAGACTGTAATTGTAAACGGTGTGTCAAAAGCATTTTCAATGACAGGGTGGAGGATAGGGTACGCTGCCGGACCTGCTGAGATAATAGGAGCTGTAAACAAGCTCCAGGGTCATACATGCGGTAACCCGACATCAATTTCCCAGTGGGCCAGTGTTGCCGCACTTCAGCAGAATTCGAGTTTTATTACAGGCTGGGTCTCGGAGTTCAAAAAGAGAAAAGACTACATTGTGAAAAAGCTCAATGACTGTAAACCAATTACCTGCGCAGACCCTGAAGGTGCTTTCTACGTGTTTCCAAATGTCAGCGGACTTTACGGCAGCGTGTTAAAAGGAAACACAATAAAGGATTCCGTGGATCTTGCGGATTATCTACTCAACAAGGGAAAGATAGCGGTTGTACCGGGCAAGGCGTTCGGCGCTGACAACTACATAAGAATTTCCTTCGCCACTTCCATGGATAATATAATCGAGGGAATAAAAAGACTGGAGGGATGTTTGCCCTGACAGCTCGAACAATTTGCCGCTGCAGACCCGAATCACAACATTTTTAATAATTTAGCGGTCTTAACCGTAAACGGATTTACCAGGGACCTTATTACAAAATAAGGAACAGGCAGGCTCTTTATTTCGGCAAATTCCAGCAATGAACCGTCGGGGTCTTTTATGTAGGCAAATGTGGCTTCTGTTTTCTGACCCATGTTCTGGGTATAGGGCGGCACAGCGATTTGAACACCTTTAGCAGCTAAAGCGTCGACCGTGCCTTTAATGTCCGAAACATCGAAACACAGCTCCATGAAACCAATGTCACCCCATTTTCTACCTTCGTAATTGTGCTTTCCGGAATTACCTTCAACTTCTATGAGCTCTATCATGCCTCCCTTTAAAAAATGCCTGAAAGGACCCTGCGGCTTTGTGCTGCGTTGTAGAAGAGCTCTTTTGATTTTTCTATCCTTTCCGAACAATCCATCCCATTCGGGACATTCCCCTTCATATTTGTAGATTTCTACATCGTAACCCAGAAATGTATTGTAGAATGTAATCGATTGTTCAAGATTTGAAACCCCGATAGCAACATAATCTATGCCGCTGTTTTTTGATGACCCATTATCCACCATGATGCCTGTTATTCCGAACGGGTCCGTAAAAACAGCTGTCCTCCAGTCCCTGTCTTTCATGGGGGTGAAAGCGGTCGCGCTGGTAATGATATTACCGTTATTTTTTTTAACGATATCAAGAGATTTTTTAATGTTTTTTACCGCAAGCCCGTAAAACAGGTAGCCGTTATACGTAAAATCAACCAGTTTCGGCACCGGAGCGGGAGTTTTGGATGTGTACTGAAATACCTCTATAGCTGCGCCCCCGTACGGGTTCATTGAGATAATTACATTTCTGGTTTCATCTTTTTCGATAATGGGAACAACACCTGTGCAGCGACCTTCATGTTTGCTCATGGGAACTGAGAATAAAAGTGCGTCGTTGTAAAACTTGTACGATTCCTCTCTGTTGCGGACTCCGATCCCGATATGCTGCATTCCGTTGATCATGGTAACCTCGTTGCTAAAGAGTTATTTCTAATTAGTTCTTGGTGCCACGCCGTATAAAACACGGAGTGGCCAGGCTTGCCCGACTTAGTCGTGGCCGAAGTTGTCACCAGGAACAATAAAGAAACCGGGTGTAAATATATTTCTACTGTTAGACCTGTGAAATATATCTGTAAAAAACCCTTATATTGATGTAAAATATAAGTAAAATTTGTCAGTGAAACAATAAAGAAAGTCGAAAATAATTAGTATGAGGGTCAGGGTTGCCGGGTTCTTAAAAGTAAACAGCACTGTTTTAATGGTCGAACATTTCAAAGAGGGAAAAGCGTACTGGCTTTTACCCGGGGGCGGTGTAAACCTTGGTGAAAGTGCTAAGACCGCCCTGAAGCGGGAGCTGAAAGAAGAGCTGAACCTGGATTGTTCTGTAAATGATCTGCTCTTTGTTGTGGAATCGTACAATAATAGAGGGGATCATATTATCCAGCCGACATACTTGATCGAGACCGGGGATATTGATTTGCTGGCGCCCGGTGCCGATAAACGAGTAAAAGATTTTGCATTTCTGGATCAGGATAAAATTGCCTCCTGCGTTATCTATCCTGATATTAAACAGGAGCTGAAAGAATACCTTGTTTCTAAAAAGATCAATAAAAGATATATTTATAAGAAATGGATAGATTAAAAAAACTTCTCTTTGTATTCCTGCTGCTGGCGGTCATTCGCGTAAATTGTGCCGGAGCTGAAGAGTTCGGACGTATTACCGTAAACTGGGTCAATCAGGAGTTAAATATCACAGGTACAGGTTATATTATACCAGGAGAAAGAGGGAACTATATTCAATGGCAGCATGAAGCAGCTCAAAGGGCAAAGGCCGATCTGATCAGAAATTTTATTCTGTCAATGTATCTATTACGGCTGGATGCTTATTTATTTGCCAGTGATCTTATGAAACTGGAACCAGAGAGAAACGATCCTGTTTATAATTATATTTCCAATGAAAAGAAATTGGCTGTGCAGTACACTGACAACACAGTGGTTTTAAGAACCAATCTTCCTTTTTACGGTATGAACGGCCTGGCCAGCCTGCTGATAGATGCCGGTGCGGATACCGGTAATTTTCCCGTTCATGAAGGTTACGTATTTTCCACAAATTTTACAGGGGTCGTTATCGATGCCAGGGGGCTCGGGCGGGAGCCGGCCTTCGCTCCGCGGATTTTCGATGAAGATCACAGGGAAGTTTACTCTATTGCTCTGATGGCTGAAGAGAGTTTTAAAAGATGGGGGGCGGTCCAGTATACAGATGACCCTTTCTATACCGGGTTTGAGGAAAGAGTCGGTGAAAATCCTGCAAGATTTGTGGCACTGAGAAATGATAATTTGATCAAAACGGATATCAGTTTATCGAACGATGACGTAAA
>SDBT01010918.1_pt1 | contig 14640 bp, 12 predicted proteins | sample 2277101 | NCBI WGS metagenome assembly SDBT01 (sample SAMN10404973, study PRJNA504765) | marine sediment metagenome | isolation source: marine sediment core GS10_PC15, 103 cmbsf | place: Arctic Ocean: Southern Knipovich Ridge | collected 2010
GCCGCGCGGTCCGTCGCAGGAAGTCACCACCAGCGAACCGCCGTCGGGCATTACGTCCAGGGCGTTGAGCGTCAGGTTCAACACGGCCCGGCGGAGCATGTCCTTGTCGGCGGCAACAATCAGGTCCTCCGGCACGTCGACGTCGACGTCGATGGCCTGGGCAACAAACTGCGGAGAGAGCGACCCCAGCACGTCGTCGATCAACATCCGTAGCGAAAACGGACGCCACAGAGGGTCTCTATCGGAGGTGAAGTTCAGCAGATCGTTGACGGTGGCCTCCAGCGCGGTGAAGCCGGCCGCCACCTTGTCGAGCACGTCGACGCTGCCCGAGTCGTCCGATATTCGACGCCGCAGCAGGCTCAAGTAGAGCGTGACCGGGACGAGGCTGTTGCGAACTTCGTGGGCGACGTGGGCGGCCATCTTGCCGAGGCCGGCCAGACGGCTCTTCTGGGCAAGTTGGCGGTTCTTCGTTTCCAACTCGTCGGTCAGATGCCGCACCTCTTCGCGGAGCGCCTCGTGAGTCTGCTCCAACCGCAACGTGGCCGAGTGCCACGCGTTGAGCACCGTTTCCAGGTCGCTACGGGCGTCGGGCGATACTTCGTCGGAAAGGTCCGCAACGTCAGCATGTTTGCTCATCGGTCGGGTCCTTGGGGGCAATACGTCAAGTTTCGGAAAGGATGTCGAGTTGATTAACGTTGTGCGTGGATTCGGCGGTGTAGGCGCCGTGAGCCTGGCATGCCAGGTGGGCGCCCTGCAACTGCTCGGCCACCAGATCGCGACGCCGCACCAGTTCCCGTTCGCTCCGCTTTTCCTCGCGAACAATCTCGTCCAGCAGAGCCTCCCACTGGTCGAGTTGGCCCGAGCAGGTCTGCCGTTGCTGCGGTGTCGGCCAGCGTCGCTGCTCGGGGTCTTCGTCGCGGAACGGGTTCAGCCCCCTTTCGATCTGCTGGAGCTTCATCAGCGTCCGCTGTTTGTGCGTCAACACGTCCATCAGCGCCGTCATGTCGTCTCGTTCGATCAGGTCGTACTGTCGCTGTCCCAACTCGCGCAACTGCTCCAGGCACGCGAGTTTGCTGCGGACCAGTTCGGCCAGAACGTCGGTTTGCGATGCGGGCATGGTGGGGATTTGGGATTGGGGATTGGGGGTTGAGCGAGGGTGTTTAGCGGTCGCCGGCACGGCGACCCATCCATTCATCCATCCATTCTCTATGGGGCGGGGCCATTCTGTGTAACGTCTCCACGCAAGCCGATCAGCCAATCCAGCCGCGCGCTCCACTGCTGCCGCGAGTAGTTCGTCGTTTCCTCAAACGCTGCATCGTCGCGCAACTGCGCCAGGATCACCTTGGCCTGTCCTAGCACGGCGCGGGCTTCCAAGGGCTGGTTCAAACGATGGTAGGCCCGGTCCATCTGTTCGTGGGCCACCAGCACGATCGGCTCGTTCTGGTAGAGCCCCGTGATCTTCAGGTACTCCTTGATCGCCTCTTCGTATTGGTTCGAATCGTAAGAGCCCAACTGGAAGGCCAGATCGGCGATTGCGAAGTACGCGTTCCGCAGGATCGCGGTTTCGGCGGCGGTCAACTGCTCTCGCCCCTGGCGGTCGATCAACGCCGAGCGAACCGCCCGGTACTCGTTCGAGGCCTTTTTCAGCGACGTCTCGATCTGCGCCAGCCGCTGCTCGCGGCCGGTCGGCGCCGGGTCGTTCTCGAGCATCTCTCGCGCCTGCTCGGCCTCCTGGCGGTAGCAGTCGGCAATCAGGTATCGGGCGTGAAGCGATTGGGGGTCGTCGCCGTAGCGCTCGACGGCCTCTTCCAGCCGCCGGACGGCCTCCTCGTGGCGACGCTCCGCGTGCAGCAGTTTACCCAGCGCAAACAGGGCGCTACGCCATTCGTGTGCCTCCGGATCGATCTCCTCTCCGTTGAGGATCTCCTTGACCAAGGCCTCCGCCTTCTTCGCTTTGCCTTTCTCCAGGTAGACGTCGGCGGCCACCAGCCGGGCCTGATAGGCGGCCACGCTACGCGGGTGCAGATCGATGCAGTCACCCAGCGCCTTCAATGCCTCGTCCAGGTTGCCCAGCGCCAGCCGGGCCGACCCGAGATGGACCAAGGCCTCCGCGTTTCGCGGTTGCGTCTCGTCGGCGAGGTACTTTTTGAAGATCAGCACGGCGTTGCGATAGTCGTGTCCCCGATAATACGACGTCGCTCCGTTCCAAAGGTGATCGTGGTAATTCCGCGTGGCGATCTGGAGCCGGGACAATTGTGTGTAAATACGAGCGGCTCGGCGGAACCTCGCCCGACCCTCCTGCCGGGTCGCCTCCGCTTCCTTCTGCGGCAACGCGGTCGACTGCTCCAGCAGAGCTTCGCCCCAGGTGCAATAGCTCTCGGCCGTCAACTCCAGCGTCCGCACTTTCGAGAACAACGGAAACATGAACCGCGTCAACTGGGTGCTGATCTCGAAGTTCCGTGTCCGCAGGTAGTATTGATGGGCGGCCGCCACCCGAGCACGCAACTGATCGAGCGTGATCCATGGGTTGCTGAAGTTCTCCGGCGCGGTGATCGCAGCCAGCGTCCGCCGATAGGCAGCCAAGGCAGCCGCATCGTGTCCCAACTGCCGCGATAGCTGGGCCTCGTGGAAACTGGCGGCCAGTCCCTCGGACGTTTTGGGAAAGAGCTTGCCGGTACGCGAAAACTGCTCCAGGGCGGCCCGCTCCTGGTTGCCCACTTCCATCAGGCAGACGCCGATCAGGTACATCGCCTTGCTCGTAGCCTGTGTGTTCAACGTGTCCTGACCCTGCGCGTAACGCAAGGCTTTGACGGCTTGGATCAGCTTCTTTCGCGCCCGTTGCAGTTCGTCTGCCGTAGCGTTCGGGTTGTCGCGTAGCGTGCGGGCCTCGTGCATTAGGAGCCGTCCGCGGATGACGGTCGCTTCGGCCCGGTTCTTAGCGTCCGCGGGAATCTTGTCCAACACGGCCACGCACTCGCCGGTCTGCCCCAAACGAAACAGTATCTGTGCGCGTTGTACCATTCCCTCTTGACGCTGCTCGGGCGAGAGCCCCCGGTCTTCGAGATATCGCTCATTCTCGGCCAATGCTTTCTCGAGCTGCGGATTCGCGTCGTTCAGATAAGCACCGGCCAGCAGCCCGTGCAGTTCGGTCTTGCGCCGTTTGTTGATTTTCAGCGCCGCCAGCAGGTTCGGACGGGCGGCGGGGATCTGGCCGCTTATGTAAAGGCACTTTCCCAACAGATAGAGTCCCTCGCCCCGGCGTCCTGGTGGGAATCCCCGATCGCGGGCCTCTTCGAGGTATCTCGCGGCGGCCAGATACTTTCGGTCCCGGTCGTCGCTGGGCCACATCTCGTCGGCCTCGGCCACCGCCACCGCGCCGAGTACAAACGGCGGACCCCCCAGGTCCTCCACCTTCAACGTTTCTTGTTTCAGAAGTTGCTCGGCCAAATCGCGGGCCTCAAAGTTGTAACCGCCGTCCAATGCTTCGAGAGCCTTTTCGAGCGTTACCAACTCTCCGTCCGAATCGGACGGGCCGATCAACAGCGCGGCAGCCACCAGTCCGCCCATCGACGCCAGGCAGGCAACCCCCACCAGCGATGCCTTCAGCCGGTTGTCTTTCGCCCAGTCGATCGTTGCACGCAGCATCCGCATCGGCGCCGCCAACAGCCCTGTTGGCTGCGATGCGGACAACTCGTCGATCTGTTTTTCGGAGGGTTCTGGTGACATACGAAATGTTCGGTTGCGGCCCTGCTCGACCGCCACGCGTCGCCAATTCCGGCGAGTACAATCCGCGCGAGCGTAAGGCCAGAACGGCCCCTCGCCGCACGGACACGGATGAGAACGAGGAAAAGATGGGGGTTTCTACTCGAAACACCCCCCGGGTGTCAATGGACGTTTAATTCCACCTAGACACCCCAGCCCGCGCCGTTTAGTGGCCGAGCTTGCCCGCCCGCTACATCAACATAAAGCCGCGACCGTTGGTCGCGACGGAATACCAGAATGACCGCCCAACACCGCGTGTTCCTCGCTGTTGTTCGCGACCAACGGTCGCGGCTTTGTGTTGTCAGACACTACCCGCCGATCGCCCAATCTTTCGGCGGTTTGAACGCTTTACGCCCTTCGCCGTAAGGGGCTACGCCGTCAATCTTCAGCCGCCGGAAGGTCTTTAGCCGGGCGAACAAGTCGCGGACCACGGCCGGGTGCTCGTCGGCCAGATTGATCTTCTCGTACGGATCGCGGTCGATGCGGAATAGCTCGACACGAGACTTGTCGCTGTCCGGTTCCAGGATGCCCGCTTCCAGAACACTCGGACCCCGGACGACCAGTTTCCATGCGTCGGTCGAGACGGCGATCCGTTCGGGGCCGCTCTGAGCGATATAGCTGTACCAGTCGCGATCGGTCGGCTCGGCACGACCGCAGATCACGTCCAGCATATCGCGCCCGTCCAGGATATGCCCGTCCAGCGGATTGGGATCGGCGCCGGTCAGACCGACGATCCGCTTGAGCGTGGGATAGACGTCGATGTAACCCATCCGCGCATCGACCGCACGGCCGCCCGGGATACCGCGGGGCCAACGGATCACGGCCGGCACGCGCACGCCGCCCTCGTACACTCCTGCCTTGCCGCCACGCAGCGGGCCGTTGTCGGCAACACCGGTCACACCGCCGTTGTCGCTGAAGAAGAGCACCAGCGTGTCCTCGGCGATCCCCCGACGGTCGATCGCGCCGAGAATCTTGCCGATGGCCTGATCCATCGAGTCGACCATCGCGGCGTAGGCCTGGCGACGGCCTTGCAGCCGATCGTACTTCTTCAGGTCGGCCTCTTTGGCTTGAAAGGGGCTGTGCGGGGCGTTGAACGGCACATAGAGAAAGAACGGTTTGCCGGCCGGGCTCTCTTCGACGAACCGCACTGCCTCGCGGCCGATCAGGTCGGTGGTGTAGCCCTCGTCCTTGCAGATATCGAAACCGCGATGCCAGTCGAGCGCACCTTCGCGGAGATGCGTAAAATAGTCGATCGCGCCGTTGTAGTGTCCGTAGAAGTGCGTGAACCCGCGGCGAAGCGGGTGATATTTCCGCGCCGAATGCCCCAGGTGCCACTTGCCGATCACCCCGCGACGCTCGTACCCGGCCTTAGCCAGCAGATCGGCCAGCGTTCGTTCGTCGGTGGGCATGCCATACTTGCGCCAAGGCGGGATCACCGCCCGCATCAACCCGAACCGCAGCGGATACCGCCCGGTCATCAGCCCGGCCCGCGTGGGTGAGCAGACCGGGCAGGCATAGAACCGTTCCAGCCGGACCCCTTCTCGGGCGAGCCGGTCGATATTAGGCGTTTCGATCTTACCGCCATGGTATCCCACGTCGCCGAACCCCAAGTCGTCGGCCAGCAGAATCACCACGTTGGGCGACGGCACATCGGCAGCCGTTGCCGGTTGGCACAAGCAACAGAAAAGCGTCACAATCCCGACCGCTCGAATCGCGTGCATGGGTTTCTTCTCAGGGTATTGGTGGGCATCGTAGATCAACGGTCAGTATAGTGCAAAAGCAGCCACGGGTGAATCTGTAGGCTCAATCCCGTAGGACGGATTTTCAATCCGTCTACAGTGGCACAGTAGGGCCGCGTTTGAGAAGACGGATTGAAAATCCGTCCTACAAGGCGGGTGTCCCTGCTCGGTCGATTGGACGACGGTTTTCGTGCCACTGCTTGCTCGCAAGCAGTGCTGCATTGGAGAAGACGTCTCCGCAACTGCCCCAACTACTTGGCCGGAGAGTCCGGCGCTACCGGCTTGGGACGGGCAACCACTCTTTCGGGATGCTGCGCCTGTACTTCCTGCAGATGGGTGACCCACCCTCGCAATCCGCCGTGCTCGCGAACCAGTTGCTCACGAGTTCTCCTGACGTCGTCCACAATCGGATCGAACGGTTTTGCCTCAGGTTTACTCATCGACATTCATCCATTAGCTCCAGAGCCACCTAATGCCTAATGCCACCCAAATTCACCCCAAACGCCGCATTAGTTTGGGTGGCATTAAGTTGACTTAGGGCAACCGATCAGAAACAGACCTCGACGTAACGTGTTGAAGTGAAACGAGTTCGGACAATCTTTCAGCACCAAGCGTCGCCGTAAGTAGTTTCTCGCAATTGGTTAAAAACAGGGGTATGCACTGATGTACATAACTCGTTGTCGTGTCAGGTGTTACGACGAAATCACGGCCTAATCTTGATCTTGGCGGAAAACCAGATCGGTGATTCTGAGCTGATTATAATCGACGTAACTCCTTATTTCAAGCCGACTTAATGGTCGCCGCGACCGAGCTGCGGCAGTGGCTTCAAAGTGTAAAGCCGGGAAAAATTAGGTTTATCGCTAATTCGCGTACCCCTATCCACCTATCCCCCGCAAAATATGGTCCGTTGAAATAGGCGACTTTTCGTGGCGTGGGCGGCTCGCCTGCGCGATGTTACCGGCGAGCCGCCTGTGCTTCGAGTTTTTCAACGGCCTGCTAAGCCGCAAGCGGCTGTTGTCCGGGAACTGCCAACATCGGACCTGGGCCAAAACCGCACGGTTGCACGCTCTCATTGACAACCGCCAGACGGTGGCCAAAATGGGGGCTGGACTCGACAACACCGGCTCGAAAGGACACCGATGGATCTGCAACTCAAGGACAAGGTGGCCCTGGTTACCGGCGGCTCGCGCGGTTTGGGGAAGGTGGTTTGCCTTAGCCTCGCGGCCGAGGGGGCCAAGGTGGCCGTCAACTGCTATCGAAATGCCGAAGAGGGCGTCGATCTGACCGAAGAGGCCCGGGCCGTGGCCGAGGAGATCGCCAAAACCTACGGCACCGAGGCGCTCGTGCTGCCCGGCGACGTGACAGACGAGGCCGACGTTCGGGATATGTTCGACCGGATCGAAGCCCAGCTTGGCCCGGCCGACGTGCTGGTCAACAACGCCGCGATCTGCCCCACCTGCCAGGTACGAGACATGACCGCGGAGGTCTGGCGGCGGACCGTCGACGTCAACCTCACCGGCACCTTCCTCACCAGCCGCGAGTTGGTCCGCCGGTTGCTCGACGCGGATCGTACCGGGCGGATCGTCAACGTCTCGTCGCAGGCGGCCTTCCGCGGTTCGACCACCGGCCACGCCCCCTACGACGCCAGCAAGGGCGGCATCGTCTCGCTGACCGTCGCCCTGGCTCGGGAGGTAGCGGCCGAGGGGATCGCCGTCAACGCAGTGGCTCCCGGCATGATCTTCACCGAGATGACGGCCAAGACGATCACCGCCAACAAGGAGAAGTACCTGGCGCGGATTCCCTTGCGGCGAATCGCCGAAGCCAGCGAAGTGGCCGACGTAATTCTCTTCCTGGCCTCCGACGCAGCCAGCTACATGACCGGCGCTACCGTAGACGTCACCGGCGGCATGCTGATGCGGTAGGCGGTACAGCGAGCCGCGGGGCTTGTCCCCGCGCCCCCACGCAACCCACGGTGCGAAGCCGCAAGCGGCCAACCAACCTCCAACGAAAGGCCCCTCCATGACTTACCTAATGGGAATCGATCTCGGCTCGACCAGCCTCAAGGCGATCATCTACGACCTGGACGGCAAAGTGGTGTCCTCCGGCAGCAGGGAGACAAAGCTGGTCCATCCGGACGACGAGCACCCGGACTGGGCCGTTTGGCTGCCCGAGCAGATCTGGGGAGATACGGCCGCGGCCGTGCGCGACGCCGTGACCGCCCTGGACGATCCGCGAAAGGTCAAGGGCGTGGCCGTCACCGGCATGGGCATGGACGGCGTGCCGATCGACGAGCAGGGCGAGTGGCTCTATCCGTTTATCAGTTGGCATTGTCCGCGGACCGCCCCGCAGCTTCAATGGTGGAAAGACAACATCGGGGCCGAAAAGACCTTCGCCGTGACCGGCAATCCGCTCTGGCCGATCAACTCGGCACTGCGAATTCGCTGGATGGCAGAGCACGAGCCGGAAATCCTTGCACGCACCGACAAGTGGCTGCTGATCGAGGACTTTCTCAACTTCATGCTCTGCGGACGTCGGGCGACCGACTACAGCATGGCGTCGAACACGATGCTTTTCGACCAGCACAAGCAGGATTGGTCGGACGAGATGCTGGCGGCCGCGGGCATCGAGCGGCGACTTTGGGCCGACCCGCAGCCCAGCGGAACGCCCCTGGGGGAGATCACGCCCGAGGCCGCCAAGCTAACCGGGTTGCCGGAGGGCACGCCGGTAATCATCGGCGGACACGACCACATCTGCGGCACGCTGCCGGTCGGCGCGTTTCGGCCCGGCGTGGTGCTCGACGTAACCGGCACCTGGGAGAGTGTGCTGATTGCGATGAGCGAGCCGAACCTCACGCCCGAGTTCCGCAAGACGGGCATGTGGGTCCAGTCGCACGTTGCCCGGGGCAAATACTCGGCAGCCGGCGCCACGGTGGCGGCCGACATGCTCGAGTGGTTCCGCAAGCAGTTCGGCTCCGAGGCCAAGCTCAAGGCGGCCGAGGAGGGCGGCCAGGAGTGGGACCACCTGATGGCCCCCGCCGCCGCTGCCGAGCCCGGTGCCCGGCGCGTGATGTTCTTGCCCCACATGTCGGGCGTTTCCTGTCCGCTGGTCGACGAGCGAAGCATGGGGGCGTTTGTCGGGCTGAGCAATCGGGCGACCTCCGGCGACATGGTCCGGGCGATGATCGAGGGGCTCGACTACCAGTTCCGCGACATCGTCACCACGATCGAGGCCCACGCGACCGTGAAGCTCGACAAATTCCTGGCCGTCGGCGGAGCCACCCGCAACGAGTTCTGGATGCAGAACAAGGCCGACGTGCTAGGCCGCGAGATCGAGGTTCCGGCCGTCGAAGAAGCCACCCCGCTAGGCGCGGCCATCCTGGCTGGGATCGGCGTCGGCGCGTTTGCCGACGAGGAGGACGCGTTCGCCCGGGTCTACAAGCCGGGCAAGACCTACCGGCCCGATCCGAAATTGTCAGCAATGTACGCCGAGCGGTTCGAGATCTACCGGCAACTCTACCCGGCACTGAAGCCGATCCACCACGGACTTACGTAGCGTCCCATTTAGCCGCCGGGCTCGCCCGGCGCGTTTGGGAAAAACGCACCCACAAGAAAACACGTCTACCGCGAGCCTCGAAAACGCGTCGGACAAGTCCGGCGGCTAAATGGGGTGTGCGGTGAGAATGACGTTTTCGGTTACACAAACGGCGTTGACGGGCATTTCGGCTGCCGGGTCGATGATGCGAGTGGTCGCCAATAATCTGGCTAACTCGCAGACGCCCGGCTTCAAGGCGTCGAACCTGTTCCGAACGAGCATGGCAGTGCTCGAAACGACCGACGAACTGCTCGACGAACTGATCCACCTGGAACGCTGAAGTACGTGGCCCGGTGATTGGATTGTGAAAGGCGTTTACGCGGCGTTATTTCTTTTCGACGTCGTAGCAATACACTTTGTTGAAGTGGCGCAGATACAATTTACCGCCGGCGACGACGGGGTGGGCCCAACTGGTGCCCATGGTGCGGTCGTATTCTTTGGTCCATCCGGATTCATCCGCAAAACCTTCGGCGAAGAAGTGGCCCGTGATCTTAAAGCCCTTGGGGGTGCATTCGCAGAGGAACATTTCGCCGGCTTTTTCGGCGAAGACATAGAACATACCGTCGGCCCAGCAGACCGACCCCTTAGGAATCGTTTGGGCGTCTTTGTCCACGTCGTCGCTGTCCCAGATGGTTTTGCCCGTTTTGAAATCGATACAGACGAAACCGCGTCTGTGGTTACCGTAGAGATAACCTTCGTGCAAGATCATACCGCCGTGATGGCAGTCGGCGTCTTTGGTTTCCCATGCTTTCGCGGCAGTGACCTCTTGACCGGCGGCCGTCATTTTCAGGCAGATGCCTCCTTTGCCGTATCCGCACGGCCAGAAGACGAAGCCGTCGGAGTAGATCGGCGTATTGCAGTTAGCCTGGTTGCCTTTGGCCCATTCATATTTCCAGAGTTCTTTGCCCGTTTCAGCGTGAACGCCCATCAGCCCGACACGGCTACCGTTGACGAGCATCGGCACACCGTCGACGTCGGCGAAAATGGTCGACCCGTATTGGCTTTGCCCGTTCGGGGGTGATTTCCACAGCGTCTTACCGGTCATCTTGTCCAGTGCGACCATAAACGTCTTTTCGCCGCCGGTGCAGTAGATGGCTTTGTCTTTATAGATCAGGACCGATTCGGTGTAGCCCCAGCCGTGGCCGACAACGCCGCTATCGAATTCTTCCTCCTGAACCTTACGCGACCAGACGGGTTCGAAAGTATCCTTTTTTAGGCAGATGATTTCGCCCAAGCCGGTGGCGACGTAGAGGCGGTCTTCCTCGATCGTGATGCTGGCACGCGTGCCTTTGTAGGAAAGATTTTCGTGGCGGCCGTCGGGATGAATTTTTTCGTAATACGCATTCGTGACGTCTTTGCTTTGCGTCACTTTGCCCGTCGCTTCGTCGATAGTGCTAACGTAGAAACCCTGTCCCTGGATCTGCCAGATGTGCTTAGGAGGGTCTTCATACTCGATCTTTTCGTCCGCATGCGGATTACGACCGGTGATATAGACAAGGCCGCCGTCGAGCGTGACGCTCGAATAGCCGTTGCCGATGTCTTTGACTACCCACAATTGTTTCGGGCCACCTTTGGGCCAGCTCTTGAGCAAGCCAGTGTCGGTCGATTTGCCGTCGCGGTTCGGACCGCGCCATTGTTTCCAATCGGGCTCGGCGGCGTGTGCCGTGCAAGCCGACGCGAGTACGGTACATATCAGAATCGTCAGTGGCGAAAAGAAACGGACACATCTCATACTGGAAATCTCCCGTAAGGGAAAAATCGTTTTTCTCATGGCCGTTCAAGGTCCGATCCATACCGGACAATTAGCCCGAACGGCGGGTCTCTGAGTATACCCGCACGCTGTCTGGAAAGCAACCTACTTTCCAACCAACGGCAGCGGTCGGAAATCGGGGGCGTCTTTGTCTTTGAGGTCCCTCTTGCCTCGGTAGGTGCCGTAGTACGGGACGTTGGCGTCTATCCAGGTGACGATCTTGATGAACTCCTCGCGGATGAGATTCGACTTGCAGGGGGCCTTGCGAATCTGATGTGATAGCTTGCTCGGATGCGAGCCGTGGGTCAGCGGCGGCACGACCCGTACACCGGCCCTGCCGCAACGACCGTCTCTGAAACTGACCAGCCCGTTGCCGAGTCGCATGCGAAGGTGAGTTGCCGCAGGCTCCCCGGGACCATTTTGCCGGCCTGCGGATCGATATCGATCTCGTAGATGTGGAAGGCCCCGTCCTGCTTCTTGTAACCGAAGGCCACTTTTGTTGCATCGTAAGACAGGTCGAACCGGTCGAACAATCCGCCTTCGAGTTCCGGCACGAGCGTGGTGACTTTGCCATCGGGGGCCCCTATGTTTCCGCTTGCTGCCGAGAGGATGCAGAGATTGCCGCCCATCTTGTTGGCGTTCTGATCCGAGTAGGTGTGCCCGTAGACGTTGGCCGCCCGTTTGAGGAACAGGAGCTTATCGAACTTCAACGCCGGATGAGCCAGCATGGCCCGGCTGCGCAAGGCCGCCAACTCATCCTCGATCTTCTGTTGATCTTCGGCCGTATCACTTGTACCGCCAACAGGCGAGACGCCTATGCCACTGGCCGCGCTCTGCTTGGCTTGCAGTTCGGCCAATTGCTTTAGGTACTGCTGCCCATTGGGGTATCGCCGGCCTAGGGTTTCCATCCTTGCGAATTCCTTCCCGTCTCTCCACCGCGCCGTTGCTGTTGCTTGTGAATCTGACCGGTTTCTCATAAGGCGCCGAACCGAAGGTCACGCTCGTGCAACACTTGCCGAGGTTCCGGTCGTGCGGAGAATACGGGGCATTCCGCCAAGGCTGGTGCCGTGGGCTCTATCGGGCTTCTGACCTTGCCCGAACGAACACCTCCTGGGTCAAATCCTAGTCCGGCCATGATCTTGAGCAACGTGGACTTGCCGGCGCCATTCTCGCCGACCACGCCGATCTTGGCGCCGTAGAAGAACGAAAGATTGATGTCCTGCAACACGACTTTTTCGCCGAAAGTCTTGCAGACGTCGTTCATTTCGAAGATGAATTTTGGAGCCATGCCTTGGAGCGTACACCAAACGGGCCGGACTTACCAGGGGGTTGCCGGTAAGACAACTTCTGATACGATATGTGGATCATCACGTCGCCGCGGAGGTTGGCCATTTTCCCGGCCGAGAACGACTATGGAAGAATCCGACAAACAGCTTTCTATCGAGACGCGACTCACAGCGTTGGAAGAGTCGCTGATGCACGTCGAGAAATTGTTCGAGGAGTTGAACGAGGTCGCCTGCTCAATACAGAACCGCTTGGACGAGAACGATCGCACGCTTTCTCATCTGGTGGAGGTAAGCGGGCAGCTTGAAGACGGGCACGCCGAGAAACGAACCCCGGAGGATGACCGGCCTCCGCACTACTAATGGGACAGGCTGGCGCGTCTGCCGAGACTGGTTGGGAGGCAAAGGTCGCCGAGCCCCTGGAGCGATTCGAAGAACAGCAAGTGGAAAACCCCGATCCACGACCGGGGCCGGTCCTCGCCGGTGATCTGGGAAAACCAGGTCTGGATACCATGAAACGCGTACGTCAAACCAACCACGAGATCGATGCCATGGACCAGATACGATTCGTTCTTATCGCTATCACAAGTAGTCTGTTGATGCTCGTCGCGGCAACCGGCACCGCGGCCGCCGAGCCGGATCTGTTTGTGGCAACCAACGGAAACGACGCGTGGTCCGGCCGACCGGCATCGCCGAACGCGGACTCGACCGATGGTCCGTTGGCAACGATTGTCGCAGCACAAAAGGTAGTGCGGCGTCTGCACAGCGAGCAACCGGACCGCCGCCGACCGATTGTCGTTGCGATTCGTGGTGGAACGTACCGACTCCAGGAGCCGATTCAATTCTTGCCCGAGGATTCCGGCACCGAGCACGCGCCGGTGATCTACGAAGCTCTCGGCGACGAGCGGCCAATCTTCAGCGGCGGCCGCGCGATCGCGGCTTGGAAACGGAATCGGCAAGGTCACTGGGTAGCGGACTTAGACGAGGTTAAGCAAGGCAAGTGGACTTTCACCCAATTGTTCGTCAACGATCAGCGTCGCTTTCGGCCTCGGCTTCCCAAACAGGGCTACTACAAGATTGCTCGCCACGTAGACCCGTCTTCCAAAGCGGCGGGCAAAGGGCACGACCGCTTCGGATTCGGTCCCGGAGAAATCCGGGCGGACTGGGCGAATCTTCACGACGTCGAGGTGATCGCCTTTCATCACTGGGCCGTCTCGCGGATGCCGATCGCCGAAGTCGACGTGCAGGAGAACGTCGTTACGGTTCGGGGGCATACGACCGGGAACAGTTGGTGGGCGCAGTTCAAGCAGGGCCACCGCTACCTGATCGAGAACGTCAAAGAATCGCTCGAACAACCGGGGCAATGGTATCTGGACCGCCCGGCGGGCCGTCTGACCTACATTCCACGCGAGGGCGAGACGCCGCAGAACACCGTCGTGGTCGCGCCGCGTCTGAAGAATCTGCTACTACTGCGCGGCGATCTGGCGAACCGTCGCTGGGTCCGGCACATCCACTTCCGAGGGTTGACGTTCGCCCATGCCAATTGGGCCACGCCGCCGACGGGGCATTCGTTTCCTCAAGCGGAAATCAACCTGGGTGCCGCCGTGGCCGCCATGGCCGCTCGCAACGTGGTCTTCGACCGGTGCGCCGTTCGTCACGTCGGCGAGTACGCCATGGGCTTCGGACCGGGCTGCCGCAACAACCGCGTCGAGGGTTGCGAGTTGGTCGACCTGGGCGCCGGCGGTGTCAAGATCGGCAGCGCCTTGCCCACGACGTGGGATAACACGCTGACCGCACCCGGCGACGATGAAGCCCGGGTGTCCCATCACACCGTTGAAGATTGCCTGATCGCTCACGCCGGCAGACTGCATCCGGCCGGCATCGGCGTCTGGGTGGGCCACTCGCCGCACAACGTCATCAAGCATAACGACGTCTACGACTTGTACTATTCCGCCTTCTCGCTCGGTTGGGTCTGGGGATATGGATCGAGTCGCGCTCATCACAACGAAGTGGCGTTCAATCATGCACACGATATCGGTCAGCGTGTGTTGAGCGACATGGGCTGCATTTACACCCTGGGCGTCTCTCCCGGCACGACGATTCACGACAATCGTTTCCACGACGTGATTTCGTACGGCTACGGCGGCTGGGGGCTGTATACCGACGAAGGCTCGACGGGTGTGGTGATGAAAAATAATCTGGTCTATCGCTGCTCGCGTGGCGGTTTTCACCAACACTACGGCAAGGAAAACCGGATCGAAAACAACATCTTTGCCTTCGGCGGCCAGCATCAAATACAACGCACGCGGACCGAAGATCACACGTCGTTCTTTTTCGAGCGGAACATCGTCTACTGGGACAACGGCAGCCCGCTGCTGGGCTCGAACTGGAAAGACGACAATTTCCGCATGGACAACAACCTCTACTGGCACGTAGGCAAACCGGTCGTGTTTCCCGGCAATCTGACGCTCGAACAGTGGCGAGAAAAACGAGGCCAGGACAAGAGTTCAACGAT
>SDBT01010919.1_pt1 | contig 14640 bp, 17 predicted proteins | sample 2277101 | NCBI WGS metagenome assembly SDBT01 (sample SAMN10404973, study PRJNA504765) | marine sediment metagenome | isolation source: marine sediment core GS10_PC15, 103 cmbsf | place: Arctic Ocean: Southern Knipovich Ridge | collected 2010
GTAGCTAATAAATCCAATAGTTTTGCTGAATCCGATTCTAAAGTACTCAAAGAAATGAACGAAGACGTTCTAAAAAAATTCATTTCTAATGAAGACGATAAAAAGGACGATGACAAAAAAGAAACGGATGACAAGGATAAAGCGGATGCCGATTCTACAAAAGAAGGCGAAGCAAAGACTAAGGATGATTCTGAAGTTAAAGCAAATCTGGATCAAAAAGTGGATTCCGTTATTGCCAACTCAGCTAAAGATCCTGAAGTTCAAGAGTTTTTAACCAATGCGATTAAAAAACAACGAGAACAAAAATTAGCGGATATTAAATATATTATCGCTAATTCTAAATTTGAAGAAAAACAATTAGAAGGTATGAGTGGCGAGATGCTCGAAACGCTTAAAGGCTCTGTAAAACCCATAGCCGATTATTCATCACGAGGTATACAAGGCAATGTTTCTAGCAAAACAGGTGCTAAAGGTATTCTCATACAATCTGATAAGAAGGAGAGTTAATATGGCAAAATTAACACCAGGTGTTATTAATTTAGAATCACGTCTTCCCTTTGAAGTTGAAGACGGTATTAGCACGAGTGTCGTTACACCAGGAGACTTGTTGTCTATAGATGCCGGAGCTGAAAATCAAGTTGAAAGACAAACTCCGGCTGCAGGTGTCGCTTTGAAATATATCGCAATGCCCCTTACGGATATAGGTAAAGGGATTGATGACGATTACGCTTCAGGGGATACCATTAAATTTTTAAGAGCAGTGAGTGGCGATAAAATATTTGGTCTAGTCCCAGCTAGTGCAGCGGCCATTGTTCGGGGTAATTTTTTAGAAAGTGCGGGAGCCGGTAAGTTGCGGCTTTTGGCGGCAGGCGTGGCCTTGGCTGTGGCTTTAGAAGATGTAGATAATTCAGGCGGTGGTACACCGGCTCGATTACGCTACGTTTTTCTGTAGGAGGATAAAAAAATGGAATTAGAAATAGGTTTAAATAAACGACCAACAGGTTTAAACGTACTTGATTATAATAATCCCGAGGTTATAGCTAATGCTACATTACCAAGGGAAGCGCATATTCAATTTGAGACAGCGATAACAGGTGTAGCCAGAAAAACATTAATGATGTTTAACGAACTAACGGCAGCGGGTCTTCAAATTCCGCTTCGAGATATAGGTGTCTCTATCTATGAATATCAGTTGCATAGTGAGCGAACCAAAGCACGTATTAATATGTCATTTCCGGCATCTTCTGAAAATGATAATACAGAGTATCAGTCGCGTTTTGTCTCCATACCTTTTGTGTTATCAGATTTTGTTTTAGATGATCGTCAAATTGCGGCAAGTAGACATAATGCGAATACGCCTATAGATACTATTAACGTTGAAGAGTCTATGCGCGTTGTGGGGGAAGGTATAGAAACCTTAATATTAAACGGTTCTACCTCTATTGTAGTGCAAGGCAACGTGTTAGAAGGAATGACCAATTTTACAGGTGTTAATACTTTCACATTACCGTTAACTTGGACGAATGCCTCAGCCGATATCATCGAAGACACTAAATCTATGATCGAAATTATGCGAGTAGCTAATTATCGTCGTGGTTTACGTATGCGTGTGTCTGATAATTATTGGACTAAATTACAGTGTGACTATAACGATGTTAAGGGAACAGCCACATTTCGTGATAGAATTTTGCAATTTGCTCAGATTGATTCTGTGGAAGTGACTGAATTTTTAGATGATGATACTGTTATGCTCTATGCAGCAGATCGAACCGCTATAGTTTTACCTATAGCTTCGGATATTCAGGTGATTGAACATAAACCAACACCTTTTACCACACGTTGGTATATCTGGGCAGCGTTATCTATAGCGCCTAAAGTAGATTTCAAAGGTCAATCGGGTATCTTAATAGCGCAACCATAATTTAGGAGGTTTTTAAATGGCTAATGATGAAAATGTAAACGAAGTAGAAGTAGAAGCAGAAGCGAAGGCAAAAGCAGAAGCGAAGGCAAAAGCAGAAGCGAAGGCAAAAGCAGAAGCAGACAAAAAAGATAAAACAAAAGCAACAGGAATTAAAAAGAAACGAACGTTCGAGGTGATAGCCGGAACACATAGTTTGTTTAGAGAAGGTTCGCTTAAAATTTATAAAAGAAAAGATACTTTTACACTTTCTGGAAAAGAAGCCGAAAATTTTAAAACCACCCAAAATTTAAAAGAAATCTAAATAATAGGGGCCTACGGGCCCCTGTTTAAAATAGGAGTTATTATGGCACGGGTGACAGATGCTGAAGTTAAACAAATAATAGAAGTTGACCCTCTTGTAGTGCCAACAACAGACCCCTTTATCTTGACAGCTACCACCTTAGTTGACGAAACCTTATTAACTCAAGGTTATTCAGATGCGCTTTTAAAAGAAATAGAGTTGTATTTAGCGGCTCATTTTACAGGGATGAAGCAACGTCAAAAGAAAAGTGAGGACTTCGGGGATAGTAAAGATGTGTATATGGAAGTAGTGGGCTTAGGTTTAGAGTTTACACAATATGGTCAACAAGCAAAAATTCTAGACCTTAACGGTATCTTAGTGACCCTAGGAAAAACTAAAGCTGAAATACAAGTGTTTAGTCTATTTAATGATTGCTGATGCCTTTACCTTCAAATTATCCTCAAACAGCCACATATTGGGCAAAAACAAGCGTTAATAAATTTAATGAAGTCGTTTTTCTTTCTCCTGTCCAAATTCCTGTACGTTGGGAAAAAAAAAGAGAGCTTTTTATGGATTCGAAAGGTAAACAAATTCTATCTAATTCAGTAGTGTACCCTTTGCAGGAATTAATTTTAGAGAGTTATTTAGCTTTAGGTGCTTTTTCAGAAACGAATCCCGCTGATGTAGACACTGCTTTTGAAGTAAAAATGCAATCCATAATAACCAATCTTAAAGGTACTAAGGAGATATTAAAAATATGGCTTTAGTTACTTTAGATGGTGCAGATACTGTATTAAAAAATTTTAATAAAGAGATAGGCCGTATTAAAAAAGGTTCTGAAAAAGGGTTAATTAGAGCCTTAATTCAAATTAATCAAGCAGCTATTCCTTTAACTCCTGTAGAATTTGGCGTTTTGAGAAATTCTCAATATCGAGCAATAATCGAAAGAACGGATAGAATACTGGGTGAAATTGGCTATAGAGCCAAATACGCTGTTTTTGTACATGAAAATTTAGAAGCATCTCATCCTGTAGGACAAGCTCGTTTTTTAGCCGAAGCAATACGTATTAAGCAACAACGTGTTATTGCTGAAATAGATGGAGCTATAGCTTTATAATGAATAGTGCAGCTTTCGATATACAACAACAATTAATAGATCAAGGGGTGCTTGTCCCTATTTTTGTAAATAGTGAACCTACGAAACCGAATGAAGTGATTACAATTTATGATACAGCAGGGGATCCGCCAAACCCAAAATGGCTATTAGATACCCCTGAAATACAGATACGTTCACGTTCTAAAGATCAAGCGATAGCCTATTCGAATCTTAGAGATATACGTGATAGACTGTTAGGTATATCGCAATTTGCTGAAGGGTCTAGTTTCTATATAGGGATATGGGCAAAAGATGATATAGGTTATATAGGTCAAGATGAGAGCAATAGGTCTTTATTGACAATAAATCTGAGATTAGTTAGGCAACCGGATACCGGAGAGCATCGAGAACCATTAACCTCGGAAGTGTCTCAAGATATTCAAGATTTATTCGATTTATTTGGAGGTCCTGCACAATATCAAGTATATATCGATGATTTTGGTGTGTTAGTGAATGACGATTACCCAGCCAGTGGTATGGGTGTTTGAGTAATAAAATATAGAGTCGAGAGGAGTGATAAAAAAAAGGAGAGCATAAAATGTCAGTAGCAGCGTTTATCAAGAAAATTAATGTGAGTACAGATCAAGCCACTTGGCTACCGTTGGTAGCGACTACCGGATCTTTAGATTTTAGTACCAATGTACTAAATGATACGGAACTGGCTACGAATGTAGGCTTTAATTCTAAATGTTATGGCCTTCATGATTGGTCGGTGAGCGCGGATAACATCGCTGTTATTGGAAATGCCGCTTTAGCTTTGGTACGAAATGCTCTTTTAAATAGAACGACTTTATTTGTACAGTACTTACCGGATGGTGATGAGGCGAATGGTTTTGAGGGTGAAGTCATCGTTGAAAACTTTAATCAATCTGGCGGCGTAGATGATCTAGAAACCATTAGTATGACGTTACAAGGTACTGGCGCGTTACAATCCTCATAGGGGAATCTTATGAGTACACCCGGATTTTTAACCAATGTAAATAAAGGTGGAACACCTACCAGTATGACGGATGAAGCAATGAGCTTAGAATCCGGTAATACGTTTGTCATTGATGATTCGACTAAAGCTGTTTTTGATCGAGACACTACACCCACTTTTGAAGATAACGGAGTACCTATCTCAGCGGGTGATATTTTGTCCGTTAATTTTCTTTTTGGTAAAGTAACCTTTACAGCCTCTAAAACAGGACCCATAACCGTATCAGGTAATTTTATACCTATAGCTAAAGTGGCCGGAGCGAATACTTTTAACGTTAATATGAGCACTAATGTTTTAGTAGACACAGAATTTGACAATGACGGTTTTCAAACAAAGTTCCCCGGTTTAATCGATGTGGTTATTGGTTTAGAACGGTTTGATGATCTTTCAAAAGCATTCTTTGATATTTTAAATAATCGTGAAGAGGTGTTAATAGACATTCGACTGGGTGGTGATTCTTCAGGATCCCTCGTTCGAGGCTGGTTTATAGCTGAATCGGATAATCATAGTGGTGATATTACCGCATTAGAAACCGAAGGATTATCCTTTCAGTTAGATAGCGAAGGGGATGGGGCAAATGAAAAAACATTTAGTTGGATATAAGTTTTTTAGAAGATAGGAGAGTATAGATATGAGCACGGATTTACGAGATATTATTAGGAAAAATGCGTTTACGCATAGTGTGAAAAAAGATATATTTGATTTAAACGGTCAAAAAATTGAAATCAGGCAGTTCGGTGTAGGTATTTTAGAAGACTTAAGAGAACAAGCTAAAACAGATAGTGAATTAGGGTTTTTAAGTATCATAGAATCGTGTTATGTACCTGGGACAGATATTAAAGTATTTGATATTACAGATATTGAAGGTATGAAAAAATGTCCAGCGGGTGGTTGGGTTACAAAAGTTATCACTAAAATAGGTGAGCTTATAGGGGGCACAGATACCGCAAAAAAGTCTTAGAGAAAAATAACTATACGTATGCTATCTATTTAATAGCAGACCAGCTTGGAAAAATGGCATGGGAAATACGTCAAACGATGACATGTGAAGAATTACTAGAATGGTTAGCTTTTTTTGAAATAAAAGGGAAAAGGGAGAAGGAGTTGTATAAAAATATGAAAAATAAACAGTCTTCCATAAACACTCCATATAATAATCGATTAAAGTCTCATTGAGGAAAATAGATGGGTCGTAGTTTAGGTACATTATTTGCTCGGATAGGTGTTGATACTAAAGGTTTAAGAAAAGGTTCTGAACAGATACAGGCGTTTACTAAAAGAGCTGCTAATAACTTACAAAGTGTTGATAGAGCAGCTAATAATTTAGGTATAGCTTTTTTAGCTCTCAGTGCGAATATAGCTATAGTGACTAAGGCTTTTAGGGAACAAGAAAAAGCTGAATTAAAAGTAGCGGCAGCTATTCGTTCTACCGGACAAATAGCAGGTTTTACTTTTAAAGAATTAACGGCAGAAGCTTCTAAATTACAGTCACAAACTATTTTTGGTGATGAAACAATACTCACTAAAGTAACGGCTCAATTATTAACTTTCACAAATATAGTAGGTACTAATTTTTTAAGAACACAAGAAGCTGTTTTAAATTTAAGCAGTGTATTAGGTACTGATTTACTATCCTCAGCATTGCAATTAGGAAAAGCACTTAATGACCCGGTGTCTACTTTAGGTGCACTCAGTCGATCGGGTATACAATTTTCAGTCGCACAAAAAGATTTAATTAAAACGTTAGCACAGACCAATCGTTTAGCTGAAGCTCAAGATATTATTTTGACAGAACTTGAAAAACAATACGGAGGTCAAGCTAAAACATTGGCCTCGGGTTTAGGTGTAATACAACAATTTAGAAATGAATTTGGTGATTTATTAGAACTTTTTGGCAAACAAATATCTTTAGATGTACAAAATTTGACGAATTCTTTTCGAGCTATAGTAATCGTGATAAAGAATAATATAGACTTTTTTTCTACTTTAGGTAAAACTGTTTTAAAAACTGCTTTAATATTAGGCGGTTTAACTATAGCGTTTAAAGTATACACTACAGGCGTGAAATTAGCACTTATAGCTACAAATGTTTTTGCTATTGCTTTACGTAATTTAACAAAAGCTAATTTAGTTATTACCGTTCTAGCTATTGCTATAGGTGTGCTTATAAAAAAGACAATTGGTTTTAGAAAAGCCATTGCTTTAGTTATACAAGGTTTTAATTTGTTAAAAGATGTGGGATTAGATGTTTTGAAAGGTATACTAGACCATTTTAAAAATATAGGTCAGCTGATAGTAAGTATATTTACTTTTGATATACAAGGTATTAAAGATAGTTTTATAAATATAAAAGATACTGTTGTGGACTCGATTAAGAATATAGCAGAAAGTATCAAAGAAAATGCCATAGAAATTAAAGACATTTTCGAGACAGATCCCAAGGATATTACATTACCTTTTGAAAATATTTTAGGTCAATTTAAAGAAAGTCAAGCCAAGTTAAACGCGGCGCAAGCAGAGTCTAATGCTGCAAAAGAAAATTTAATAACTCAAAGTAATATAAGAATAATTAATTTAGAGTCCGAATTTAATGAAATAAGGGCTATTGCTCAAGAACAAGCTAGAGAAGAAGAAGCGGCTCTTGCGTTTTTTTCTCCCTCATCTAGGATTAATCTTAAAAAAATGGAATTAGAAGAAGAAATAAAAATATTAGAGCAGAGGTTAAGTTTAGCTAAAGTGGGTAGTGCTAAAGAAATAGCTATACAACAAAAATTAGCACAAGCACGATTAGCTTTACAAAATTCTACGAGTAAGAATTTACTAAAGAGTCAAGCGGTTAGCTTTCGACAACAAATATCACAAGCGGGTTCTTCATCTAAAGAATTTTTTGCACTTACTAAGGCGTTAGCATTGGCTGATTTAGCTGTAAAAACACCACAAGTTATTGGGGATGCTTTTGCGTTTGCAGGGGGAAATCCTTTTTTAGGCGCTGTTTTTGCAGGGATAGCCGCAGCAGCTATGGCGGTTCAGGTTGCTGCGGTTTTATCAACTTCTTTTTCAGGTAAACAAACAGGGGGTGCTGTGTTTCCAGGCGGTACAGTTCGAGTCAATGAAGGTGGACGACCCGAACTGCTTTCAGTAGGTGGTAATGACTTTTTAATGATGGGGTCGAGAAGAGGACAAATTACACCTAACAATAAATTATCTGGTGCCCCTTCAGGGACTTCAGGTGTTATAGTGAATGTGTTTAATCAACCCGGACAGGAAGCTATTGTTACACAGACTGAAGGCCCTGAAGGTGAAACACAGATAGATATATTGATACAACAGGCTGATGCTGCTATTGCTTCTGGGATAAGTGAAGGTACTAATCAAACATCTAGGGCTTTGGAAAGTACTTTCGGCTTAAATAGAGGATCGAGGGCGAAATTTTAATATGGCATCTTTAGATTATCCAGATGTATTACCTTTAGCTTTATTACAAGGATATGGCTATAAGGATAGAGAAAAATTTATTAGAACAGTAATGGACAGTGGCTTTGCCCGTCAACGTAGACGTTTTACACAAGGGCCTACGGTCTTTAACGTTCGATTTTTATATAATCAATGTGAATTAGCTCGATTTGAACAGTTCTTTAGAAACGATTTAAACGAGGGTATCGAATTTTTTAATATGCGTTTATCTGTTGGTATTGATCGTGATATAGAGCTTGAGGTTAGGTTTATAGAAACATATCGAGTAAGAGCCAATGATACTAAATATACGGTATCGGCTAAAATAGAGACTATAGAGAAACCCGTACTCCCTGTGGTAACGCAGGAAGTACAGGACCTATATGATTTATTTGACCCTGATGGGTGCCCACAAGCTTATAATGCCTATATTATTGCGTTTGGTGATTTAGTAAACATAGATTACCCTGCCAGTGGTATGGGCGCCTAAAATAATATAGACTATAAAAAGAGATAAAGGAGTAAAATTATGTCAGGAATACCGTCAACTCAAGATATTTTAAACAATAAAATAGACTTAGATAACTATACGGATGTTTTAAATGGAACAAATACCGTAACCATGCGTTTAGGTTTAATGGTTTTCTCTGTAAGTCAAGCAATACAAAGTTTACTAGTACTAAACCCTACGGGTGATTGGGTTACATCTACAGCCTATGCACTAAAAGATTTAGCTGTAGAATCCAATATTGTATATATTACTACTGAAGCACATACGTCAGGTGTTTTTGCCACTGATTTAGCTGCAGGTAAATGGGCTGTTTATCAAATTGATTTAAACAACCCTTCTTTCCCAGGTGGCTTAACAGTAGACACAGATACCTTATTTGTAGATGCTTTGAATAACCGTGTAGGCATAGGTACTGTTACTCCGGGATTTGCTTTAGATGTCGTTAATAAAGCTAATTTTCGAAATGACGTTGTTGTTTTAGGTAAGCAAATTATAGGTGCGGCTACTGATGTAGTGGGTGATACAGATAAATTATTATTATCTGTGAATAATGCGACAACAGGGACTCAAACACTAACATTAGAACAATTAGGTGCTGGCGATATTTCTATGGGCCTGAGAACGCCTGATAAGCAATTTAAATTAGGTATAGATAACAGTGTGACAGGAGATCCTTTTGTGTTATCTGTGGCCACGTCGTTTAGTCCTTTGACTGATTTTATTAGAGCTAATCATAAAAAAACATTTGTGGATTTAGATACTACCCCTGTGGAAATTTTACCCATTTCTAGTAGTACATATATAACGTTTATTACGTTTACAAATGTAGATACGGATGTGATGTCTTTTATTTTATCCGTAGGTAAGGAATCGGGAGTAGCCACACAAGGAACGGCTTCGAGTCCTTCCCCTTTTGGAACATTAACCACTGTTAACCCTAATCAATTTACAATAACGGGTTTAGGTGATGGACGTACCTATACATTCGATATTTCATCTGGGAATGGTCAATTAACCTTAAAATCGGATGCACTTGAAGTAGGTAATACTGAAGTTAGTTACATTATGATGCGCGCTTAAATGGTCCTAACCCAAGCGTTAAAAGATGTCTATGCCAGTGTCGGCCCGGAAGTTGTTTTATATACGCTGGAGCTTAATCATAAAACGTTTGATTCACCTTTTTATTTGGTTCGGGATTGGACTGATTTTGAAGCAAACCTTGAAAATGATGGGCCTCTTGTAACCTTCCAAAAGTACGCGTTTAATTTTACTGAACCTAAAAAAGACACGGTAGGTAATGCAACCTTAAATATCCAAATAGATAATGTTAATCGACAATTATCCCAGTTACTAGAAAATGCTTTAGACGGTTCACAAACTCCGATAGAGGTCATTTATCGTATATACTTAGCCTCAGATCCAAGCGGTCCACAAAATACACCTCTTCGATTAACGATGAGTCAGGTAACGGTAACAAACTCGCAAGCATCGGGAACGGCTGTTGTGATTCCACTAATTAACAGGCGATTTCCGAATGTAGTCTATACCAATGTGTTTCAAAATTTATTTTTAGGTTAGGAGAAGATCATGATCAATATTAATACCTATGTCGGTATGCCATATAAAGATAAGGGGACAGACCCCACAGGTTTTGATTGTTGGGGCCTATTCGCACATATCTACAAGCATTGTTTAGGAATAGAGTTTGAAGAACAATACCCCTTTACTCCGTGTAAAGATCAAAAAAAGATACAGAACGCCTTTGATACAGCGATTAAAGAAAATAGTTGGATTAGGTTAGATAAACCTAAAGAAGGTTGCGCTGTAGCTTTAGGTAAAATCAAGATAATACATCATATAGGGGTATGGACCAGGGGCGGCTGTTTACATTGTGTTAAAGGTCAGGGTGTAGTGTATCATACACCTAAGCATTTAGAGCGTAACGGGTACACAAAAGTGGAGTTTTACGAATGGAAAAAACCAAAAAAGAAACAAAACAAAAAGAAGCGGTCTTAGTATACAACTATAACGCTTTTAATCCTTCAGACAGGAAAATATTCCAGTTAAATATCGGTTCGAGGTTGATTGATTGGCTTATAATACATTTTCCGTTAGGGCTACCCTATTCTTCTGAAATAGCCGTTAATTCTGTAGTTTTGGATGTTGATAATTACGATTATGTAATTAAGGCTGGTGATGCTATACACATTGTTACTAAGGTTAAGGGTGACGTTGGCAGGTCTTTCATTAAAGTATTTGAAGCCCCTGTAAAGCTCGCAATCAGTGTAGTTGATTTCTTAGTCAACGGTATAGATTCCCCTGATATTCCTACCTCTCTAAATGAGGTAAACGACTCCACTAACTATAACGCTAGAGCACAAACAAATACGGCCAGGAAAAACGAGCCTATCCCTGTGCAGTATGGTAGGTTCAGACAATTCCCCGATTTAGCTTCTACACCTTGGGTAGAATATATAGAGGATGAACAGTTTTTACACCAATTGTTTTGTTTAGGTCAGGGCGAATTTGATGTTGAGCAAATAAATTTAGGTGATACCCCTGTCGAAGAAATTGGCGGTTTAACAGTAGAGACTTTTGGACCTACAGACCCAGTGACTACTTTTGATACTAATATATTCACGAATCCATCTTTGACTAATTTTGAACTATTTCAAAGAGGGGATTTTAATCGTGAAAGTACTAATTTTAAATTTAATAAAAGTTTAAAACGCTTGGATGGTCCAATGGTTACTAATTTTAATGAGTATTTACAAGTGGGTGACTTCGTTCTTATTGAATGTATTACCCGTGAATTTGGTGGAGTTTTTGAGGTAGAAACAGTTTCGGAGTTTGAAATTATCTTTGTCGATGTGTCTTCGTGGCCGGGAAATGATAATAATCCAGGGAATACAAAAGTTTATAATAATTCGTTTATGAAAAGAGTTTTACCTGGTGAATCTTTAGATACTATAGATCCTTTTTTACCTAACCGATTTTCGTTTATGTCTACAAACGGCTATACGACAACCCCTGTAGGTGTTACAACGGACACTTTTTATTTAGACATTACATTTCCAGAGGGTTTATATAATAGAACGTCCGGATCTTACCTGGGTCTTAATGCGCAGTATCATGGTAATTTCAGGGAAATAGATGAGAGTGGTGTTTTCACTTATATCGAAAGAACAATACCAGACGGTACATGGGATGGAACTATGCCCGCTTATACAGGTAGCCTAACGAAATATGGTTTACCTCAAACGGTAACATCTATCCCGGGCGCAAATGAAGGGTTGGCTTTTGAAGATGATGGATCTATATCCTTTTTGGATAACGGGGTACCTATACCTGGGGGTGATATTTTAACTCTTAATTTTGGGGATGATTTAGGGGGTGCTTTTGTAGAGTTTACAGCGGGGAAGACGGGACCTATAACTGTTACGGGGAATGTTAGAGATTATCTACAAAAAATGACGCAAGCTTTAATTTCTTTTAAACGCTCTACAAAAAACCCTGTACGTATGACCAAACAATTTGTATCCCCTGTTCCCCCTGAAGGGAGATATATTGTTTATATTAGAAGCATAACAGGTTACGATTTCGATTTAGATATAAGATCTAGGGCGATAATAACAGGGTTTAAAGCTGAATTATCTAATGTAGAAAACTTTGGACCTTTTACATTTGTAGCGACTACTTTACAGATAACTAACGAAATAAGTACAGCTAATTCCCGTAAGTTCAATGTATTCGCGACTCGTAAGCTATCCGCCTATAATGGTGTTACTTTAGACACCCCGGCAGTCACTAGGTCCATAGCTTGGGCAATAGTAGATGTATGGTTGTCTACCTATGGAGGTTCACGTCCTTTAGAAACTATTGATTTAGATGGCTTACTTGTTTTAGACGGTATATGGTCAGCACGAGGTGATAGATTTGATGGTGTTTTTGATCAAAAATTAACGGTATGGGAAGCGATTACAAAAATAGCTCGTGCTGGACGCGCAAAACCATTTTTCGATGGTGGTAAGTTAGTTATTGTACGTGATGAAATACAGACGTTATGGACAGCCCTTTTTAATCAAAATAACATAGTAAACGGTTCTTTAAGTATTCGTTATTCTTTTGATACTATACAAGACCCTGACGGTATACGGATTAAATATCTAGATGAGGATGTCAATTATCAAGAAGCTGAGGTATTGTCTAACGTAAATTCTACACGTCCTAGAGAGATACAGTTATTTGGTGTAACGAATTACGATCAAGCGTTTAAAGAATCACAATATATGGACGCTCAGCAAGCTCTTCAAAAACAGGTTATCACTTTTGATACAGAACTCGATGCACACATCCCCTTAGTACAAGATTTGATTACGATAAGCCATGACGTTCCTGACTGGGCTTTGGCGGGTGTTATTACATCTAAAATAGGGTTGATAATCACTACTGACGAACCGCTAGACTTTACAGGTACAGCACCTTTCAATATGTTATTTAGACGTGAAGACGGAAGTGTGTCGGGGCCTTGGGAAGTAACGGAAGGTTTAAATGCTAACGAAGCCTTTTTGGTTTTAGACCCTGATGATATTACATTTATAACAGAACTTAGTTCTACAGAACGAACCTATTATAATTTTGGTGGGACGGATAACTTCAGTAAGGATCTAGTTATCACTGTGATTGCACCCAAGAACGCGGATATCGTGACTATAACGGCCATACCTTTTATTTTAGCCGTACAGGAAGCTGACACTGTACCCATACCGCCTAAACCTGTGATAACACCGTCAGCTACGACTATTCCCCCTAAAGTAGGCGGTATACTTTTAACGAATGTACCTGAGTCAGGTGAGATAACAGCGACTTGGAATCCTTTATTTGATATCGATAATTATGTGGTTGAACGTTCTATTGATTTCGTAACATGGATTCCTGTAGGTTCACCTACAGTCAATACACTAACCTTTGCCTTTACAGGGTTTACGTATGTACGTGTAGCAGCACAAATCGCACCTTTAACAGGTAACTTCGATTCTTCCAGTATTATATCTACTTAAAACAAGCTCAAAGAAGAAGGCTTTATTGAACTGTCCGATAAAATCGGACAACTGAAAATACCTGGAAAATAAGTTATACATTCTTTCTCTATATAGAGAGGAAAATAGTGTCGACAGTCCGACACAAAAAGCAGAGACCGAGGGAGAAGGGTATTTATTACCATATAACAATGAATAAATTGTATTAAATACAATTAATAGGGTAGTAAAAAGTATAGTTATAAAACCGCGCGTAGGAAAAGTACTGTCTTTCTGTTGACAGTACTTTCATATGTATATAGACAGCGTGTGGATATTTAAAATAATATCTTGGAAAAAAACAGGATAGGTGCTACATTGAGAAAATCCAAAACTAGAGTCGAGAGGAGAAAGATTATGTCTGATTTAACCCCCGCACAAATATTTGACGAGCTGTTTAGAGGTAACAAGAAGGCCTATGGTGTACATTCTGTAAAAGGAAACCATACCGTTAAAAAGCCCTATACTTTAGAGGATATAAAAGAACATCTAAACGGTGTGAAAAGTTTAGGTTTAATACCTATCACTGAAGATTCCCAGTGTTATTTTGGTGCTATAGATATTGATGATTACCCGGAAGACTCTGAATCAGCTATGGCCGCTATAGACTCTAAGATTGAGTTCTATGATTTACCTCTCATAGTGTGTAAGTCAAAGAGTAAAGGCTTTCACCTGTACATGTTTTTTGGTCAACCAACCCCGGCTAAAATAGTAAGGACACTTTTACAATCCTTTGCGAATCAATTAGGTTACCCTAAATCCGAAATATTCCCTAAACAGTCTACTTTAGATTCAGACCAGATAGGTAGCTGGATAAATTTACCTTATTTCAATGCTAAAAACACAAACCGATACGCTACAGAGTTTGGTGTAGAAATATCCCTGGAGGATTTCCTTGAAAATGCTTGCGCTAAAAGCTTAACAGAATTTGATATAAATCAAATCACATCTGAATATTCCAAACTCCCTGAAGCTATCCGAGATAAACCCCTTTCCATTGCTAACCCAGTACAAAAAACTATTGAAGAGACACCTTTTCAACATACCGCTTTCAATTTAAAACATATACCACCCTGCATTAAAGCCATGATGGATACTAAAGTTACGGAAGGCTCTCGAAATGATGTTTTATATCATGTGGCTGTCTTTGCAAAGAAAGCCTTCCCTAGTGACTATAGGGAATGGTGTTTCGATTTCAATACAAAACATATTGAGCCCCCTTTATCTCACGATGAAGCCAAACGAACGATTACTAGTGCAGG
>SDBT01010920.1_pt1 | contig 14639 bp, 11 predicted proteins | sample 2277101 | NCBI WGS metagenome assembly SDBT01 (sample SAMN10404973, study PRJNA504765) | marine sediment metagenome | isolation source: marine sediment core GS10_PC15, 103 cmbsf | place: Arctic Ocean: Southern Knipovich Ridge | collected 2010
AAAGTGGAGAAGAGTTTTACTACAGTTTTGAGGATGGTTTTGACCACTACCATGTAGTAAATGGAGATAAGATGCTTACATTCTCAACTCCAGCACGGAGTTACGATGGACTCTATACGGAACAAGAGCTGAAGGAAGCTATTCAAATAATTAATACTTATCAGGCATTATAGTAGCTATAATTTCGTATTTATAATTTAATATAAATACATGAATGATATAGGGTTAATTACGCTAAAATTAGACAAATGAGTCAACAAATGAGACACGTCTCAAAGGTCTATGTACTGTCCCATTTGTCTCATTTGTATTTTTGTACCCCGACCCACATGCCTCAAATCGCGCCCTGTTCAAAGAGCTAAAAAACCCTTATAATACCTATGTATCGGGGGCACTTAACCTGAGTGTCCCGCCAAGAGAACTAAGTATCGGAGCCAACCCGAGTGCCTAACATCGCCCAGGTTTTGTTATGTGTTAGTAGTACACCCATAAATATTCTACGGAAATTCTTGCGTAATTTGCTGAAATTCAATACCCTTTAATATATAATAAACAAAGTCATTACTCATATAGAAACTAATTATACGAAATAATTGTTAAATTTATATCTTTGACTATGTCTGAAATATTCGAAAAGGCATCTCCTAAAAAACAAAAAATTTATACATTGCACAGATATTTCGTTTGGGCAAATAAGATGAGAACTGATTTTGATAATATACTTTCTGCTAAAAAGCAAGATAAATATTCTAAAATAGAATCAATGATGTACATGTCTTTATGGTATGGTTTATTATACGTTGTTATAGAGGGCTGGAATAAACTAAAATTATCAGATAACGAAATTGACTTATTGCTTAGATCAAAAAATGTAAAATTACTAAAAAATTATAGACACGGCGTATTTCATTACCATGAAAATTATAATGATCAAAAATTTATAAATTTTTTTCTGGAACAAACTACTGTAAACTGGGTACGATCTTTAAATAAAGAATTTGGCAGATGGTTCCTAGAAACCTTATCTAACAATAATAAATTTAATAATTAAATCACACAACACGGGCTAGCCGGTTCACGAGTTAAATAAAATTATTTAAATAAATTTATGAAACAGATTAATAACTTTGTAAGTTCTGAAAGAGCACGCTATTCGACGAAATATAATAATCGTTTTGCATTTTGGTTTAACCAAATATCTCAGTACTCAAAATTCTTAGATATCATTTATAATAGGTATATCATTATTAGCAAAAAATGGCTTGAAAACAACAAACTATTTATAAAATCTATACCCAAGAATACGTCGGGTCCAATGTCCACGGAAAGTAGAACCCTTATGTCAACAGGCGCCCAACTCGGTAATAAACTTCTTCTTGAGATCGAGAGTTTTTACTTGTTTGCCAAAATAGTCCTGGATAAAATAGCTTATTTCGTAATTGACTACTTCGGAACCGAACAGGAATTTAAAATGAAAAGTTCGCACCATGGCTTAACAGATCACTTTGGAAAGTATGCTAAGAGTAAAAAAATCAAATCGCCAAAAGGGTTCTTAGCAAATGCAAAATATTTACGCCAACACATCTCTGATTACCGGGATGATAAAATTACCCACCTTAATAATCCTAGATTAATCAAAGGTTTTTCTTTTGATAAAAACGGTAATGTGAAGGTAAGCGATATCTATATATACCCTCAAAAAGGTGAGGTTGAAAAACAGGGTACAGGAAAAGACATCAAGGAGTTGAAACAATTACTAGATAAATATATCAATCAGGTCATAGAATTGGTGGAAACTAATAGAGATTTAACAACTTATGACAGTAAATCATCTAACACGGACTAGCCGGTTTACTCGAAATTTAGCCCAAATAGGAGGTTGTGTTGACACGTCCATATTTCCAAATTTATTTCTTAATTCATATGAATATAGCACAAAAAAAAGTCATTTATCTCGATCAAAATTTCATCAGCGACATCGCTAAAATGTCACTAGATGAAAAAAAAGACAAAATTAAGCCGGAGCTTAAAAAAATCTTCGACATTATTAGCGCTGGTGTAAAAGAAGAAAAATTTCTTTCCCCAAAAAGTTGGATACATGAACAAGAAACTGCTGCAGAAAAAAACCAACAACTTCGTGAAGCTATTCGTAGTAATCAAGGGTTTGTAGGGCAAGTTGAACTTAAACCATCACGGGAAATCAAGAACACTCAATTCTACAATGCATTGCTTGCTTATTTTAAAATTAAGGATAAAAATGAAGAGTCCTGGAAAGAAGCATTTCAAGATAATCCTGATAAAAGGATGGAAAACTTCAAAATTGAAGTACATATGCCAGATCTTGGTTTGAGTAAGTTATTACCGGAGACTCTAAATTCGTTGCAAGAAATCCGAGAGAGTGATGTAAATGAACATAATCAATATAAGTTAGAAGTAGCAGAAAGTAGAAAATACTATAAAAAATTATTACTAGCAGATTTTTCGTGGGTTTTTAAAAAATACTCTATTACAATTGAACGGGCGGAAGAATTTATTGATTCTGATGAATTTATAAAAATTCCAAATATTAATATTTTTTGCATGCTTTGGAGTAGAATATTGTCAGATAAAAATCGTAAGCGTGGTATTGAAGGTGACTACAACGATGTAGAATTTTTATCTCTTTATTTACCTTACTGTGGGGTCATCGCAACCGATCATTACATGAAAACACAAATTGAATCATTACAATTAGATAGTGTATATGGATGTAAATTATTTTCAATGAAAGGGACTGGTCTTCAGGAATTTACTACATATTTGGAACAACTCAAATTAAATACTCCACCAGCAAACCAAAGTCTTTTTTCAGTCTTGGCAGTAATGAAAGGAAAAAATAAAGTATTTTCAATTGAGTTTTTGAAAAAAATGAGTTTGGCACAAAGTAAGTTCCAAAATACTGGAAAAAACTGGAATAAGAAAGTGTATACAGAGGTGTTTCTTGTGTATACACAAGAAAATAAGGTAAAAATGCCTGACAGAAAAAAAGTTCGTACAAATGGACTTCAAGAATTTAATCATGATCAATGGTCTGAAATGCTAGTTTTTTTACAAGGATTTAAAAAAATCTATAATAAAGATAATAAATCAATCGAAAAAGTTGTAGACAACATTTCGCCTCATTTAAGAGGGTCTGCAACAGCGATCATCAACGAATCCGACTCCTTTGATAATGATGTTCGAGAACACGATAGCTATCTTTTTTATGATATTGAAGAAGCAATAAAACTCCGTAAAAAAAATACAGAGCGATATGGTATACGAATTATTTATCCAAAAATATTAGTTGACGCTATTCCTCTAGCAGAGTGATTTTCTTATCCTTGTAGATTAACCTGCTTCGTAAGTTTGCAAGCAATTCGCGCTTATCTGATACATTACCTTCTTTTAATAAGTACTTAGCATATTGCCGAATATTCACATCCTCCTCCTCGACAAGTGCGTTGCCCGATCTTCCGTTTACAATTTTCTGTAATTTATTAAATCTCCTAATTTCATCTTCAAGCTTTTGTCTGCTTTGTAATTTGGTACACAACCCACATGCCTCAAATTACCGCCTATTCAGATGCATAAAAAACCCTTATAATACCTATGTAACTGGGGTACTTAACCCGCCTGCTTACGCCTGAGCTTTGCTCATGCGAAGCGATGGCGGACAGGCCCGAGTGTCCCGCCAACAAACAAGAGAGAATGTTTACTCCATCGAATGATAGAACCACCCTTTCGGAATGAGGATAATAAACTTTTTTACTTTATAACAATTAACAATAATCTTATGGAAAGGGAACCAAGGCCAATAAGTCTCGCCGAGCGAATTCAAATGGAATTCGGTCCAGACTTAGAAAGTCAAATTACAGCTCTTAAATCAGGTGCTGGCGGAGAAACACTCCCCGATCTTCTAAAAAACTTCGAGGCAATCCTCGTAGAAGAATCGGTTGAATTCGACGCTAATAAACGAAAACAACTCAGAGATATTGTAATTGGATATAAAAAAGAACTAAACTTATCCGATGAAGAATAAATTGCCAAAAAAATATTTAACAATAACTATATGGCCAAATAAACTCGTGGCCTTCTGATTCCCTCCTAGAGCCCTGACCCACGTGCCTCCCACCGCCTACGGCGGGGTCCCGCCAAAGGCAGGAAAACCACGCCCTGTTCAAAGAGCCAAAAACCCATTATAATACTTATGTAACTGGGGTACCTAACTTGAATGTCCCGTTCTACTTGCAAACGCACGTTATCATAGTATAAACATAACGAAAAAATATATGGCTGAGAAAAAAAATGAATCCAAAAATAAAGGAATATCCGATCACGGAAAAACGATGATGTCGTGGAACTTTCCGGAGTTTGTAGTTCACAAACGTACTACGCTATGGTACTTCGGGGCAATAGTAATTATGGCCGGCCTCATCCTCTTTGCAGTATTTTCTCAGAATTATCTTTTTCTGATTGTTATCGCCCTCTTTGTTTCGGTATATATCCTCCGTGCAAAACGGAAGCCGGAAATGCTCCATATAGATATCACTGAAGATGGAATCAGTGTCGGAGAAAAAACTTTTTATGAATGGAAGCAAATTAAAAAATTCTGGATAATCTATGAACCGCCGGAGGTTAAAAATCTTTATATCGATTTTGATTCAAGCTTTCGCCCGTCAGTAACGATATCGCTTGAAAACCAGAATCCATTAAAAGTGCGCAAGCTATTAGAACAGTATATTGAAGAGGATACCGAAAAAGAAAACGAATCATTTGCCGATGGTTTCAGCAGAATGCTGAAGTTATAAGCGAAACTTCTCTAACGGACACAATACGTGAGTCGCAAGCTTTTGCATACCGAGGCATAGAAATACACGCCCTCGTCGTTCAACGGATAGGACATAGGATTGCGGATCCTAAAATGAAGGTTCGATTCCTTCCGAGGGCAAATGAACAAAGTGAATTCGCACGAGGAGAAAGCAAATAGTTTTGCTTTCGTTAGGAATCGAAAGCCGGAGCATGTCACCGAAGGTGACGCGAGGCGGAGTCGCGAGCGCGTGAAGCGCGACTTGTGACCGATTCCTGCCAAGGGCAGGGCAAGTCTCAGGGCCGATGACTGAAGATTCCCTTTAGGGTATGAAAAAATAATTTGGTAGGAAAGTAAATGAATAGGAAAGTATCACAATTTGATCACGTTCCAAATACTGAGAAAGGGCTCGAATTAAAGTTGATGCAGGAACGTATCCAGCAGTCTTTATCAAACCCTGAAACATTATCAAAAGTTAGGGCAAATTTTTTACATACTTTTGAGCAGATTGGACTCTCTACTGAGCGGGCACAAGAACTCCGAGATACAATAATGGAAATGCTTTCAAGTCAAAAAACCGTGTTAGAGACAGAGCACGAGGCATTACGACTTTTTAAATCTACAAAAATTAGTAATGGTTCTGAGTCTAATCTTATTGAAGCAATTCATGAAAAATTACAAGATCGAGCTGATCTTATTTTTCAACAACTTGCCCCTCACTTGGAGAATACTGCTGGGCCAGTAATAGACTATGGTGCTGGCGATGGGCAGGTTACCCAAAAATTAAACGACAAACTTGGGCTAGCTATTGAGGGAGTCGATGTCCGCTCATACACCGATCCCAAAGTTACTGTGCCAATTAGTACGTTTGATGGAGGGACAGTTGATGCGCCGGATAAAGCATTTGAGGCAGGAGTGATAACCAATGTACTTCACCATGAGCAAAATAATGAAAAAATTATCCGAGAGCTTGATAGAATTGTTGAAAAAAAGATTATTGTGATTGAAACCGTGCCGATGGGTGGATCTGAGGAAGAAATGGATCAAGATAAGGATAGGACATTTATGAATGACTATTTTTATAATCGACTTTTCCATAATGCTGATGTCCCTGTCCCTGGCACCTATGAGACTCCTCAAGGGTGGGTTGATCGATTTAAAAAATATGGGTGGACGGTTACCCATGAGAAAGATTTAGGGGTTGATCAGGATGTTATTGAGGATCGCCACTACTTATTTGTGTTTGAGAGATAGCAGTTATTTACATATACCCTAACTCCTATATCGCGACTTGTGACCGATTCCCTGCCTGCCGGCAGGCTTCCGAGGGCAAATACAACCAAGTAAGATTCTCAAAACGTAGCGCAGCGAAGTGAAGACCCTATACCTGCAACGAAGTGGAATGGTATGGGGCTTCCGAGGGCACCAATATTAAATAGGTATAAACCCTTGACAACTTTTCTAATAAATATATTCTTTAGTAATCTACTACTTTAGAAATAAATGTGTCTTTGGAAAATTAATAAATAAATTCATAGAAAATCCTTTCAAAGGAGGAAAAAATGGATCTTTATTTGGTAGAAGTCAGCATTCCAGGAATTGGGATGCATAAATGGACAACTTGGTCGAAACCAGTTGTACTGGTAGTGGAGGCTGATTCGCCCAAAAATGCCAAAAAGAAAATTCAGAAATTCTTACCCCCAGAGGACCCTAAGGTCAAAAAGGCTTTACTAGAACAGGATAAGAGGACTGAATATTTCAATATTTCAGTCAGCTCTATGGAAAACGAAGGGGGGGTGCACGTAGTTAAACATGCATCACACATATGAAACGTGAGGAGGAGTGTACTTAGCTAAAAATACATCCTAAAAAAGAGAATCAAGATTTTCTGACTGGAGCCTGCTGAAAATACAGGCTCTTTTTATATATAAACACTTCTGGGAAAGCACTTTTGTGGTACAATAATTTCATGACTATCCAACTAACAACCGCTGTTGCGGATCTACCTCGAGTAGGAGCAGCACTAACAAAACGTCTCGGCAAACTTGGTTTGTTTACCGTAGCCGACTTACTCGGCTATTATCCGTTCCGGTACGAAGACTTCAGTACAATTACAAAAATTATTGACGTAAAGCCAGATACGCACATAACAATCAGGGGTACAGTTAACCTTATTGCAAATAAACGCGCATACCGTCGACGAATGTACCTGACGGAATGCCTTCTCTCTGATGACACCGGAAGTATAAAGGCAATCTGGTTTAATCAGCCCTTTATCACAAAAATGGTAAAACAAGGTGATACCGTCTACCTATCAGGAAAAGCTGAATTTTCTTCTTACGGATTACAGCTTACCAGCCCCTCATACGAAAAGATAAAAAAAGAACAGACGCACACTGCCCGGATTGTCCCGATATATTCATTAACTGAAAACCTGACGGAAAAACAGATACGATACCTGATAAAACTCGTACTCCCACTCGCAAAGCAGATACCCGAATGGCTGCCAAAGGATTTTCTGAAAAAATTCAACCTTATAGACTTGGCGACCGCCATTCACGAAGTACACTTCCCGTCAGATCAGACTTCACTTGACACCGCAATCCGTCGGTTAAAATTTAACGAACTGTTTCTCGTACAATTAAAAGTGCAAAGTATCCGACGGGGACTTGCCGAACTGACGGCTCCCGGAATAGCGTTCCATGAAGATGAAACGAAACAATTCGTTAATTCGCTCCCATTCCAATTAACCGCAAGTCAAAAAGCGACATCATGGGAAATACTTAAAGCAATTCAGCTTGAGAGGCCGATGAACCGGCTGCTCGAAGGCGATGTCGGCTCGGGGAAAACCGTCGTTGCGGCAATCGTCATGCTCAATGTGGTAAAGAACGGATTTCAAGCGGCGCTCATGGCTCCGACAGAAATCCTCGCCATGCAGCATTATAAAACCGTAAACAAATTATTGCAGGGTACCAGCATTACGGTATCACTACTCACCCGTTCAATGAAAAAACACAAAGGTGTGGATACGACGCAGAAAAAACTGCTCGAGCATATTAGCAACGGCAACTCGCAGATTATTATCGGCACCCATGCGCTCATTCAGGAAAAAGTAACGTTTGAAAATCTCGGCTTGGTTGTCATCGACGAACAGCACCGGTTCGGCGTTGACCAGCGAAAAACATTAAAGAAAAAATCCACAGATATCGTACCTCACCTGCTGTCTATGACGGCAACGCCGATTCCCCGTTCACTGGCACTGACATTGTACGGTGACCTTGATCTTTCCATAATCACGCAAATGCCGAAAAACAGGAAGAAAGTAATAACCAAAGTGGTACCGCCGCAAAAACGTGATCTGGCATATAAATTCATACGCGATGAAATCGATAAAGGCCGTCAGGTTTTCGTGATCTGTCCACTTATCGAAGAATCTGACAAGCTCGGGGTCAAGGCAGCTACGGCAGAATATGAAAAACTCCGAAAAGAGATATTTCCTGATCTGAGTGTTGGACTGCTTCATGGCAAACTAAAGGCGGATGATAAGGATGAAGCAATGAGCCGTTTTGCAGAGGGTAAGACCAATATCCTTGTTGCGACGGCAGTCGTTGAAGTCGGGATCGACGTACCTAATGCATCCGTAATGATGATAGAGGGAGCCGAACGGTTTGGACTGGCGCAGCTGCACCAGTTTCGCGGACGCGTGGGGAGGGCGGAGCATCAGTCATACTGCTTCGTGTTTTCAGATTCTGATAATGATAAGATGATTCAGCGCCTTGATGCGCTCGTTACCGCAAAAAACGGCTTTGAGCTGGCAGAGCGCGACCTCGAATTCCGCGGTCCCGGAGAAGTGTATGGTATCAGGCAGTCCGGCTTTCCGGAACTGAAAATCGCTACGCTCGCCGATCTGGACCTTATTAAACTTACCAAAAAAGCCGCGGAGGAGTTTCTTGAACGTGATCCACTGCTGGAATCCCAGCCCTACATCAGAAAAAAAATGCTTTCATTTGCGGAAAATACACACCTCGAGTAGAGTCCCCGCTATTCACCAAACCACTTTTTGTACAGCAGCTCATACTCTCCCGACTCCCGCAGATGAAGAATTATCCGATTGACTTTCTCTACCAGCTGACTCCCTTGAGGAAAGGCAAAACCATATGATTGCGGTTTGAATAATTTTCCGACGATACTGTACTTCCTGCCTTTTGAGCGGACAAAAGACAGAAGTACCGGTGCATCAAAAACGACGGCATCCACCGCTCCCATATCCAGTTGACGATACGCTTCGTCAATTTTTTTGACTGAAAAAATTTGTGCACCTATCTTCTTTAACTCATCAACGCTTGTCGAATTTTCAACGGTAGCAATCCTCCTCCCTTTCAAATCATCCTCATCCCGAATATCGGACCGCAGCGCTTTCATGGTCATAACTGAACTAATTTGCGCAATATACAAACCAAAAATTCCCAAACCGGACAAGATAACAAATGATCCGACGATACGGCCAATCCATGTCAGTGGTGAAAAATCACCATACCCGACTGTACTGACAGTTACAATCCCCCACCAAAACGCTTCAAATATACCCGGAAAATATTTATCACTAAACTCGCTCAGGGGACCACGCTCTACAAGCCACATCAGATGGCCGGCAACAAATACAAAACCAAATAGAAAAAGGATGATATTCTTCAAATCCCGTGTTAAAAGCGTTTTTACCGCCGCAACAATGCTATTCTTTTCTTCTCCCGCAACGAGAATATGCAAACCGGAATCAAATGTTCGATGTGAAAAATCATATATTCCTTCGCGTTCTTCATTGACCGTAATACCGGCACAAGCGATATCTGCCTTTTGATCTGATAACGTTGGCAGCAGTTCCGGAAAAACATACTCAGAGTATTCATAATCTATATTCAGCTGCTGAGCAATTTTCTCCCAAAGATCGATTTCAAAACCGGTATAATGATTCCCCTTTTTTATAACCAAAGGTTCAAACAGCGCAACTGCCACGGTCAGCTTTTTTGATGTTGATTCTGTAGTATCCAAGTGTATGATGTTACTGGTAAATTCACTGTAAGTATAGCAGAATTTGTACGCTCGTCACAATCGAACACAAAGAAACCACGACCACGGACACGCAGCTAACCATATCTGGAAGAACGCGATGCCTCATTAGCCATACTTTATTATTATGTCGTTTTTTGATACTTCCCTTTTTTTGAAAGTATTGCGTGCTCAAGTAAATGCGACGGTATATCAAGCGCGATTTTTAATAAAACTACCAACGCCATAGCTTTGACCGTTGCTCCGTGATCCTGTATATAATTACCACCAACAAGAATCAGGACATGCATCACCATCACACGTCCGTACGGCAGGCCCATGAGACGGCCAGCTGAAGTGCGCAGGTATTCTTTCTTATCCAGATAATTTTTCTTATAGGAAACTCCGTGACTTGCAAGCAATGACGCAAACGCAATTATAGTGCCTAATATAGTTATATTAGCGGGTCCGAATGCACCAAAAAGGAAAACTCCGTGGGCAGCGGTGAACATTCCGAAGTGAACGATAAAAAAACGAACCACGTATTTTTTTCCGCGTAACGGCTTCCCGTTGGAATAGATGACATTACCCTCCGTGCCGATTGCTTTGTTCATCCGCAGCAGGTTGTAAAAACCAACGACCAGATTTTCCAGCCAGTACAGAAAAAGTATTGAAAATAAACTCCAACCGAAAAACAGCACGCCAAACAGCGGAATCAAGTTAGCACCAAGCAGTACGATGATTGGTAGTGGCTTGATTTTTTTCCGTTCGTCGGACATTGTAAAAAATTTTTATCCCAACGTATTTCTAATTGCCTCACTTATAGTTTGCTCTACGATCAACTTCAAACCCGTGTCTGTGTCGTTAAATTTTGAAGGGGGCATGAGTGCTTCTTTAAAACCCATCTTACGAACTTCTTCAATTCGTTTTTCGGTCTGGCCGACTGCACGAAGTTCACCGCCAAGTCCAACCTCACCAAACACCGCTAACCCCTGAGTTATCGGCTTGCCTTTAAATGCAGACGCGATTGCAAGACATACGGCAAGATCGGCTGCCGGTTCGGATACCTTGAAACCACCGGCGACATTTACATGTATATCCTGATTGCCTAAAAATAATCCAGCTTTTTTCACCAGCACGGCGACAAGCATCTGCAGCCTATTGAAATCAAAACCCGCCGCTCTCCGCTGAGGATATCCGAAATTAGATCGCGAAACGAGCGCTTGAATTTCAACAAGGAACGATCTCGAACCCTCAACGATTGCGGTTACCACCGAACCGGGATTATTTTCCTTGCGCTCGGCTAGAAATATCTCCGACGGATTCTTTACCTCCTGCAAACCGTCCGGCTGCATGTCAAAAACACCGACTTCGGATGTAGAGCCAAATCTATTTTTTACCGCGCGAAGCACGCGAAAAGCATGATACTTATCGCCTTCAAGGTACAGCACAACGTCAACGATATGCTCTAGCGTTCTCGGTCCGGCAACACTGCCCGACTTCGTAACATGACCGATTACCACAATCGGGATGCCGGTTTCTTTTGCAGCCTCTACGAGCTTGGCAGTGCATGCTTTCAATTGGCCAACGCTTCCTGCTTCTGAATCGACTGCCGATGTATGCGCGGTTTGTATTGAGTCAAGCACGACGAATTTCGGCTGCTGCTCATGAACCGTGGCAATGATCGTATCAAGATCTGTCTCACCCAAAAATTTGAGACGTGGAGTTTTCAGCCCTAATCGCTCAAACCTGCCTTTTACTTGCGATGAAGACTCTTCTCCTGATATATATAATACATCGTTTCCATTCTCGGCAATACGACCGGCTACCTGCAGTATCAACGTGGATTTACCAATACCGGGGTCGCCGCCGAGCAGCATAACTCCACCAGCAACGACTCCGCCGCCGAGCACACGGTCAAATTCATCGATACCGCTTTGCACGCGTTGTTCTGAATGAATATTAACATCGGTAAGTGTTTCAACGTTTGCCGCTGGAGCCACGCTTGTTGTGCCGGCTTTTTTATTCTTTGTAACCTGCTGTTTGTCCAGTGATCCCCAGTTGCCGCACTCAGTACACCTGCCCATCCATTTAGGATACTGGGCATCACATTTTGAGCAAGTATAAATTGTCTGCACTTTTGCCATTACAGTCTGTTTTTTTATAAGTAGATGAATACCTCAGTACTTATTATTATAGCAAAAAAGAGCGGGATGGAGTACTTATATTCCAGAATAATATTGCTACGGCGTAATCGTTATTGACAAGTTTTTTGTGTCAGCGCCCCAAGGATTAGATGCTCTAATTTGAAAAGTAACACTGCCCGGTGAGCCAGTCCACCATCCCGATATCATTCCCGAACCATTAAGATTAAGGCCATTATACGGTAGACCTGGAGATATAACAGTGAAACCATTTGGACCATTTGTTGCTGTAATTTGATAGTTGAATGGCGCTGTTAAAGCAGAAGATACACTTGGCGCGCTATCTATTACCGGTGGGCTGCCGGTAAGGATAATAGTCAAATTACCAGGTGTCAATCCATAATAATTATGGATTGACCGTTATAGTAAAATTGTGATCTGATGGACTAGAATTCCCTCTGTACCAATGAATCGTATATATGACATTATAAACTCCTGCGGTTGTGGGAACTCCAGATATAGTACCGTCTATATAATTGATATTCAAACCCGGAGGCAGGTTTGATGCACAAAATAAATATGTAGAATACATAGAATTTTTTGGGGTCGGCATTGAGAAGTTATTTCCAACACTTGCTACCTTATCTAAATTACCAATCGTGAATATGACTCTATTCCAGGTCATACAACTGGGCGAACATGGAAGGACTTGTGTCGAGAATATTCCCTCTAACGTCGGATTTCCCGATATAATTTGAAAGCTATCCCAAAACAAACCAGGAGGTAGACTAGCAGCACTAATATTACCAACAGTAGTAATTCCTGGTGCGTCAATTAAATAATTATAAGCTGCGCCAACCGTGCCTAATTCGAATCGATTACTTGTCATCTGTGCACTCCCTGATACGCGCAAGGCAAGAATTTCGGTATTCGTACCGTCCGGATTCGTTGCCGAAATAGTCGAATCCCATTGACCACTTGTGTTTGGAGTTCCTTCTATAGTATGCGATCCTGCAGTATATGAAAGTCCGGGAGGCAAAGGGCCATTCTGAGCATAACCTGTCGGATTATCCGTAGCTTGTATAGTGTATGAATACGCGACACCAAGTTCAATATGCCTCATTCTATAACTATAAATTATCGGCGGACCGCCTGTTAAATACTTGCCAGGGCATGCCGGATCTGGAGCCACAGCTCCCGCAACAGTCACCACCAGATTAGTCGGTCCTGAAGAGTTGCCACATGCATTCGCGGCACTTATCGTACACGTAATCGGACTTGCCGCTGCAGCGCCGGCATTGGGCGTAAATTGCAGCTGACCGGTAGTCCCGTTAAAATTGTCTATGGTAATCAATGCCGGACAGTTCGTCACGGTGTAACTATCAGCGCCGCCGTCACCGGCAACTGTGTACGCCGTCTGGACGCTTTCAGTTGCATTGATCGCGGTAGCGCTGGTGATTGCTACTGACGGACATGCTGGAGGACCTCCTGCGGCAGGAAGCCCCGCGAGCAGTTCAGCGCACGTCGGGACGTCAGTATCAGTATCATGCCATGCGAATTCAGGGTAGCCGGAGGGGTCTTTCTCTGACCGGACGATGTTTTCATGGACTGACTCAACCTTGATGACATAGGCGCGGGTTTCCGCATATCCGGGATTGCCGGTGCATTCCCACCAGGTCTGTCCCGGACAGGTAATGCTTGAGCAGTTGGAGCCGACACCGCCGTTGTATGCGGCAACCGCGTAGTGGTGATCGCCGGGCTTGCATTTGGTGGCATTCGGATCACAACTAACCTTACGGCCGCTCTTGTATCTGGAACGGAGCGGGCAGGTATCTTGTAGGAGGTCCTTGTAGTGGCGCGCCGCTATTCTTATGTTAATCGCTGCATTCTGAAGATCGGTAACGGTAACGCCGGACTCGTAGACTGCAGCGGTTGCCGGCATAAGCTGAAGCAGGCCGACGGCGCCAGCCGGAGAGATTACCGTGGGTCTGCCGCCTGACTCGATGAGCATGATCGACTTCAGCCAGTTACGGTCAATGCCCTGTGACTGCGCTTCTGCAGTGAGACACTTGTCAAAATTCTTGATGCTCTTGCCGTCCCAGAATCCGGGTGACCTCAGAGTTCCCTCACTGCGCTCATACTGTGAAATCGGATAGGACTGGACAAGGGTGAGGCCGTCAAATTTTACGAGATTGGGGTTTATGAAGAGGAGAATGATGTATGAACCGAGGGTGATGGCAAGGCCAAGAAGTGATGAGACAATGATATCTTTTCCTTCTGTCGTCTTCTGCTGGCTGCCCATTGAGGTAACATACTTGAAACCTCCGTACATCATCATGACGGTGGCCAAGATTCCCGCTACGGATACGAAAAAAACATAGAGTGCGACGATATACTCGCCAAGAGTCTTTCCGGTGATAACCACGGGCTCGCCTGCATTAAAGAGTCCTGAGCCGGGGATCGTAACCTGGGGTATGAAGTACAGGAGGCTGGGGCCGTCTTCTCCATCATCGAGACCCCGTGCCTCACGCTCCCACTTAACACACTGATCATTGGTGGTACAGTAACCCTCTATCTGGTTGCAGTGGCTTGATGAGGCGCCGCACACGTTTTCGTTGTTC
>SDBT01010921.1_pt1 | contig 14638 bp, 8 predicted proteins | sample 2277101 | NCBI WGS metagenome assembly SDBT01 (sample SAMN10404973, study PRJNA504765) | marine sediment metagenome | isolation source: marine sediment core GS10_PC15, 103 cmbsf | place: Arctic Ocean: Southern Knipovich Ridge | collected 2010
TTAATTTTTACTTCGGATATCCACCAATTTTAAGGCTTCGATCTCCAAATAATATCCACGTTTGAGGAATTTGTATATCTACCCATACATCATCTGGATATATTGCATTTTCCCAATCATCATCACTAGCTTGATATGTATCAATGTACCATTCAAGAGCAGCTTTCCAGGCATCACCAAGTATTTCAACATTATTTTGTCCATATTGTTTGAAGAATTCAACCTCTAATTCGTTGATACCGCCGTTAAATGATTCTTTATCTTCTTTGGTAAAACCAAGAGCTGTACAGCCAATTGTTGCAATGGATCCCCCGCCTATTTTGCGTGTAAGTCGCCAACCTAAACACTCGGGAGTGCCCTCCTGATGATAACGCGTGGTTTCATTAAATATTTTAAAGATTGATACATCAAATTGAAGATTATGACATCCACTGATAATACTAACTGGAAGCATATCTCCATTTCTCAATCGATGTACATTCTGATTTGTAAGACCTCTGACAAATTCCTCACTATCTGGTGGATGATTACCCCAAGTTTTTGGACTTCCATGTCCAACAAAATACAGAAATCCACAACCATTCTTTACCGCTTTACGTACATCAGTATCGTCACTTAATGACTCATCAGAAGTATACAATCGGATAGGGTTAAAACCAGTCATGTTTTCCAATGCAAGATCTCCATAATATTCCCCTTCATTTCCAACCCATAAGGGGTTATGTGACACAGGATAAGTGTCTCCCGCAGCGACAATCATATCATAAAACCATTCTTTTCCATAAGTTGTTGTCTCATATTTTATTATTTTTTTAACCATGATTTTTACTTCAAATTCATTTCTGCAGGGAAGACGACCAAGTGCGACGTCTGGATAAAGATCAATATATCTATCTTCAGGCACTTCCCCATAATACCATTCTCCAAAGATACCGTCATCATCAGAATCCCAACTGGAAAAATTTCCTTCTGAATCATAGATATCTGCATAATACATATCACTTATGACACGATCCTCCCAATCACAACCTATATACACATATCGCACGGGGAGATACCAAATGGGAAGCTGTCCTTTCATACCACCGACAAGAAGAACATATTCAATACCCCATTCCTCCATCGCTGTTTTTATGTAGTATTTGATTTTTTCAGCTTTATCTCTCCCATGCCAATACATCTGATCATATATCTCACGAAGAGTGACAAGTCGAGTTGGCATTCCAATATTATTCTTATGCCCAACAAGTGGATATAACTCATCAATAAACTCTGATGGAGTAATAATTAGTAGTTTATAGGCAGATTGTTCGTTACTGATTGGTTGTTCAGCTATGGTACGAATAAAAGTTGAAAGGTTTCTTTTATATAATCCTGCAGTGCTTGTTGGAATCATTATTAATCCAAAAAACAAAATTAATATTCCAAGTGTAATTATTTTTTTATTGAGTCCTTTATTCATATTTTTCCCTTAAAATAATAATATGGTCTCTAGTTTATAAATCTTTAGACGTATGCGTATATAAAATATAAAAAGGATTATTCATCGTATCCACCAATTTTCAGACTCGGATCACCAAGAAGCACCCATTGTTGCACTGTTTTTGCATCAATTGCATAGTCCCATGCAGCAGGAGTATTCCAATCAATTGGATAGGTATCAAGATAATCAGATATGGTTGCTGACCAAGTATCCCCCAAAATATCAATGCCATTGACACCGTATTGTTTGAAAAATGTTGGTTCAAGATAATCTCCAGCACCACTAAACGATTCTTTATCTTCTTTAGTCATACCAAGACCCGAACATCCAATCGTCGCAATAGAGCCACCACCGATCTTCCGCGTCAACTTCCATCCCCAACACTCTGGAATAAAGGTATAAAAATACCAGGGATCATCACGGATTTTTCCCAGATGAACATCCAGCTGAAGATTATGACATCCTCCTACAACACAGACAGGAAGCATTTCTTTATTTCTCAAACGGGTCATACTCAGTACAGAAAGACCCTCGATCCATGTGTCTGCATCATTTGGTGGATGAGTACTCCACCGATAAGGATTTGCATGACCATCAAAATAGAGAAAACCACAACCCTTGTTAATCGCTTTTAGCACATCCCTTGTACCCGTAAGTGTTTCATCTGATGTAAAGAGTTTCACAGCATTAAACTCCGACATATTCTCAAGAACTCGAAGAGCATTTTCTTCACCTTCATATCCCGTCCAATTTTCATTTAATGACTCAGGATAGGTGTCACCAGCGATAACAGTGATTTTATTGAACCATTCATTACCATATGTGCTTGTTTCATATCGTATTATTTTTTTTACCATGGTTTTTACTTCAAGCTCATTTCTACAAGCAAGTCTTCCAACAGATACATCTGGATAAAGATCAATATCTGGATCTTCTGATACATTGCCGAACCATTCTCCATATATCCCATTGTTATTGGTATCCCAACTTGAAAAATCTCCCTGTGAATCGTAGATGTCTGCATAATAGAGCTCTGAGATGAAACGAGGTTCTTCATATCCTGATCCTACATCAGCATTGTAGCAATACCGTACCGGTAGTAATCGAAAATCTCCAACAAGAAGGACATATTGCATCCCCCATTCCTCCATCGCTGTCTTTATGTAGTATTTGATTTTTTCAGCTTTATCCCTCCCCTGCCAATACATCTGATCATACACCTCACAAAGAGTGACAAGCCGAGTAGACATTCCAACATTATTCTTATGGCAAACGAGAGGCCGTAATTCATCAACAAAAGATTTTGGAGAGATGATAAGAAGATTATAGATTGAATCGATAGTTTCGGGAGGTTCATCTACTAACGTTTGATCAACGCTACTAGATGAGTTTGACTGAAATATTTTTGCATTGATTGTTGGTGTCAAAAGAAAAGTAGCACAGAGTATTGTAATAATAATCATATTTTTTTTACTGAAAATTTTTTCAGATATCTTTTTCATAATATAATTCCCCAAGTATATAGTATACAAAACAGTTAATAAATGTTTAGTTTCTGAAATAAATAGAGGGTATTTTTTAAAATTGATTATTCAATGATTTTCTATGATATTTATGTATATTGATGTTGGATAAACTCGAATACTTCACCCAATTTCATCATTGTTTCTAGCTCGTTCATATTATAACTCCTTTCATATATTATATATGTTGGCAGATAAAATTGGGAGAAACACAAGGAAAATGTCTTTCACAAACATTATTATACAAGATGTTGTATCGTTTTCCCCTAATGGAACCTACATGCACATACTATTGTTACAAAAATAGCAGAAACGCAATAAACAAAGATACCAAGAAAGCAGAAAAGATAAAACTCGTCTTTTTTGATATGGATGGCGTTCTTGCAGATACCATCAGCTCCTGGAAAAGCATCCATGATTATTTTGGTACTTCAAATGAACAATCAGTTGATGACTACCTCCGAGGAAAAATCGATGATTTAGAATTCATAAAAAGAGATGTATCACTCTGGAAAACAAACGGCAGCCTTACAACCAAAGATGTCATTCAGAATATTTTATTTGACACTCCCGTAATGGATGGAGCAGAAGAATGTATTGCTTTTCTTCGTAAAAACAACATAAAAACTGCAATAGTTAGTGCAGGTCTTGACATTCTCGCAGAAAAAGTCGCTGAAGAACTAGGAATAGACTACTTCTTTGCAAACGGAATTAAACAAGATGAAAAGGGAAGATTAACAGGAGACGGAGTACTTCAAGTTCAACTCATACATAAAGATAAAAACGTACGAAATCTTGCAGAAAAACTTGAGATTCCTCTTGAAAACTGCGCAGCAATCGGCAATTCATGTTTTGATGTACCCATGTTTGAAACAGCAGGGCTAGGGATAGCATTTAATCCAGAAGACGAATGCGTAAAAAAATCAGCAGATGTAATTGTAGAAGGAAAAGATCTAAGCAAAGTTATTCCTGTTCTAGAACCATACATATAATTTATCCTGAGACAAAGGATGACGTCCAATAAGCATAGTGTTAGATATATTTTTTAAAAAAAATGTTTTACGCTAATGGATCACTGATACTACCCATGAAAAGTATCGTCCCTGTTTGTTTATGTTGAATAAGATATATAAATGGATGATCACAGTCAAAAGTGATTCTTGAAGGTTCTCCACCTCCATTACTGGTGAGTACCATGAGTACAACAGTTGCAGCTGCAGCCTCTGTACCTTCTTCGTTGACATCAATATATGCTTTATGAACCACCGAACTAATATATAGATCCTTTCCACCAGTGATGCCTGAGAAATCTGCAACTGAGGTGAACGGAATATTCATTCCAAGTGCCATTAAATAATCATTCAAATTGTATGAGGTTTCAACCTTAAACTTGGGAAGATAGATATCCGCATATGTTTCAACCATGGATTCAGTCAATGCTGAAAACATGTCGTTATCGATTGTGTCAATAATTGATGATAAATCATTGTTTTTTGGCAGTAGAATAATCATGGAGATATCATCACCTGTATAGGGCAGCTCTAATATCTGTATTTCATCATTTTCAGTATAATAAAAGGAATCTCCAGTATCTTCAAGGATCATTGTCGGGGCCTCAACAGAGGTTCCTGCTGTAGTTTCAAACGTTCGATTAGTCGTGTTTACTGGATCAAACTGAATTTTCCAGATGCCTTTGAAATATATCGCATTGGTGAGTATCAACGCGGTAAGCGGACTTATTGCATCTGCTGTTATGAGATCTTCAATTAACCCATTTGTCTGATTTTCAACCCATTGATTGATAATCGCTGCTGCTTCAGCGGGATTTGAATAATCAACCTCAGTGGCATCTCCACCATAATACTCTCGAATAACGGTAAGATACGGTTCAAGCAGATGAAGGTTCTCTTTTACCCACAAAGCATTCGCTGTGCTAATGTTATATTCCATGTTCTTTGTATTGAGCACTTCATAAAGGTTTTTCATGTAGGTATGAAAGGATTCATTGTCCTGCTCAACACTCAGTACATTTGCCATTTCCTCAGCTGTTTCATTTCTGGCACCCTCATAGGTCATAGCAAGAGCAGTAAAAATACTGTAAGCTGAGATAAACAAATTATCTTCATTTGCTTCATATACCTCTTTAAAAATATCAAATGAAAAAGTGTTAACAGCGTCATGAAACGAAAGATTGCCAACTGAAATAGGTTCTTCATCATCTGGTGTTATATCTTCATTGGTAATATCTGAATCAGGTTGGTTCTGAAGAATTACAATAAAAGCAGCTGCACTTATGATAATGAATGCTACTACAATTGAGATAATATAATGAAATTTCATTAGGTATTCACCAATTTTCTGTATTATCTGTTATAGTATTTAAAACTCTGGAAAACGTTTGGAAAAAACCAAATGACGATACCTTTTAATGCATCTTGTTATATTTCGTGATCAGATAGTATGGTTCTTGATAATTTAGGTGATTCTCTTAAACGTACGATAAAAAAAATCGCAAACGCTGTTCATGTTGATGCTAAACTTGTCAAAGAAGTAGTACGAGATATACAGCGAGCACTACTGCAAGCTGATGTCAATGTAAAACTTGTTGTAGAATTGTCAAAAACGATTGAAAAGCGATCTCTTGAAGAAAAACCACCAGCAGGTATGAGCAATAGAGAGCATGTCATCCATATCGTCTATGATGAGCTTGTAAATATCCTTGGTGATTCAAGAGAACTATCGATAAAAAAACAAGTTATTATGATGGTCGGTCTCTATGGCCAAGGTAAAAGTACGAGCTGTTCTAAGCTTGCTAAATATTTTAAAAAGAAAGGCCTTAGACCTGCACTTATCGCAGGAGACGTTCACCGACCTGCTGCATACGAACAGTTAAAACAACTTGCTGAGCAAGTAGAAGTTCCATTTTATGGAGATAAAAAACAAAAAGATGCAATTAAAGTCGTAAAAGATGGTCTTTCTAAATTCAAACGGACAGCTGATGTCATCATCGTTGATACTTCAGGTAGACATAAGCTTGAAGATAATCTTATTGATGAAATGAAAGAGATTTTTAAGGCGACTAAACCTGATGAAAAACTTCTTGTTATAGATGCTGCAATGGGTCAACAATCTGGTCCTCAGGCAAAAGCGTTCAATGATGCTATTGGAATCACCGGTATTGTTCTTACAAAGCTAGATGGTACTGCAAAAGGTGGTGGTGCTCTTTCTGCAGCAGCAGAAGTTGGTTCACCAATTATTTTTGTTGGTACTGGTGAGCATCCATCTGATTTTGAAAAATTTGATCCTTCTGGTTTTATCTCCAGGCTTCTTGGAATGGGAGATATCAAATCTCTTCTGGAAAAAGCAGAGGAATCTGTGAAGGGAAAGGATGCTGAGAAAACCGCAAGACGTCTGATGTCTGGTAAATTCAATCTTAATGACATGTATGATCAGATGGATATGCTTTCTGGTATGGGACCTCTCTCAAAGGTTGCTGAAATGCTTCCATTTGGTCAAACAGGTAAGTTAAAACAAGTCGATATGGATAAGACACAAGACAAACTTCAGCGTTTCCGAGTAATAATGGATTCGATGACTGCTGAGGAAAAAGAAAAACCTGAACTTATCCGATCTTCTCGTATTAAACGAATTGCACGAGGCGCGGGTGTTGAAAATAAAGATGTAAAAGAATTGCTTAAATATTATAATATGACAAAACGGATGATGAAAGGCTTTTCAAGTGATAGAAAGATGCGTAGAAATCTGATGAGGCAGCTTGATTTTGGAAAGATGTAATTTTATGGTTATGTTGTTTAAAAATTATGATCAGCTTGTAACAAATGGTCAAACGCCGGAACTGCAGAAAAAAAGAAAAGATATTCTTGATATTTTAACAGCCGCACTTGATGCAGTTAACCCGTATAATGCAGTAGAACATGTATTTGATAAAGATAAACTTGTTTTTGAATCAGAAGAAATTGATCTTACAAGTTTTGAACATATCTATGTTGTAGGGTTTGGTAAAGCAAGTGTTGGTATGGCTTGTGCTGTTTGTGATTTTTCTAAAGTTACGTCTGGAGTGGTTGTTACGAATGATTCAAGGGCAAACCTTGAAAATGATTGCATTGAGGTAGTTGTTGGTGGACATCCAATACCTAATATTGGTAGTATGAAAGGTGCTGAAAAAATCTTAGATATTGTTAGATTATGTGGTGAAAATGATCTATTAGTTGTCCTTATTTCTGGTGGTGGATCTGCACTTTTATGTAAACCAAGAGTTAGTCTAAAAGATTTACAAAAGACAACTGATTTATTGCTTCGCTGTGGTGCTGATATCAATGAGATTAATACTATTAGGAAACATATATCTTATGTGAAGGGTGGGCAGCTTGTAAAACATGCAAAAGGTGTTGTTGTTTCTCTTGTTATCTCTGATATTGTTGGTGATCCTCTCGAGTTTATTGCTTCAGGTCCCACGTGTCCTGATTCTACGACATTTTCTCATGCGAAAAAGGTTTTGGAGAAATATGATTTATGGAATATGATTCCATCAGAAGTTAAGAAGGTAATTGAAGAAGGAGTTTTAGGTAAGATTGATGAAACTCTTAAAAGAGATGATCCTCTCTTTGAATATGTGTTTAACTATATCGTTGCAAACAATGAAATTGCTTGTAATGCTGCAGAAAAGAAAGCAAAAGAAATCGGCTACAAAACAATGCTTCTTACGACATCGTTGACTGGCGAGGCAAAAGAGATTGGTCGGTATCTTGGTGATAAAGCAAAAAACTATGATAAAGACAAGGGAGACTTTGTTTTTATATCTGGAGGAGAAACAACAGTCACCATCAAAGGAAACGGAAGAGGAGGAAGAAATCAAGAATTAATTTTAGGCGCTGTTGAAGATATTAAGGATAGCAATATTGTTCTTGCTTCATTTGCAACCGATGGCATTGATGGAAAAAGTGATGCCGCAGGTGCCATTGCTGATGGGTTTACACTCTTGAGAGGAAGACAAAAGAGTCTTGATCCCAACGATTTTTTAAAGGAAAATAACTCATATGAATTTTTCAAGAAGTTAGATGATTTGTTTATAACAGGTCCATCTGGTACAAACGTGATGGATATTCAAGTGATTATAATTTAAAGGAACGCTATAGTTCTCTTTTGATAGAATAAGTATTAAAGTTATTAAAGTGTTAATATATTGCAATATGGATAATCTCTTAATCAAAAAACTGCTCCAAAAACAGTATATAAGGAGATGGGACATAAGAATATAGTAGGAAAAGGCTAATGATTGTCCAACAAAGTATTTAAGTACATAGAAATAATATAAATATTAAGTAATTTATATATATGGAGACAGAGTATGTATAAAAAACATTCGATTAAAACGCCAATTGTTATTGGAATTCTCCTCATGACTACAGTAGGGTTACTATTTCCAAGTACTTCTGCATCTATTGAAACAGATGGGATTGACGGTTTTTGGATTAATGATTTTATTTATAAACCCCATGAAGATCCATATGAAGACCTTATACTAACCAATTGTACCATTAATGTAAACGGTGGCACAATAACCCTTGATAAAACTGTTGAGCCTAAAAAATATGATTTTACAGATAACTCTCATGATGCCTATAGTTTCTCATCAATTTTTTCACTTGAAATATTACCATTTAAATTTATAACAAATATTCATTTAATTGAGAACAATAGGCTTGATAAATATACTGAAATACCAAACATTAGAAAAGAAAATGATGATAAATATGCTGAGTGGTCTTCATCAAGGTGGAAAACAAATGTTTTCCATTATTTTAGAATAAAACTAGATGTTAGTGCAGAGGATATTGGAGAATTATCAATATATTGGAAAGGATATGCTGAAAACGATGAAAAAATAAAATTGTACTTTCTACAACATATAACACCTATGTTTGGTCTTTGGGTTTCTAAAAATAGTACGCAATCACAAGGAAATATAACAACACTCACCTGGAATCTCACAGAAGATCAAATAGAAAATGCGCTAGATGATAACAATTATATCGATGTTTGTATTGTTACCAATACCCTATCAAAATCGGACATATGTACACTATATACGGATTATATCAAAATTGATTCTGGATCAGAAGATGTATATATTGATGGCCCAGCATATGTTGAAACAAAAAATCCAATTAATCCAAGAAGTATATCTTCAATAGATCTTGAAGAATCATTTTATTGGGGAATTCTTACCTGGGAAGATTACGAAAGAAATGATGCAACAATTACGCATCAAGTATATTATAAAGATTCATCTGAAAATTATACTCTTGTTGAAGATACCTATCTTGATGGTAACAGTGAAGGATTAACAGACTCACCAGTATCATTAACTAAATTACCAATCGATACTCATGGTATTATAAAGTTGAAAGCAACGCTCTTAACAGAAGATATTTCTGCAACACCTAAACTATTCGAATGGGGAGTAACATGGCAGTTAAATCGTGATGAATGGCGTGATTCTTTTAATTCATCTCTTCGAACTGATATTAAAAATAAGGTTGAATTTTTAGATACAGGAAATGTAACAATACTTCCAGTTCGTGGAGATTGGCCAATGTTTGGACAGAACCCACAAAATACAAGAAATCAAGAAGGAAATGGCCCCGATAGTGAAGTCCTCCACTGGTATAGTGTCATATTAGGTAACAGAAGGATAATAAATCCTGTTATTCGAGATACAAAACTGTATACTTCATTTGAAGGATCTAAGCGTCTTTATGTTTGGAATGATGTCACACAAACTCCTTCTGAAGGAGAATATATAATAGAATATAGTGATCGTGAACTAATAAGTGATAGGGAATTATCAAGTTCATTTGCCTTAACAGATAATTTTATAATATTTACGACTGGAGAAATTGATAGTGATGGTATAACAAATAGTGTTTATTGTCTCGATCGATCTACATCTACATATGAAGAAAAGTGGGATTTCCCAATTGAAGGTAGTTTTTATTCAGCACCAATCGTGTATGATGATAAAATATTTATAACATCTTGGAGTGGAGACCCTAATTTTATTCAGAACAATGAAAACAATAAAGTTTATGCTTTGAGTTTATCAAGTGGTACACTTATTTGGGAATATGATCTCCCAGCTCATAGTTTTTCCACACCAGCGGTATATAATGATATGGTTTATGTTGGATGTAAAGAAACATTATTTTCAGATGATACTTTCTTTGTTCTTGATGCAAATGGAAATGGCGATGGAACAACTGATGTTCTTTGGAATGCAACACTTGGATCAATAGGAAGATCATCACCTGTTATCTCTGATGATAAAGTATTTGTTGTGAGTGAAGAAAAAGGCATTGGATTTAGTCGTATGAAACTCACGGCTCTCGATGCAATCACAGGAGAAGTATTCTGGGATGAATATGTCAGTAGAAGAATGTCTATAAAAATAGATATTACTAATCCACATATTGTTGCAACACTTGCAGATTCAACCCCAGCAGTTTATGAGAATAAAATTTTTGTGTCATCTCCTGATGGAAATATTGTAGCATTTGAAACTAACAATGGAACTGAACTCTGGAAAACTCCTATCTATATGAAATCGTTATTTTCCCTAATGACTGGTGAAGAAAAAATATTTCCAATTCTTTCAAATAAAATTCTTACTACTTCTCCATCATTTGCTGATGGGAAAATATATGTGGGTACGCCAGACGGAAATCTTTATGCTCTTGATGCTTCTGATGGGGCTGAAAATGTGATTTTCGAATCACTTCCCAAACGTGAAAATCATGCGATTGTTACGTCCCCGATTATTTCAAATGGACTTGTGTATTTTGGAGATGATAATGGTAAACTTTATGCTGTAGGTGAATATATTGCACCTGATAAAGATATTGAAGGAAGCATTACCTCAATTCCAATAACCTGCCCTCAAGGTCGATTCTGGAAAGAATTCAATGCAGGATTTGACGATAATGAAGACGGAAATGACATCGAATTTTCAATTCTTGATAAAAATAAAAACCATATAACAACCATTGAACCTGGAGATACCATTAATCTGGGCGATAGGCAACTTGAGAGAACAATACGATTACGTGCAAATCTATCTGCAGATAACATCACGGTAAATCCTGAACTTTCCTATTGGTATGTATCCTATGACTCTGATGATGTTAATCCAGATATTGTTGAAGATAGTTTTAAACCAAATATCGATGGTTGGTTGAATGAACTCACACCATTATTTAGTATTAATGTATGGGATAATGATTCTGGTTTACTGTTAAGTTCATCAGAGTTTGGACTTGGATATTATGAAAACAGCTCAATATTAAAAACACATACAGGAATTCCAGAGTTTACTGGTGAGAATGGGGCAAATTTCACAACACTTACAGTTGATATTGAATCACTTGATTTTTCAGAAAACATCACAAAACTTGATTTTATCTCATTTTCTATTAAGGATATCGCTTATAACGAAGACAGTTTTACAAAGAATCTTAAACAAGATACCACTAAACCAACTTCAAGTATTAGCAACGAAACTAATGGATCAAAATTTACCTCAGAGTTCGTAGTGATAAATATCTCCAAAGTTACTGATCCTCTTGGTGGTGAAGATGAATCAAGTGGTGTTGCATCTGTTCAATTAAAATATAGGTATTCATCTTTAAAAGTACCAAATTTTTCTGGAGATTGGGAGGATTTTGGAGAACCAATTACTTCTGAACCATTTACTTGGAACTTCACAGGTGAAATTGAAGGTAGTCATTCTAAAGAAGGTCATTATGAACTAATAACCATTGCAACCGACAACGCTGAAAATGTTGAAGATGGACCTGAATCAGGTGATATATCGTTTATATTAGACAATGAACCTCCAGATGAGCCTGATGTCTCTGGAGAACACTATTTCAACTCTTTACCAGAAATATCCATTGAATTTAGCGATGGCTTTTTACTTGATACAATTAAATATCGACCTGAGTTTGAACCTGAATGGACATTAATAGCTTTGGGCATTGACCAGGCAGCCTATGACGCAGAATGGGATTTACCTCAAGATTATTGGGATCAAATGGAAGATGGAGAAGAATACACTCTATACTTTTGGATAAATGATTCCCTAGGAAATACACAAATAATTGACGACGGTGGATATAAGATAATCAAAGATGCAGCTGGACCAAATGTAGATTTAGAGATACCAGCTCTTGAGACAGAATGGAGCTTTGAAGATACCTTTAAGATCACTGCATTTGCAAGTGATGGACAAAGCGATATAAAATCAGTGGAACTATTCTATCAATATTCAGAAGACGGCAAGTTCGATGGAGACTGGACAAGTTACGGAGTACTTACTTTCGAGCCTTTTGAATGGGAATTCGAAGCAGAAGAAGGAAACGGCTATTACGAGTTCAAGGTTGTTGCAGAAGATCTTGCAGGTAACGTTGCTGAATCTGAGGTTTTCTCTACCGGAATAAATATCTTCCCATTATTTTCAGTAGTTGCTATGGTCCTTCTCATAATTGCGTTGATCATAATTACAATAGTAATATTTATAAAATGGAGAAAAAAGTAAGATTAAACTTAAGATATCTCTCCTATAAATTTTTTTATTTTTAATGAAGCTCCCACACAGCAAGCTGTGGGGTATCTTCCGATTGGACTTATTGACGTGGCATCGGGATGCTCCTCCCAATCGCTGCAAGCAGCGGGGTATCTGAATGAAAATGAAATTGTAATCGTTATCGAATTGTTAACTTTTTAACAAGAAATGCTACTCGCTTCCCAAGTTTGGCAGCATTTACTTTTGTCTCTCTATCAGGAGATCCAACACATGATACACCATAATGCCCAGTTGCATCTAAAGGATCACCAACGATAATCATTCCATATATCAACAGAGCTTGAATAATTGAGATGAGAGTGGTTTCCTTTCCTCCAGATTGATCACCAGACGTTGTAAACGCTGCACCTATCTTATTTTCCATTTTTCTACGGACAACAACAAACCTATCTAGAACCTCTTTTACTTCAGCAGCCATTGTTCCAAAATAAACAGGGGAACCGACGATAATTCCATCAGACGAGATAAAATCATCTTTAGTGACCTCAGATACAGGTTTCAGCATACATTCTACATCTTTAACTTCCTGCACTCCACGGGCAACTTCAAGGGCAAGCTTCTTGGTATTACCTGATTTTGAATAGTACATAACCAATACTTTCATGAGGGTAACCTCTGAGTTCTGTAACTGATATTCCTTTAACAATATGTTCTGATAACAGAATATCATTTATTTTTATTCAATATATATTGCTGGTCGTAACGGGGTTGCAAACGTTGATTTTTTTGCAGGATCAGGGATATCTTTCTCATCAGCACTAAAGATGTCGATGTCGCAAGAAAATAGATTCTTAAGATATTCCTGTGCATGTTCCAAATAGTCTTTCTCATCGACGTTTACAAGATATCGTTTTCTATCAGTTTCACTTAGTTTTTTGATTTCGCCAGGAAGCTTCCCAGCAAATTGTGAAACGTTTTTTGCAATTGCTTTCAATTGAGGATCAGACATGGCATGTTCCATAAGGACACCGACATTAAGATTATCTTCCTCATAAAGCTCTATTGCTTTTCTAAAAAGATTCCATTTCCATGTTGGTGCAATATAAATGCATATTTTTTTTGGTGAAATCTTTGTCACTTTAAGGATTTCATTGGTATCATCAATGGTTTCTGAAAGGAGATATTCCCCAACTTCGTCTTGTTCATGTATTTCTTCAGAGTTAAACTTTGGATATGTTTCATTTGAGACGAAAATTGTTTTTCCAAGAGTCTGCCACAATTCTTCTGCCAGATGCGGAGTTACAGGAGTTATCAATGTTATCCAGATCTTTACGAACTTGTTAAGGAGTGTTTTATTACCACCTCCTCTTTTCAGATACCATTGGATGTCTCGCTGGCATTCAAAGAATATCTCATTAGATGCAACACGTAAGTCAAAGTTTTCAAACGCATCAACAATTTTTTTAATCCTTCTGTTAAGAGTACTTATCAGCCAGTTATCAAGATGCATATTTGTATGTTCTTCTTTTTCTGATAACTCCAAAATAATTCTGTAAATATTTGCAATTCGGTTTTTATATTTCGTAACTGTCTCTGGGTCCCACTCAACATCGACAAATGGAGAACCAACATGTGCATAGTACAGACGCATCGCATCGACACCATACGTTGTTGCAGCTTCTAAAATCGGCTCTGCACCGCCTTTTGATTTACTGATTTTTTCTTTTCCTTTTTGAGTAACCCACCAGTGGACAAAAAGACCTCTCGGACATTTCCCCTTTGGCATCACTGCGACATGATTCATAAGATAGACCGGGAAGTGAACTGTTTTGTGTTCTTTTCCTCCAAGGTTGATGTCGACAGGGTACCAGTAATCAAAATCTGATTTTATCTGTCGCCAGACATCATTTTTTGGTGTTCCCATTCCTAAGAAGATATAATCGAAAAACGTTTCAGTCATTTCTCCTACAGGAAGTTTTTTTTCATTAACATAGTTTGCAAATAGATAATATGCAGGGTAGAGTGTTGAAT
>SDBT01010922.1_pt1 | contig 14638 bp, 23 predicted proteins | sample 2277101 | NCBI WGS metagenome assembly SDBT01 (sample SAMN10404973, study PRJNA504765) | marine sediment metagenome | isolation source: marine sediment core GS10_PC15, 103 cmbsf | place: Arctic Ocean: Southern Knipovich Ridge | collected 2010
CCGAGGTCCTCGGCGACGGCGACCATCGACGCCGGCGTCGGCGTGTCGTTGATCAAGCTCCGCACGAAAACGCCCTTGCCTCGGGGGAACGGCCGCGGCCTCGACCTCGACGTGAGGGCAACGACGCCGAGCACGGCGCCGCCGAGGAGGGCGCCGCCGGCGAATGCCTGCCACGGTTTCACGCCGCGCATTCGTCGATGATCCTGTCCGCCTTGTCGGCGATGCGCTTGTACTCGCGTGGGCTGATACCCTTCACGCCGTTGGTCCTGTTCCACAAACTGAGTGCCTGTGCCGCGCGAGCCTTTGCATTCTTGGCGTGGCTGCTGTCGGGCATGGGGTATTTCCTCTCGGCGGGCAGGCCGAAAGTCGACGACGCCATCGCGTCGCGCTCGGCCGTCGTCAGTGGCCCGTATACGTCGCCGCACACCGTAGGTAGGCCGCTCCGCCGGCTGGCCGTCTCATCGCGCGTAGCGACGCTCGACCTCGGCCGTCTCGTGGCCAAGTAGGCGACACCGCCGAGCGCGGCGACGCCGATTCCCCCCGCCACCCACGGCAACCAGGCCGGCCACGTCTCGGGACGCACCTCGTCGCGAAGGTCGGCGAGGGTGAGGTCGCGTAGCAGCTCGTTCCACGCCGACTCCTTCGAAGCCTTCGCGACGCCGACCATGTTCGCGATTATCATGGGCGTGACCGCGTCCAGCGTCGTCTGCTGCGGCGCGTCCGGATACCACCCGAGGAACAGCGGGCCGCCGACCTCGACGCCGTAGGCCGTGTGCTCGGCCGTTTTCGCAAACCACTTGCCGTCGGCCTTGTCGCGGAACGTCTCGGCGATCTCGCGATAGAGCGCCTTGCGTTTTTTCCAACGGTTGAACGCGGCGACCAGGTTCTCGCGCGTGCTGCCGGTGTCGTCGAAAAACCCGAGGTCCACGAACGGTTGAACGAGAGGGAACCAGACGCCGGCCGCAATGCCCCCGTACTCTTTAGCTGTGCTCGTCACCAGCTCGCCCTGTATCCGCGCGTCGATGCGATCGAAGTACGACAGCAACGCGAGCGTCTGGCGTGGGTTGTTTTGGATGTTCGGAAACACGAACGTCTGCGAGTACTGGAGCCCGAGCGCGTCGGCCTGGTCCTCGCTCGTGACAAGCACGCCGGTTTTGGGGTCGGTGCGTAGGAAGTAGTCCTGCACGACCCGCGTAAACTCGGGGACCGTGGTGGGCAGCGGTGGGAGCTTCGGAGCCATCGCCTAGACCGAAACGATCTCCAGCGTGCGCAGCGGGGTCGACTGCACCGTCGTCGTCCCGAGCCACTGGTCGACGAACGTAATCGCCTGAGCCTGCGCAGTGTCGGCCGTCAACCATGGAGACGTGTTGCCGCTGCCGATCTCGCCGAGCACGGTGCCCCATGCCGGCGCGGGGTTGTCGGTCGTAGCCGGCGCGCGCACCTCGGCCGTGTATTGCATCGCGACTCGATTCACGCGCCACTCCCATCCGCGATGGTCGCCGCTCGCGACGACGCGGTCGGCCTTGTAATACCAGTAGCCACCGCCGACGCCGATGGCCAGCACGGGCACCGCAACCGCGACCGCGACTAGCACCGGGCTGGCCATCACATGCCCCCGGCGAACGCCACTTGCTGCGGCACGGCGGCGATGGTCAACACGGGCGCCACCATTTCCGTGGACGTCGTATCTTCCTGAAACGACGCCGTCTGTGTATCCGCTGGGTCCGCCTGCACCGACACGCCGGCGGGCTGCGCCTGCGCTGCTGCTGCTGCTGCGATCGCGATGAACTCCAACGCCTTTGCTTTGGCCTCCTCGGGTGTCTCCCACAACTCGGTGGGACCGACGTGGCCGGGCGGCGCGGGGACGGGGGCGAACCCGCCGGTAGCGAACCCGCTCAACCCTGGTGACTCCACCTCGGCGGTGTATTTCATGTCGGTCCGTCGCACGCGCCACGCGTACGGACCGGCGGTGCCCTCGTCGACGATTCGGTCGGCCTTGTAATACCAGTAGCCACCGCCGACGCCGATGGCGAGGACGGGGACGACGATTGCTGCTGCGACCAGTACGGGGTTTGCCATGTCTCATGCCTCCAAAAAAACCGAGCGAGCTTGCTCGGGTGAGTTTGCGAAAAGGTGCATCAGCGTCGCCATCGTGGCGTCGTCGAGCTTGCCCGTCGTTTCCAGTTGGCCGACGCCGGCGGCCGTGCATGTCCGCTGAAAGTGTCGGATGTTCGCTTTGACGTCGTAGTCGGACAGCCGCCAGAACGGGCGCGCCGGGTTGTCGCACAGGCGGAACCCGACGGCCGTGAACGCGTCCGACAGTTTGCGGAACGACGGCAACACGTCGCGATGAGCCCAGCTCCTCGACCGCGTCGTCGTCGTCGTCGTACGCACGCCGTCGTGCACGACGCGGCCCCGTCGAAACGTTAGCCCTTCGCTGCTGCTACCAGGGCGTTCCACATTATCCCCTTGCCTTGCTGGTTGCCGACGCCGATCTCGATTCCGTTCAGGATGTTTTTGCCGGCGATGCCGTCGAGGGGCATGTCATACATGCCCGTCATGGCCAGCCCCGGCAGAAAGTTGCGAGCGATGCGACCGGCGGCGAGGGCGTCGACGATTGAATTCCAATCGCGCTGAAAAACGAGGATGTAGGCCGAGGGCGTGAGGACGTCGCCGCCCGGTTGCGTGGGCGGGTTCAACGTGACGTCGTTCAGTGGCGGCGTGTAACCGAGCGTGCGCAGTGCCCCGCGCACGCCGAGCGGACTCGCGAACGCTTTGGTGTTGTAGCCGGCCGGATCCCCGCTCACGTTCCGAGGCTTGCCGTCGCGGATGGTCGGCGAGGGCTCGGGCTCGGGTTGCGGCTCGGGCTCGGGCTGCGGCTGCGGCTCGGGCTCGGGCTGCGGCTGCGGCTGCGGCTCGGGTTGCGGCTGCGGCTGCGGCTCGGGCGTCGGAACGGGGACCGGGTCGGGCAGCGGCGTCGGTGTCGGTGTCGGCGTCGGTGTCGGTGTCGGCGTCGGCGTCGGCGTCGGCGTCGGCGTCGGCGGCGTCGGTGGCGTCGGCGGTGTCGGTGGCGTCGGCGAGGGCTTCCGTGTCGCCGCGTAGGCGACTCCGCCGATGGTCCCGGCTACCAGCACCCCACCCACAACCCACGGCCACATGGGGCGTCCGGTGGGCAGCTCGCGTCGTTTTCCGTTTCCGTCTGGCATCGTCGTTGCTCCGCGCTCGTTGAAAAGTTGGAGCCGACGTCGACCAGGTCGACGCCGGCGTCGTCGGTCCTACGGGACCGGGTGGTAGCTTCCGTCCGTGTGCTGGTTGTAGACCTTGTTTGCGATCGTGAAGGTCTGACCGTTGGGCTGGCTGCTGCTGCTGCCATTGCCCATCATCTTGCATCCGAGCTGGTACAGGTCGTTTGGCGGGTCGCCCGTCTTGCACCAATTCTGCAGTCGCCGAAGGAACACGGCCTCGTTGTCGTCGATAATCGCATTCTTCGACATGTAGGCGATGCCCTCTAGGCCGGCAATGAACGCGTAGGTGATGCCGACGAAATCCTCGTCGACAATCGCCGTGTTCGTCACCTCGTACACGACACCCTTGGAGGACGTCGCGACTCCCACGTCGCGCGGAAACGGGTTGACACCCGAGCGCAGCGCGTCGTTGGAAAAGAACGCCGGCCGCCACGTTGGCCCGATGCCGTCGCCCTTCAATCCGGCAGGGTCGCCATCCGGACCGACGATCCGATCGATGATGACGTCCGCTCCGGACAGCTCGGCGAACAGCGCGACTGGTAGCGCGTCTTGCCGAGGGCGTTGGTCGACTTCGCCGACGCCACCCGCGGGGACGACGATGTCGAATTGCATGGGTACTAGGCACCCAATCTCAAAACGGGACGGGATTTGTCCGGCCGCCGCCATCGTGGCGTACTCGGCAAGACCTCCACCGCAACCAGGGGCAACGCGGGAACAGTTCCCGCCGTTGCTCAGTGCTCGCATTATCGTTCCGCTGTCCATTCGCTCTCACTCCTGTTTTCGCCCCGCCGACGTGGCGGGGGAATCTAGTTGCCCCGGCGCGCTCGGCCTCGCCGACCCGCCGCGACCAGGTCGCCCTTGTGGTCGTGCACCTTGTTTGCCTCGCCGGACATGCGCACTGCACCGGCGTCGCGTCGCACGACCGGCCGCGCCGTCGTCCGGCCCTTTGCCATGTCGCCGGCCGTCGCGTAGCGCAGGCCGTTCAGTCGCAGCCGTTGCCCTCGCTCGCGAAGCGACTTGGCGATCTCGCCGACGTCGTCGGGGCAGTCGCGCCCGAGCATGCGCCGGGCTTCCTTGACCTCGGCCCACGTCTCCGGATCGTCCTCGTCGACGTCGCCGTCGTCGTCGTCGTGGCTGGGCAGGTCGGCGTCGACATGCTCGGCCAGCTCGGACATCGCCCCGCGCGTGCGCCTCTCCAGGTCGCCGACCTGGTCGGTGACGTCCGTGCGCAGCTCGGACAGTTGGTCGGTGACGTCCTTGTGTAGCGCGGCCAACTTGCCGTCGATGCTCTCGCCGATTTTGTCGGACCACGCCGACAACTTGGCGTCGAGGGCGTCGAGGTCGACGCCGCCGGCGTCGTCGGTGTCTTCTTTTTTGGGTTTCGCCATTGTTCAGTCCTCTAGCCGCCGTTGCCGGTGGTGGGGGGCTTGACGCGTCCCGACGCCGAGACGCCGAGCTGCCCGTGAAACATCGCGGTCCCCATGCCGCTGATGACGTCGCCGGCGCCGTCCGGGTCCGAAAGTACCTGCCCGACGACGCCGGCGAGGCCGAGACCGTAGTTCACGTACTTCATTTTGAACGCGCCATATTCGATGTCCGACATGGCCCCGGCCGTCGCGGCCGAGCCGGCCGACAACCCCTGTTTGAGCAGGCGGACGCCGTAGCTTCGCGCCCTGTAGCCGTTCATTTCCTCGACGGCGTCGAGCTGTGCGGCCAATGTCCGCGTCTTCGCCCGCGCCGCGGCGAGCTGCTGTTCCGTTGCCATGCGAATTCGCTCCTCTCGCCGGTCTGCGGCGGGGAACGATCGTTGATCCGGGCTCGGCGACGTGCAAACGTCCCCGTCCTATGGCATCGCAACCGCGTGAATCTGGGGGCATTGCATCGCAACTTGGTACGACACGGGGCCGGTCTAACGGTAGGGCCGGGGGGGGACGGCGGACCGGTTCTCGGCGAGCCCACAAACGCAAGCCGCGAGACGTCCCGCCGGAGTGGGTCGCCGCGATCGCGAAGCACTACCCCGAGCTGATCCGGCTCGTCGTCGAATGGCAGCGCGGGTCGGGCGAGTACCAGGCGATGGCCGACCTCGGCGGCGGTTACAACGACGAATGGATGTTCGCGGACGACGACAGCGACAGCAAGACGCGTAAGAAGCTCTCGGCCGAGGCCGTCGACAAACTCGCGCAGGAAATGGGGCAGGACATCTGGGATTATCTCTGCTCAGTGACCGACGCCGAGGGTCCGCAGGTCAACTTTGCGCTGTTCGGCCTCGGCCAAACGAAGGCCGGCGAGGAGATCGAGTTGTTTCGCATCGCGAGAGGCTGCGACCTCCGGAGCGAGCAGGGCCTAGGCGGGACCGACCCCACGAACCCCGACAGCGACACCAACGCCGCGCTGCGCTGGTCGACGACGTCCAACCGGGATCTGCAAGGCAACTTTATCAAGCTCACCTCGGCCATCACAGACCCGCTGCGCGAGGTCGCCGGCATGATTGTCGACAGCGCGGCGACGCACCGCGCCGCCGTGAACGGGTTGGAGGACGTCGTACGCGAGAAGGCCGAGCTGGAGCTGCAGAAACTCAAAAAGCAGCTATCGCTCAAACGACTGGCCGCGGCCGAGCGGACGTTCCGCTACATGTTTGACGCCGTCGTCTCGGACCTCGGCTCGGAGCTGCTGCACTACCAGTACCTAAAGTACGGCGGCGAGCCGGCTCCGCTGTCGACGATCGACGCGTGCCGCGAGCTGGCGACGTCGTTTCCCGTCGCGTGCGCGATGTGGCTAGACGGCCGAGGGGAAAACCTCGGCCACGACCTAATGTCGGCGTTCGCGGCCGGCGCGAATATGACCGAGGAGCAGGAAGTCGCCGCTATCTTCCGCAAGTTGAACGAACCCACCGCCCACGGCGGCGGCGCCCGGTTGTCGCCGTACGTCGAGGGCATCCGCGAACGGCTCGGCAAGCGCACGCGCGTCGTCTGGCGCGTCCTCGTCGGCCGGCTCCTCATGCACCACGTCGAGCTATGACGGTCAGATACAAGGAACACGCGGAACGAATGGCCGCAGCACTCTGGGCCTCGGGCTGCTGCACCGCCGGGCTAGCGGACAGGCTATGCGGCGCAAAGGATGCGACGAAAGCGGAGCACAGCGACACGTGTGCCCTCTGGATATTCGTCCGGGCGAGGGGCGGACCGTGAGCGACGACGAGCAGCCCAAGATCCTCGCGCCGGCGTCAAAGGGCGAAGCCCTCGATACCGCCCTCGTCGTCCTGGTCGTCGCCGGCGTCGTTGCCGTCGTCGTCGCCGGCGTCGTCGTCGTCGTCGTCGGCCTGGTCTACGGCGTCTCGTGGGCCTGGCACAGCGGAGCGCGGCCGTGAGCGGGAACGATTACAGGGAACTCGCCGCGAAGCTGCAGGCCGCCCTCGACGACGGCGCGACCGAGATCACGGCCGACCTCCGCGTCAGCCCGCAAGCCACCGGGTTCGGTGCGTTCCGGGCCGTGACCAGGCTCGACCTCGACCGCGACGGTGCTCGCAAGGTCATCGCCTGGCTTCGCGACCAGCCGGAATTCTAGGTCGGCCGAGCGATCGCCGAGCTCGACGCGCCCCCCCCGTAGCCGCGGTCCAGGATGGCGCTACGGGGGTGTTGCAGATCGAGTTTTGCAAACGCTGTCAAGTGACAGCATCCCGCCTGGTCGTCTCGTCGGCGAGCTGCGCGGCCAGCTCTAGCAGCTCGTTCGCGCATTTGTACTCCTCGTCGCGGTAGCCGCCGACGTGAACGGTGCACTGCTGCACCCGCCATGCAATGTTTCGCAGCCGACCGGCGATCGTCGACGGGTCCGCGTCCCGGTCGGCCTCGGTCGCTCGACCTCTCACTCGCTCAGCCACCGTCGAAGCCCTCGGGCGGCGGCCGTTTGCTGCGCTCGACGCCGGTCCCGTCGGGCGCGCACAGAAAACACGAACAGCCCGGGACCGGCACGACCCGCGAACCACACCAGCCCATGCGCCGGCTCTCTTCAAACTCGCAGCACGCGTCGTCGTCGGCCGTGTTGCCGCCGCAGTCGATGCACTTAGCCATCGTCGAGGTCCTCGTCGGCGGCGGGGGGCAGGGGCAGCTCGTTGACGATCCGAGCTGCAGGCCCGCGGACCTCGGCCGCGTCGAGGACCCCGTCGGCCACCCCGCCGGCGATGGTCGTCAGTGCGCTCCACACCTCGGACGTCGTCGGGGTCCGCTTCTCACGTCGCCACGTCGACGTGGCGACCGCGAGGTCGCGGCCGAGCTGCCGGTAAGCCGGATCGTCGTGGCCCTCGGCCGAGGTCGTCACGCGCTCGCACGCTTCGACCAGGTCGAGCAGCGCCCGACCTGCAGGTCGACCAGCAAACCCGCGCGGGAGGTCCTCGGGCGGCGGCACGGAAGCACACGCGAGGCACAGCCCGTCGACCCAGCTCGGGCCGTCGGGGTCGGCGGCCAACGACCGCCCGCAGTTGGTGCAGCGCTCAGCCATCCGCTTCCCGATGCGAACGGACGAGCAGCTCAGTCGCGCAGCCCATCAAGCCCTCGGCCGTGTTGCGAAGCGTGACGATGAGATCGTGGCGCGCGAGGTCCCCGTCGACGTCGCGCCGAAACCACTCCTTGTCGATGCGATGAGCGAGGCCCTCGACCTCTAGCGATAGCACGCGTGCCTCGGAAACGAGGTCCTCGCGGTGTTTCGTGGAGCGGTCAACCATGGTCGAGGTCCTCGTCGTCGGCGTGGTAGCAGTCCCAGCAGCGGCCGTCGGCCGTGCCGCAATCGGTGCCCGCGATCGGGTCGCACAAACCTCGGCCGCACCGGCACGCACGCCGGCCGCCGGTGTCGAAGTCGAGCGCCGGCATTCCGCACGCGTGGCAGTCGCCGACGACGTCGACGAGGTCGGCGAGGCTAAAACGCGCGTCGGCGCCGGGCCGCTCGTCGTTTTCGTCGACGTCGACGGGGGCGAGTACCCGCCCCGACGACGTGAGGAGCGACAACTGGCGAGGCTCGTCGAGCGTGAGCTGCTTAGGCATCGCGAGCCCTCCGCACGAGTAGGCCGCTCCACTCTTCGCCGTCGCCGTGGCACGCGAACGAACTACCGCCGGCGGTCGCGATGTGGAATCGCGGGAGCCGGCCGTTACGCGCCTGGGGATGGTCGCGAAAGATGACCTCAAACCGGGCCGGCTGCCATCGTCCGTCGCCGAGCAAGACGTCGACGGCGTCGCCGGCGTGCAGCCCGTCGTCGAGCTTGCGCGCTCGACTCCGCTCGACGTGCCAACGACCGCCGCCGCTGTCGTCGATGAATTCCAGGCCGTACAGCCCGCGGATCTCCTCGACGACGTCGAGGCCGTGGGCCGTGTGCTTGAACTCCTCGCGATCGTCGTCGTGCTCGATGAGCCCGACGAGCCGGCGCACGACGGGGTCGAGCTTGCGCAGGTAGTGCGGGAACAGCAGCGCGGACACGTCGACCAGGTCGACGGCGACGCCGGCGAGCTGCTCGGGCGGCAGCTCGCGCCGCTGCCAGGCGGGGTCCGTTGCGATGCCGAGGGCCTGGTCGGCCCGCGACAGGTCGCGACGCAAGCGCTCGACCTCGGCCTCTAGCTCGACGACGCCGTTTAGAGCGGCTATCAGGCACGCCCCGAGGTCGTCGAGCTGTTCGCCCACGACGTCGACGTCGACGCCGGCGGCGATGGGGACGCCGCGGCCGACCCGGTGCAGGACCTCGGCGGTGGCCTCGGAAATGGTGGACAGGAGCTGCGCAGCAGCGACTAGTTTCGACTTGGCTTGGTTCATTGGTTGGCCGCCTCAATCGGCCGGTGCAGTTGGTAGTGCTCAGAATACGCGAAACGGCTCACTCGGGAACGACGACGACGCCACACGCCGCACAGCGCAGCAGGTCGCCCCGTACGCGGTCAAACTCGGACTCGCCACACGCCGGGCACCGCGACCCCGCGTAGCTCGACGTCCAAGCTGAGCAGCTCGGGTCGTCGTGACTGTGTGCGGCGTCGAGCGACGCCGCCGTCGCGTCGATGCGTGCGAGGAGGTCGAGCGGAGCACCGTCACGATCCCGGGGCGTCGGCCGCGGCGACGTCGACGGCGTCGAGCTTGCGCCCGCCGGCGGATCGTGGTCCCCGTCGGGGAGGCCGGCAGGCGTGGCCGGCGTTCGGTCGTGGGAGTGTCCCGAGCTGCACCGCTGTCGCCGGCGCTCGGGCTCGGCCGAGCTGCAAGGCGCGACCTCCTCGTCGGTCGAGCCGGGTCCGCCGCCCGCCGAGCTGGGGGCCGACGGTGTGTCGTCTGCCGGCGTCGGGGCGACCTCGTCGACGTCGTCGGCGTGTCTTTCTAGCTTGAATTCTGAGCCTGCGGAGGACCTCTCTCGTAATGAGAGGGCAGTATTTGCGATCACGCTCGACGACGTCGACGAGGTCGCCCCGACGCCGGCAGACGACACACCGTCGGCCCCCAGCTCGGCGGGCGGCGGACCCGGCTCGACCGCCCCCTCGGCGACCAGGGCAGCCCCGAGCTGCTCGACCTGGTCGACGTCGAGGACCTCGACCGGCTCGACGTCCAGCTCGCCCCGCTCGATGCACTCGGCCGCGCGCAGCTCGGCGACGAGCAGCGAGTGCCAACGCGGGAGGATGGCGCCCGCGATTTGCGGCCGCTCCTCGCCGCGACGCTTCAACCAGCGGGCACCGGCGGCCCGCTTGCGTCGGCGCTCGACCTGGTCGTCGTGCTTCGCGAGGTCGTCCGGATCGCCGCGCCCCAGCTCGGCGAGATACACGTCGCGCAGCTCGACGAGCCCCGGCCCCGGGCCGTACCAGTTGCGGCACAGACCGACGGTGCGCCCCGAGCTGCCGGTCGCGTCGTCGGCCGGCAGCCCGGCCTTGTACGTCCGGACGTGGACGAGCAGCCCCCACGCTTCCAACTGCCCGACCGCGCGCCACCACTGCGCGCGCGAACAAATCCCCGCGTCCTCGGCCTGGTGCTCGCTCAACGTAAACCCGTTCCACCCGTACGCGTCGAGGAGCATCAGCAGTCGTAGGATCGTCTCGCGAGCGGTCGAGCGTCGGCCCGTCCTGCGTGCGAGCTGGATGTATCGAAACGGCAGCGCGCAATTGTTCATCGCGATGAGCTTGCGGACGATGCCAAAACCAGCGGCGCGGTTGAGCCATTCGTCCTGCACGGCCTGGTCGCGAGCGGGCAGGCCGTCGCCGGCGTCGAGCCGATAGCGGTGCATCCACACGAACGTGAGCAGGCTCGCGAGCACGCCGTCGGGGCAGTCTGCAAACTCGCTGCCGTCGTCGTGTCGCCGGCGTCGCGAGCCAGCTCGACGACCCGGGAGCAAGTGCACCGCCGGCGGCACGTACCCGCCGCCGTCACCGCCGCCGCCGCCCCGCTTGAACTCAAACGCGCGTTGCAGGTCGACGACGACGGCCTCCTCGTCGGCAAGGTCGGCCTGCTCGTCGAGCTGCGCCTGCTCGCGGTCGTCGCGAATGGCGATCGCGTCGGCAACCAGTTCGCCGTCGACGCGGTCGAGCACGGCGGGCGCGAACGCGTCGAGCTGCTCGTCGGGCAGCCCGAGGGTGAGGTCGGCCGCGGGATAGTTGCAGTGCTCGACCGGGACGCCCCGCTCCCAGCGTCGAGCGTGTTCGCGCCGTTGCTTCGGGCTACGGCAGGCGGGGTCGGTGCAGCGCGTTGATGCGCAGTTGTGTTCAGGATCCGGGGTGTGTAGTGTCATCGTTCGGGCGTGTCCTCTGGTGCCTCAATCGCCAGTGGTCGCCTGAAACGGTCGGGGGGCACACACCTCCGGCCGTTTCCTTTTCTACGCGCGACACCCACGAACGCTCCCACGTCAAGTGCGGCCGACCTAGAAAACGCGCGGCCAATTCGGCGCAAACCACGCACGAACTGCACAATTTCGACGTCGAGGGAGATCACTTTTGAGGCAATTCCATCGCGACGACCTCGCCGGCGTGAGTCCCAGCCGGATCCGCCTGTTCAGTAGGTCGAGTGTCGACGACACGCGGCCGTCGCTAGTTCGCGAGCCGGTCGACGCCCAGCTCGGCGAGCAGCCGGTCGCGTTCACGGCCCCTGCAGCGCATGAGATACGCGAACGTCCGGAGGGCGTGGCCGGTGTCGTCGAGGGACAGCCGACGCTCCTCGACGGCGATGGCGAGGCCGTCGAGGAGGTCAGCGATGTCCCCCGCCCAGCTCACGGCGGGGGCGCCCCGCCGGCGATGCCGTCCAGGCAGCACGCGTCCTCGGGCAGGTCTTGCAAGACCAGGATCAACTGCCAGAACGTCGTCGCCGCGGCGCCCTCGGCGAAGCGCACCCGCGACGTCGAACCAAACACCGGCCAGCCCGGAATGATACGGCGGACGACGTCGGCGACCAGGAGCGTCTCGATTGCTTCGATGTCTACCGGCGTGGTCAACGTCCCCGCGCTCTCGACGACGGCGGCGTCGATGTCCGCACCGACGGCGATGGTCCCGCCGTCGTCGTAGACCGTGAACGCCTGCACGCGCACGCCGTCGATGCCCGTGCGCTTGGTTTTCTGTTTCGCGAGCAGCCGGCCGATGGGTATCAGGCCGAGCGCGGCGAACGTGACCGGCACGCCGGTCGGTCGTACCAGGAACTGCCCGAAACCACCGTCGGCGACGATCTGGAAGTCGTCGTCGGCGGGTAGTTCGGTCGTACCGTCGAGGGTGGTTACTTGGAATCGGTATCGTACTGCGGGCATCGTCGTTGGTCCTCTCGTCGTGTTGGTCTATCGAAACTCGGGCATCGCCTTGCTACGGCGTGCAATCCACCACTTACTTTTGTCGCAGTCCGAGCCCGCGAGTTGTTTCGCGTTCACGGCCCCGGTGTATTTGTAGTCCATGCGCAGCATGCCGCGGAGTTGGTCGGTCGACACAATCTCGGCGATAGCGTCAGAGTCCTCGTCCTCGCGAGCCCACATGACGATCCGCGCGTTGTCGTTGCGCGTCATGGTGCCTTGCACCGTCGACACCCAGACACGTTTCCAGTCGGGGACCGGGTGGAACGGGTGCGGCGGCGCGAGCTGCTGCAACACGCCGGCGTTGCCACGCACGACGGCCCAGACCGTCGTCTCGGACTCGGGGAACGGTGCACGCGCCAACGCGTGCAGCGGAACCTGGGGCGTCGTGTACGACTTGAGCGGCCATTTGTAGCGCAGGCAGAGCTGCTCCATGAGCCACTCGGAGACGTTGCCGGCGCCGGCGGCGAGCACGTTGGCTACGACTCTGATCACCTCCTCGACCTCGTCGCCCCACTGCGGACTGTCCGGGTCGGTGCGCAGCGAGTCCATGAAGTCGGGGATACAGACGCCCCACCGAAAGTCCTTGCAGCCGCGCGAGTGCAAGTAGCTCGGGCGCCAGGTCGCCGTCGGCTGGTCGCCGTCGCCCCACATGATGAGACCGCCGGTGTCCGGCTCGACGGGTATCGGAGCCATTTTCGCGTGCTGCGGGAACAGCCCGGCCTTCGTGACGGTGACGCGCGCCTGGTCGATCACGAGCGCCGGCGGCTCGATGAGCCTCGCGATGTCGACGGCGGTTAGTTCGGCCGCCATATCGATTTTGTCCTCGCGACGTTTGCGTCGCACGTCGGCGACGACCTCGACGGTGACGACGGTGCCGATGGCACTCGCGATTGCTGCTGCAACTGGTATGACGGGGAAAACCATGGCTACGTGATCTCCAGTGCGCCGCGAAGTAGCCACCGCACGCCGTTGCGACGCACACGCAGCGTGTAAGACCCCTTGACCGTCCCGGGCGTGAACGCGATACCGACCTGGTCGGGCGTGAAGCCGGCCGGCGTGATTGCAATCGTCGCCGGCCCGATGAATTCCCAAGCCGAGCCGCCCGACGCGAGCGCGCCGCCGATGTCTACTCCATGCACGCGGTGCTCGACGACGACGGTCCCGGCCGGGACGCTGCCCGGGATGACGACGGCCGGCCCGCCGATGGGGGGCGCCGTCGCGTTGACCGGCAACTGGACGCTCGCGTTTTGCATGGTCGCCGTGGTCGTTGGGTTTTTCATGGCGTACTGAACTCCCACCGCGCGCGCTTGGCTGCAAACGAGATATTGAACCCGCACGCCACCGGCGGCAGTGCGAGGGGCGAACCGATCTGCAGGAACACCCACCAGGGTCTCCCGCTGTCGTCGGTCGGAACGGGGATGCCCTCGCCGCTCTCGGCCGCGAAGCTCACGAACCCCGTCACCAGGTTTTCAAGTATCTGGCGATTGATGACGCCGCCCGCGAAGTTGTCGTTGTCGGGCGTGCGGCCGGTGTCGCGTGGCACGAACGCGAGGTGTACGAACGTCGGCACGTAGAGTCCGACGGTGAGCGGGTCGAGGGTCGGCGCATTGAACCCATACGATTGAACCAGGCAGCGGTAGCCGGGTTTGTGCGGAGGCACCCACAGTCCGAACGTGACCTCGCCGGCGGGCGCATCGCGACCGCTCTCGGGGTCGATGCGAAACGTCGGCGGCAACACGATAGGCTCGACGGCGACCTCGCGACAAAGCGGCGTCTCCTCGCATGGCTTCTCCAGGGCGCAGCTCGGGCAGCAGTCTTTCGTGTGGCTCATGCGACGGCTCCGATCTTGTACTCGCGCAAAACGTCGGTACGCGAGCGGCTGTTTAGCGCGTGGTCGAGGGTCCACCACCCGAGCGCCCCGTCGGGCACTGGTACGCGCGCGAGCATGTCGACCATTTGCTCGGCGGTGTGATTGAACGACGCCCCGAGCAGCGGCACGTTTCGCGCGAAGCCGGCGGCCTGCCAATTGCGAACGGCCACCGTCGGAAAGTCGCGCGGCAGTCTGTGCTTGCTGTCGTAGATTTGGGGGACGCCAAAGTCGACGCCCTCAAAACCCTGCCACGCGAATGCTGGATGCCACGGCGGTCCGCTGCCGTAGGACGTGAGCCCGATTGGCTTGCCGTACTTTTGGAGACCAGCGACCAGGCGCTCGGCCGCGGCGACGTCGACCGGGTCGGGTTTGCTGCGCCCGACGTTGTAAAAGGGGCGCTCGGCGTTGACGATCACGCCGGCGACGTCGAGCTGCTCGGCGAGGCCGCCGAGCTGCTGCACGAACCAGTCGACCTCGGCGTCGTCGGGCGACTGCGGCCAGCCCCAGAGCCAAACCTGCACGCCGGCGCGCTGCAACGCGGCGACGTACGCCGGCAGCCGGTCGCGATAGATGCTCGCGACCTGGTTGCTCCGATCCTCGCCGGCGAGGGCGACCCACTGCAGGCCGAGGTCCTCGGCGACGGCGACCATCGACGCCGGCGTCGGCGTGTCGTTGATCAAGCTCCGCACGAAAACGCCCTTGCCTCGGGGGAACGGCCGCGGCCTCGACCTCGACGTGAGGGCAACG
>SDBT01010923.1_pt1 | contig 14637 bp, 10 predicted proteins | sample 2277101 | NCBI WGS metagenome assembly SDBT01 (sample SAMN10404973, study PRJNA504765) | marine sediment metagenome | isolation source: marine sediment core GS10_PC15, 103 cmbsf | place: Arctic Ocean: Southern Knipovich Ridge | collected 2010
GACGACGATCGTGCGTTCGAGTTCACCGCTGTCGTCCAGCGCGTCGATCAGGCGCCCTATCTGCTCGTCGATTTCGGTCACCGAGGCGAAGTACTGCGCCTGCACCTCCGGGACGTCGCCCTTCGCCGGTACGTGAAAGGAGTCCGAGGGCGGGTCGATCGTCCCGATCGCGCGGTTGGCCACGTCGCGGTAAGGTGCGACCAGTCGTTCCTGAAAACCCGCGTGAGGCTGGTGCGTGCTGACCGGTCCGACGTACGCCGCCCACGGCCGCCCGTCGGCCTCCCGGATGAATTCGATCGCCCGGTCCGTCATGACGCGGGTGACGTACCCGGGCAGTGTGAGAACCTTTCCTTCGTCGGACCACGAGGTGGCGTTTTCCTCTTTGCGTAATTTCTTGGGTGTGTGGTGGCGGCCGTGCTGAATCGCTATCGAGAACCAGCGATCGACGCCGGGCTGCGGTGTGGTGCTGCGCCCGAGGTGCCACTTCCCGAAGTGCCCCACCCTGTACCCCCCTTCGGCGAGGTACTGATAGAGCGTGCGCTCACCGGCGAGGCGGTCGAACGTCTCGTAATCGGAATACCTCTCCGCCAGCCAGTCGTGGACGCCGTGCTGGGAGGGAAAGCGCCCGGTAAACAGGCAGGCGCGGCCCGGGGAGCAGACGGGGCAGGGCGTGAAGGCGTTGGCCATGCGCGCCCCGGCGGCGGCGAGGTAGTCGATGTTCGGCGATCTGATCTCCGGCGTCCCGTAGCAGCTCAGCGCCCACTGCCCGTGGTCGTCGGTCTGGATGATCAACAGGTTCGGCCGATCGCTTGCGGGCATCTCAGTCCTTCCTTGCTCTCGCCTTCCAACGGAGCGCTTCAGTCAACCGGCCCGACGCGGGTCCGGTGGCGGGGTCTTCTGGCGCAGCGCCTGGACGTAACTGTCCACTCGCCGAACCGCGAACAAGCCGTTTTGTCTCTTGGTGCGGAGGGCGGAAATGTCGAGTCTAGTCACGACCATGTGAGCCCGTCTCTCGGTGGAGGACGACCGCTTCACGAACTTACCATCGGGGCCCAGAATCAAGGCCCCTTCGCTGAACGCCAGCGACCAGTGCTTCACCGACCGCGGCAGCGCCAACCCCACACCTACCAGGTGCAGCGATAGTAGTACACCGTCCTGCTGTCCTGGTCCACGACCACAAGCCGCCACCAGCCGCCCTCCACCTCCCTGACGACGTACCGGTAGCTCGTCGAGGGCTTGGGACCTTTGGCGAGGTGAACCTTCAGCTCCCCCATGAAATGGAGCACGTCCTCGGGGAGTGGGCCGGTCGTCCACTGGGCCGGAGGGGCGGCGGAGGCGTCTGGGGGGTCCGCCCGGTCCGCCCGGCGCGAAACCATCCACCAGAATTGCCGCTTCTGGAACTCTCGGAGGTCCGCTTGGGACAGGCGAAAGGAGATGCAGTAGGTGTAGTCGCCGTGAAAGTCGCAGGGCCCGGCATGCTGCTCCAGAACCTCGGCCGAGGCCGGGAGCTCAAAGTCCAGGTGCACCGCCGGCCCCGTGAAGGACCGATAGAGCAGTATCGCCGCCCCGCCCACCACCCCGGCGCCGACCAGCAGCACCAGCAGGCAGCCCGTCGGCAGGAGGCATTTCCAGTGTCGCCTCCACCAACCCCGCTTCGGGTCGCTCGTCATCGTGTCGCCTCCGGCATCCATTGCGGGCCGGTTGGCGGCGAATAGTTTCTGCACCGAATCTTTGGTCAGAACGACAATCGTGAAGATCCCCAAGACCGTTCCGAAAGGCATCAGGACGCATTCGATCCCGGCGACGACGAGGCAGAAGGTGCGAGAGACGCGTCGCTGGAGTTTCCGACCCGCTGCAATGATGAAAGCGGCGAGAGTCCATCCGCACAAAATGAACACCGACGGTAAGAGAATGAAGAACCATCCAAAGGCTCTTGGTGGTGCGTGCTCTCGATCGAACGCTCCGGACAGTATGGCGATTCCGATGGCCACGTGCAGGAAGGGCATGCACGAGAACAGCGCTGTGAGGCCCCCGGCAACATAGTGGAAGATGGCAAGCACATTCACGTGTTGCTCGTCCTGCGTCATGGTTTCTCTCTTTCACCCAACGGATATCGCCCGGGGTGTGAGCCTTGCGCGTAAAAGCCCCTCCCGACCCACAGCAGAGCATCGTAACGCGCGTGCTCGTCAACGGCAAAGCGTAGTCGGCCCTCATCGACCCGCCGACTCGGGAAACGCCGGGCAGGTAAGCACCTCGGCCACCAGCAGACACACGCACATCGAAAGCGCTCCGGGATGGGTCCGTCTCGGCATTTTTCTCTACCTTCCGTTCGAGTTGATGGAAACCGTCAGACACCACCGGCCTTCAAGCCTTGAACCAACGACACTGTATAGAGTTCCCGCGGATCCTTCAATCCTCGCTCGTCCTTGCGAGCGCTGACACGTTCATTCGTTGACGGGCGAAGTCCCCACCGATAGGCTGCCTGACGAGGTGGCGTTCCCGTCAGAGCAGTGCGGAGGGGGAGGGTCGGCCAACGCAGGAGCGAAGCCGAATGAAGACCATCGGCATACTGGGCGGATTGGGGCCGGAGTCCACCATTGCCTACTACGCCCACATCACGCGAAGGTACTACGAGCTTCGATCCGATTACGCCTATCCCGAGATCCTCATTCACAGCTTCAATTTCAAGGAGTTCATCGAGGCCGCCTACGAGCTGCCCGGCTGCGTGCGGACGGCCATCGTAAACCTGCACCGCGCGGGAGCGGACTTCGTCATCGCCGCCTGCAACTCCGTGCACGTCGTCTATGAGGAGGTCTCCCGGGACATTCCCATCCCGTGGATCAGCATCATGGCCGCCGCCGGCGAGGAGATCCGCAAGAGCGGACTCAAGAAGGTCGGGCTGCTCGGAACGGTGTTCACGATGGACAACACCTTCTATCAGCGCGGGCTGAGGGATTATGGAATAGAGGCGATAATTCCCGAGCCCGACGAGCGGAAGATCGTCAACAGGATCATCTACGGCGAACTCGTGAAGGCGGAGGTCAACGACCGATCCAGGCGGGCGGTGCTCGAGGTCGTCGAAGAGCTTACCCGCCGAGGTGCGGAGGGAATTGTCCTGGGCTGCACGGAGCTTCCTTTTCTGATCGGGCAGGACGACGCAGCCGTCCCCGTGTTCGACGCGACCGCCATTCACGCCGAGAAGGCGCTCGAGCTGGCCCTGGCGTAGACCACTCGGGAGCAATCCTCACAATGGAGACTGATCGATGGGAGAGCAGAGCATTCTGATTCGCGGGGGAATGGTCATCGACGGTACCGCTGCGCCGGGGAAAGTCGCGGACTTACTGATCGAAGGCGATCGCATCACGGCGATAGGGAATCTGGAGGCCGCCCAGGCGTCCCGGACGATCGACGCGACAGGGCGTGTCGTCGCTCCCGGGTTTGTAGATCCGCACAACCACGCCGACAACGAGGTCGAAGGAGGGATCCTCGCGCATCCGCTCGCCGATAACCTCGTTCGTCAGGGCATCACGACGGCGGTCTGCAATCAATGCGGAGGAGCTACCTTACCGGTCGGTGCGTTCCTCGATGAGATCGATCGCGTCCGCCCGGCCGTCAACATCGCGATGCTGTCTTCCCAGAGCTGCGCCCGGCGAGAGGCCATGTCCAAAGCGGGTGCCGACCGGCCCGGTCCGGAAGTGTGGTCTATCATGTCCGGCCTGATTCGCGAGGACATGGAGAACGGAGCGTTGGGGATCTCCAGTGGAATCCTGGGGCTGACTCAGGCCGAACTCCCGACCGAAGAGCTCATCGAGGCCGCCAGCGCGGTGGCTCCCTACGGCGGAGTCTACGCCTCGCACATTCGCGACGAGGGCGAGACCAATGGGCATCTGGAGGCGATAGAGGAAGTTCACACGATAGTCCGCCGGAGCGGGGCACGCGGGCAGGTCTCGCATCTGAAGCTCTGGGGGACCGACAACTGGGGGCAGACCGACGAGGTGCTTGCGATCTTCGACCGCGCCAAGCGGGAGGGCCTGGCGATGGCGGCCGATCAGTACCCGTACGTGGGCGGGTATCGAGGCTTCTACAGCCTTCTGTGGGACTGCAATCGCGCCGACCCTACCGCGGCCGGTTGGCGTGAGCGGGCACTGACGGAGGTGCGTCGCCAGTTCGACATAATCGGCGGGCCCGATCACGTTGTGATCTCCTCCCACGAGCATGATGACCCGCTGGACGGGAAGACCGCTGAAGAGGCGGGGCGTGTGCTCGGGGTGGATCCCGAAGAAGCAGTCCTGGAACTGTTCTTCCGCGAACCGCGGCCACGCCTGTCGGCGTTCTTCCTGGCGATGCGGGAAGAAGACGTCCGCGTATTCATGCTCTCGGAGCACACGATGGCGGGGACGGACTCGCACGTTCGCCTCGCGGGATCGGGCGCCGCCCATCCGCGATGCTTCGGGACGTACCCCCGCCTGCTGGGGAAGTACGTTCGCGAAGAGAAGCTCATCCCGCTGGAGCGGATGGTCCACCGCATGACCGAGGCGGTGGTCGAGCAGTTCGGGATCGCCGAGCGCGGGCTGCTGCGCCCCGGGATGTACGCCGACGTGGTGATCTTCGATCCGGAAACGGTGCGTGATCGGGCGACCTGGCAAGACGGGTATCGATACTCCGTCGGTATCGAGTGGGTCATCGTCAACGGGGGGGTAGCGGTGGCGCCGGGCGAAGCGTCTGTCGAGGGTTTCGGGCGGGCCGTCCGACGCCGGAGCGGGCGACGATGAATCCCCCACCTCCCCCCGCATCAGGCGGACTCCGGTGAGGATGAGTTCCTGGTGGGTCGTGCAACCGGTTTGCGAATGCAATAGAATCACGAGCAACGCACCCGCGATTTCGCAGGGACGGGGCATTCTGTCGGGGGGTCTACAGGAAAAGGAGATACGCTGATGGCCAAGGTGCTGCTTGCCGGCGAACAGGTGACCGCCTCCGGGATCGAGATCAAAGGGTTCGACTACTTCGGGACCAACGCCTACAGGGAGGACGGGGCGCACCTGGTGGCCGCGCTGACCGCGGGCGGACACGAAGTCGAGTGGATGCGCACTCACAACGTCCCGGCCGAGTTCCCGGAGGACGAGGCCGCGCTGCGCACCTACGACGTGGTGATCCTCAGCGACGTCGGCGCCAATTCGCTGCTGTTCCACCCGCAGATGCTGAGCGCCTCGCAGCGGCGGGCGAACCGGCTGAAGCTGCTTCGCGAGTACGTTGCGGGCGGCGGAGGGCTGGCGATGGTCGGCGGATGGATGTCGTTCGCGGGGATCGACGGGCGGGCCCGCTACTGCGGGACGCCGGTGGAGGAGGCGCTGCCCGTGGAGTGCACCCCGTACGACGACCGCCAGGAGCGGCCTGAGGGTGTGGTCCCTCGCACGACGATGGCGGATCATCCGGCGCTGGCGGGAGTCCCGTCGGACTGGCCGTTCTTTCTCGGGTACAACCGGGTCGCGCCCAAGGAGGGCGCCGAGACCCTGGTAACCGTGGACGACGATCCCCTCCTGTGCGTGTGGGCGTACCGGAGCGGGCGCTCGGCCGCGTTCACATCGGACTGCGCACCGCACTGGGGCCCGCCTGAATTCCTGGCTTGGTCGGGCTACGCAGCGCTGTGGAACAGTCTTGTCGCCTGGCTGGCGGGCGCGAGCTGAGAACGCGGTGGGGCGCTAAGCTTATTGACACACAGGACCTGGACCAGGCCCCGCTCGGCCCGGCCGGGCTCTCGCCCCCGGCGATTCCACCGAGATTTCTTTCCAATCTATCATGGTTTCACTCTTGCATTACAGCAGGCTTTTGTTTACTATCGTTGAAACAGACGGGGTTGGCCGGTGCCCTGTCGCCGTTCCGGCGGTCCGGACACGGCAACGCGTGTGGGCATTTACAGATGAGGTAGGAACGTGGGCTCTGAGCCCGTGGGGATCGAGGAAGCGAAACCGCCCCCGCTCAAGCAGATCGGCGTGCTGGAGGTTGGACGGCGGAACCGGGGCGACAGTCCGGGGAGGCCATCGTAATGATCATCTCGCACATGGTCCACTGGGCGCTGGAGAGAGCATGTCCTGTCCGACAGGGTGCGGACTGGATGCTCCCCGGGGCAACTCGAAGAGAGCTGGGGCGTTTGCAGTCATGGAACACCGCCAGGCGAGAGGGCCGCTTCGTCGCCGGCTTCTGCGTAACAGCCTGGTCGCCGCGGGAGGGGGTGGATATCCCTGTGGCGGGCTATGCGCTCTCACCCGAAGTCGAAAAGCACGGCGGGTTGCCCGAAGTGCAGAGGACATGCCGGAACTGCGAGGCAAACCTCTCCCAAGATCCGTCAGAAGACGTGGCGGGGTGCTTTGGAGTAATCGGCTGCTACCCGCGGTCCGATGAGACGGAGACCCGCTTGTGGGAGATCATACGAGACACACCGCTGGCCGATCAGCTCCATGCATGCTTTCAGGTCACGACCCCGCTCTGGTTCGGGCTGTGGGCAGACTCGCCTCTTCTTCGCCGCCAGTGTGAGTTCCTCGAAAAGGTCCTTCCGGCGATCGGGCTGCACGGCGACGAGGACATGGAGCAGCTCCTGCGGGCCCTCGAGCGGGCCGTCCGGTGGGGGCTTCCCATGCACGTAGAGATGAGTCCGGAAGGAGAGACAGAACTGGGCTGGTATACCGTTCTCTCCCATTGTCCCAGGTGCAAGACGAAGTGTGGCGGGGTTCCTCGCTGGGCAGAGAAGCTCGAGAACGGGTTCCACGTATGCACGGTGTGTGGATGCGGGTACAACCCGGCGGATACGCACAGTGTCGAGCGCATGGAAGACCCGGACCGATGGAAGCTGGAGGGGCAAATGGGGGCGGAATACGACGATTTCGTCATGGAGTTCGGGCTTTCTCAAGGGCATACCGCGCAGAAGGTAAGAGAGGCCCTCCAGCGCCACCAAGAGTCTCCGTCGATACCGGTCCGTGATGACCCGTGGGAGATCCGGATGCCGCCCCCGGCCGAGAGAAGGACCCTCGAAGAGCACAATAGGGACTGCGAGGATCTCCTCGCCCGGGCCGGCGACGCCGGGCTTGCCTGTCCGCATTGTGGGACCTTCTCTCGAGACTACCGCGTCTCGACGAGCGAAGGCCGCCCGTCGCTTCTTATCTGCCGGAAGTGCGCTTGGCCGATGGACCCCGACGAAGTGAAAGGCAAGTAAGCCCGGAAGGCGAAATCAGAATACCAGGACTGTCTCTCGTGGCCTTGATCGGCCCGAGGAGGTCGGGGATGAGCAGGCCGAAGATCTATGCAGAGCGCACCATGCGACTCGGATCGTCCGGGGCGCCGAGTTAGCGGACGGGTAGAATGGGGCGGATGCAAAGGCGGGGAGGCGTGCCCGGTGAAAGTTCGCCGCGGCGCTGCCCGCGAGAGGGAGTCCGACCATGCGCGTAGGTATATTCAGCACGAAGAAGTACACGCGAACGTTTCTGACGGCGGCGAACGAGCGCCACGGGCACGAGCTGGTCTTCTTCGAGCCTCGCCTGACGGTGGAAACCGCGGCGTTGGAGCGAGGGTTCCCGGCGTGGTGCATCTTCGTCAACGACCGCGCCGACACCGACGTGCTGAAGCTGCTGCGGACCGGGGGAACGCGACTTGTCGCGCTGCGGTGCGCGGGGTTCAACAACGTGGATTTGGCGGCGGCGAAGGAGCTGGGCCTGACGGTGGTGCGCGTTCCGGCGTATTCGCCTCACGCGGTGGCGGAACACACGGTCGGGCTGATCCTCGCCCTGAACCGCAAGATACATCGGGCATACGCGCGGGTCCGCGATGGCAACCTGGCGCTGGACGGGCTGCTGGGCTTCGACCTTCACGGGCGGACGGTGGGCGTGGTGGGAACGGGCAGGATCGGGACGATCGTCGCGCGCATCCTGAGCGGATTCGGCTGCCACGTTCTCGCATGCGACCCGGTGGCGAACGAAGACCTGGAGGACGTGGTGAAGTACGTAACCCCGCAGGAGCTTCTGGGCGGGTCCGACATCGTCACGCTTCACTGCCCGCTGACGCCCGCCACACATCGCCTCATCGACGCTGCCGCGCTGGAGCAGATGAAGGAAGGGGCGATGTTGATCAATACTTCCCGAGGCGCCCTCATCGACACGCAGGCGGTGATCGCGGCCCTGAAGTCGGGGCGGTTGGGGTATCTGGGGCTGGACGTATACGAGGAGGAAGCCGACCTGTTCTTCGAGGACCTCTCCGATCAGGTGATACGCGACGACGTGTTCGCGCGTCTGCTGACGTTCCCCAACGTGATCATCACCGGGCATCAGGCGTTCTTCACGCGAGAAGCCATGGATAACATCGCCGAGACCACGCTTGCGAACGTTTCGGACTTTGAGGCCGACCGCCCGCTCGCCAACGAGGTGACGATCGAGATGATGGCGTCGCAGGGGGGCGTGTGATAAGAGCGAAAAGGAGCGAGATGAACTACGGGAAGACGGAGATCGTGGTCTGCGACGATGCGGAGGATCTGGGCAGGCGGTCGGCCGAGGCCGTCGCGAGCGTGCTCAGGCGGCTTCTGGGCGAGCGTCCAGAGGTGCGGTTGGTGCTGGCGGCCGGCGAGAGCCAGATGACCTTCCTCGACGCCCTCGCCCTCGCCCCCGACATCGACTGGGGGCGGATCGTCTGCTTCAACGTGGACGATTTCTGGGACACGCGCATGCCGGAGCAGTTCAGCTGCGGCTACCAGACGCGCGTGCAGCTCTACGACAAGGTCCGCCCGAAGGCCTTCCACCTGGTTCGCTGCGACGCCCCCGACCCGGACGCGGAGGCTGCACGGTTCGAGGGGCTGATTCGCCGCAACTCTCCCCTGGACGTCCTCTGTCAGGGAATCGGGACCTCCGGGCACCTCGCACTCAACGAACCGGGGCAGACCGACTTCGACGATCCGGCGTGGGTGAAGGTCGTCACCCTGTCTGCACAGTCCGAACGCCAACTCCGCGAGGACCCGAACTTCAAGGGACTCGGATACATTCCGTCGAGAGGGATCACGATGACGATCCCGGCGATCCTGAGCGCGAGGACCATCTTCACAATCGTCCCGCTGGGGTTGAAGAGAGAGATCCTCACGCGCCTTCTTGCGACGCCGACACCGACGGAGGACCTACCGGCGAGCATCCTGAGCACGGTGGAGGGAACGCTGTTCGTCGATCGCGATTCGGCCCCGCCCGCTCTGCTGGATTCCGAGTAGCGGACTCCCTCGCGGGGCGCCTGCATACCGGCGGCGCTAGGCGAGATGTTCCTTGATGAACTCCAGGGCGCGGGCGCGAGCGTCGGCGGTCACCTGCGGATCGCCGTCGCTCAGACCGTGCCCCGCGCCGGCGATCGGAATGAATTCGTGCCGCACCCCGTGGCGTGCCAGTTCGGCGGCCATCGCGGCGGACTGCTCGCACGGGACGTCGTTGTCCTCGGTTCCGTGGAGCATGATGATCGGGGGATACTCGGGCGTGATGTTCCGCACGGGGCAGTAAGGATCGAGCTTCTCCCGCTCGGTCTCCGGATCGAATCCGGTCATCTCCTTCGTCCAGAGGCCGTTCTGGCGCAGGTAGCGGTAGTAGCGGCTCCGCTTCTGGGCAACCTCGCTGTCCCAGGAGGTGTTGGTTAGCACCTCTCCGCCGACCGCACCGTAGGCCTCCTCCTTCGAGATGATGTCGCAGTGCTCGAGGTAGTACGGCGACGGTTCGCAGTACCAGAGACCGTCCACGTCCCCGTAACCGAAGTAGCTCACCAGCACGGTGGGGCGCGGTTCGATGCAGATGCCCGTCATCATCGTCAGGTACCCACCCGCCGATCCTCCGGTGACCGCGATGCGGTCGGGATCGGCCCCGAACAGGTCCGGGCCCTGCTCGCGAATCCAACCGAACGCATCCCGGACGTCCTCGATGATCTCCGGTACCTGCACCTCGGGACCCAGGCGATAATCCAGTGAGACCAGCGCATAGTCTTCGGTGCCGCACAACTCCCGAAGATCCTCACGGAGACCCCCGCGGCCGCCGTTTATCAGGCATCCCCCGTGCAGCCAGACGACGACCGGCCGCCCTGACCCGTCACCTCGACGGTAGACGTCGGCCTCGACCTGAACGTCGCCGACAGTCTTGTAGGTATAGGTCTTCTTGGTAATGATCGTCTCCTTCAGGTCGGTACTCTCTTCGCCGGGGTATTCTAGCAATTTCCGCCGGAGAGTCACGTATTGCGGCGATCAGGGGGCGCCGGCGGCGCCCACGCAGGCCAACCCGAACGTCGCAGCGGACCGACAACGAACGCCATCGCATGGATTCCCCGCGGTCGTCCCCTCTGGATTTTAGACGGTCCTCTTTCGCCGGAGCCCGGTTAGAGAGATAATGAGCGCCACCAAGCTCATGTCATGCGACGGACGACGTTCGAAAAAGGAGAGCAAGAATGAACCGGATGCTAGGTGTCGTGCTGGTGATCGCTGTGTGCGTCAGTTTGACCTACGGTGAGGAGGAAGCCCGCCCCGGGCGAGCGACCGCGCAGCCGAGCAAGGGCTTCGTCGCGGAGTACATAAAGGCGCATAAGAAGGGATACATCTCGCGGCCGTGCGGGTTCGACATGAACCGCAACGGCCGTCTAGGCGAACCCGGCGATCGGTTGGTCGGAGACGGTAAGACGAAGGATCCCGACGGGGACGGGGTCGAAGAGGACATCCTGTACGTCGATGCCAAGGCCGGGAGCGATGAGGCCGGCGACGGTTCGCCCGCCAAGCCGTACAAGACTGTCCAGAAAGCGCTCGATGCCGCCGACGGTCCCGCCGACGGGGCGGAGGACATCATCTGCATCTCAGGCGTCTTCCGCGAGAAGCTCATGATCAAGCGTAGCGGTGTCGCCGGGCACTATGTCCGCGATAACTTCCAGTTCCCCAGGAACCCGACCATGCTCATCGGATGGGACAAGGACGGCGACGGCAAGTATCCCCCCTACGACAAGGACGACATCGCCGTCCTGGACGGGAACGTCGGTCCGAAACAGTTGGATATAGGTATCAGGACCAACGGGAAGCTGAGCAACATCGAGATCGCCCACCTGACCATACGGAATTACGGGGGATTGTACCAGGAGGCCGGTGCGCTGAAGCTATTCCGCTGGGGTACGGGATTGCAGTCGCACATCTACGTCCACGACGTGGAGATGCGCAACATCAACCGGGCGATCAAAGATGCGTCGGCGAGGATCGTGTGCAGCTTCTGGGGCGGTCCGTTCACGGATGTAGCGATCGTCAACAATCTCGTCGATGAGTATGCATCCTACTTCTGCAGGGGTGCTCCTCCCGCCGGAGCGGGGCGCATCCGCTTCCAGAACCTCACGCTGAAGATGTTCGGGACTTCCGGAAAGGGTCACGTCACCGGCTGGAAGCTGTGGGGGCGCCACAACGGGGTGGAGATACTCGACACCGTCGTCAACTGCAACGCCCACGCATGGAAGCCGACCGGAGCGGTCAGCGGGATCGGCATCTGTCAAGGGGCGCAGGACTGGGTGGTTCGGGGGAACGTGCTGATCGACGTGGGGGTCGGGCTCCAGCCCCACGCGAAGGGATACTACCAAGGGCGCCCGCTGAATAACATCCTCATTGATCGGAACGTCTTCCCGGTCACCTACACCGGATGGAACGGGGGGCCGATGGCGGTCAACGTACAGGGCTACCCGGGGGCCGACGCAAACGAAACTGTACAGAACGTCACGATCACCAACAACTTCATGTACACGACCGTCGGATGGGGCGGTGGGATACGGTGCGCGGCCGGCAACGGGGGAGGACCTCAAACCGGAACGATACGCATCGCCGGGAATACGATATGTGGACCGTTCTTCTACAAGTCCGTCTATGGCCCCCGCTACGGAAGGGGCATCTCCATCCTTCTGAGGGCCTCCATGGCGCACAAGCAGAACGACTACGTAATTGAGAACAACATCATCGCCAACACCGTCGAGGGCGACAAGAACATAGAAACCAACTACGCCCCGAGCAATTTGATAGCTCGCGGGAACGTCTACGCCCCGGGCGCCCGATTCCGCTGGAACGAGGGCAAGCACTGGGTGACGTTGTCTTTCTCTGAATGGAAGGCGGCGACTGGCCAGGACGCCGATTCGATAATCGGCCGGCCCGCCTTCGTGGATGCGGCCAGCGGCGATTTCCACCTGCGGGCGGAGGATACCGTAGCCCGGGGCGCAGGGGTGGACATCACCAAGACCACCAAGACCGATTTCGACGGGCACCCCCGATCGTCCACTCGTCTCGTCGCGGGCGCGGACGTACCTGCTCCCAAGACCACCAAAGGGCCCTTGAAGGCAACGATCAAGAGAGATTAGACGCCAGGGTCATTGCCGGCGGCCGGGTCCAGCTATTGTCGCCTGGTAACCACGCATCAAAGCGCGATCAAGCTCGTGTCATGTGACCGACGACGTTCGAAAAGGGAGAGCGAGAATGAACCGGATGCTATGTGTCGTGCTGGTGAGCGCTGTGTGCGTCAGTTTGACCTACGGTCAGGAGAAAACACGCCCCGGGCGAGCGACCGCGCAGCCGAGCAAGGATTTCGTCGCGGAGTACATACGCGCGGAGAAGAAGGGGTACATCTCGCGGCCGTGCGGGTTCGACATGAACCGCAACGGGGTGATCGGCGAACCGGCAGATCGGTTGGTGGGAGACGGGAAGACGAAGGATCCCGATGGGGACGGGGTCAATGAGGACATCCTGTACGTCGATGGCAAGGCCGGGAGCGACGAGACCGGTGACGGCTCGGCCACCAAGCCGTACAAGACGATCCAGAAGGCCCTGAACGCGTGCGACGGTCCGGAAGACGGAGCGGAGGACATTGTATGCATTTCCGGGACGTTCAAGGAATCTCTGACCGTCAAGAAGAGCGGCGTTTCCGGGCACTACGTGCGGGACAAGTTCCAGTTCCCCAAGAACCCGGCGATGATCATCGGGTGGGACAAGGATGGCGACGGGAAGTATCCCCCGTACGACAAGGACGACGTCGCCGTCCTGGACGGCGGGCGCGAGTTGGCTTGGGCGATCACCCCGGGGGCGAAGATCAGCTACATCGAGGTAGCGCACCTGACGGTACAGGACTACGGTTATAAACCGAGGAATTGCGGCGGGTTTAAGTTCTTCCGGAGGGGCGGAGGCTCGCAAAGCCACATCTACGTTCACGACGTAGAGCTGCGCCGGATCAACAAGGGCGTGAAGGATCAGTCGGGCCTGATCGTGCTGGATTTCTGGGGCGGGCCCAGGACGTACGTGGCGTTTATCAACAACCTGGTCGATGAGTATTCATCGTATTTCTGTCGAGGCTCGCCGCAAGACGGCAACAGCCACTTCCGCTTCCAGAACCTCACGCTGAGGATGTACGGTACGCCCAAGAAGTCCTTCGTCACGGGATGGAAGCTGTGGGGGAGGCACAACCACGTCGAGATCCTGGACAGCGTCATCGACTGCAACGCCCGCGCATGGAAGCCGGTTGGGCACGTCAGCGGGATCGGCATCTGTCAGGGGACGCAGGACTGGGTCGTTCGGGGCAACGTACTGATCGACGTGGGGATCGGGCTCCAGCCCTACGCGAGCGGATACTATCAGGGACGCCCGCTCGACAACATCCTCATCGACCGGAACGTCTTCCAGAGCACGTACTCCGGATGGAGCGGAGGGGGGCCGGGCGCGGTCAACATCCAGGGCTACGAACGCGCCGACGCAAACGAGACGGTAAGGAACGTTACGATCACCAACAATTTCATGTATACCACCGTCGGATGGCGCGGGGGGATCTCCTGCGGGGCGGGCAACGGAGGAGGACCTCAAACCGGAACGATACGCATCGCCGGGAATACGATCTGCGGACCGTTCGCGTACAAGACCATCTGGGGCGACCGCAACGGAAAGGGAATCAGCATTGCTCCGAAGGCCTCCATGAAGCACAAGCAAAACAGCTTCGTCATCGAGAACAACATCATCGCCAACACCGTCAAGGGCGACACTAACGTGGCAGTCAGCTACGCCCCGAGCAACTTCATATCTCGCGGGAACCTCTACGATCCCGACGCCGGGTTCCGCTGGAAGGATACCAGGCAGCAGGCGGCGATGTCTTTTTCCGAGTGGAAGGCCGCGACGGGTCAGGACGCCGAATCGAAGATCGGCCGGCCCGCCTTCGTGGATGCGGCCGGCGGCGATTTCCACCTGCGGCCGGAGGATACCATCGCCCGGGGGGCGGGGGTGGACATCACGAAGACGACCAAGACCGACTTCGACGGGCAGCCCCGATCGTCCGTCCATCCGGTCGCGGGGGCGGACGTACCGGCTCCCAAGACCATTAAACAGCCATAAGAGTCGAGAGTCACAGGAGTTCGGGTCAGTAACCTTCGGGGTTGCGCTGCGGTGGACATGAGAAGATGCCCGCCGCACCCAGCGCCCAACTCGGCGCTGAGCGCCGAATCGCCCCGTGGAGGCGCCCCACATTTGCGGATCCCGTCTGCGCCCGAAGGCGGCGAAAGACGTGGATTTTGTTTGACCCCACCGATCGGAGTTCTATAATTATCTGTAATACAGGTGCTGCGGGCACCTTGCGCCTGCAGGCAAGGCCC
>SDBT01010924.1_pt1 | contig 14637 bp, 32 predicted proteins | sample 2277101 | NCBI WGS metagenome assembly SDBT01 (sample SAMN10404973, study PRJNA504765) | marine sediment metagenome | isolation source: marine sediment core GS10_PC15, 103 cmbsf | place: Arctic Ocean: Southern Knipovich Ridge | collected 2010
AATGCAAAAACAGTTAAGACATAAATAAATACTATATTAAAGATATAATCTGTCATAATTAAAAATTATAAATACCAGGATGATATAACTGGAAACCATGATAAATAGAGTTGAAAGTCTGTAGTATCGTCATATTTAACAGTTATATCCCTATCCAGTTTAAAACAAAAATAATAAGCAGTGTTGTTAGGCGGTGCAGCACCGGAATTGATAAGTATATACTGGTTATCGTCTTCACCTTTAGCTTTTATTGAGAAAGATACAGCTGTAGCGGTAACGTGACGAATAATTAAATAGGGTTTAGTATTTTCGACATCCTGCGTTATTACAGCCATTATAATACCCTGATTAAACCTTTAACTTTATTATCATCTGTAACGTTCTCATACTGTATGTACCGTTTACACCGGTCACAATAGGCTCTGTTATCCCTGCTGTTAAACCGGATAAGTCTATGTCCCTGTAAAGGAGAACACATTCTATTTTTAATCTTTCTTAACATATTTTAATGTTTTTTAACATACTTTTTTAAAGATACGGCTACATGCTTCACAAAGATTATAGTTTAAATATAAATGATGTTTCATTGTTTGTAGATTATGACCATAGATGAAACATTTTATATATTGTATTTTACGTTTTATATATCTTTTCATGTTACACCTTCCTGTCTTTTAATAATATACTCGATAATTTTAACTGAGTCAAGTTTAGTTATAACTGATTTATTTTTTTCAAAAAGTTCATCTATGAAACTTGATTTCATTTCAACAGTTATACGGTTTACAAATTCAGGGTCAAGATTTGCAACAATACCATCCAGCGTATTTTCAGTAACTTCTAACTTTTTAGGCGGTATAACCTTTTTTTCTTGTTTAGTCGGGTCATACATTACTTGCTTTTCCATAGGTTTATTTTTTTCTGACATGCTACCTATTAACTGGTTTATTATAGGCTCGGCAATAGGTGAGGACATGAACTTTTCAAGCATATTTTTATTGTCCCCGTCACTACCACCACCTTTAATACGGTCGACCAGTTCTATAGTTTCAAGTATACCTTTTATACCACCGGTGTCATTTCCTTTATTCATTTTTTCCATAACCTGATAAAACCGTTCATCAGATTTTTGTTGTTGTGCTGCCATAGTTGTACTTTGATGTAACATCATTTTAACTATAGCCTCATTTATACCTGAGCTACTATTATTACCTGAGATATTTTTCATAATATTTGAAAAAGCTTCAAATTTTTGTAAATCATCAGTTCCAGGACTGGTAATAGTAGGTTTATCTTCATCAAGTCTTTTTGCAAGGTTTACCTCAGTACTGTCAAGTAATTTCCCTTTACGGCCGCTTTCTGACAGTTCAAAGGCATATAGACGGTAACGACCGCCGCCATAGACGTCTCTTATTTCAGTAAGATAACTTTCAGGCATTTCGTTAATCCATTCAGCTACCTGTTCAGATTTTCCTTTATCAAGTACCCTGTAAAGTAGTATATAAAACTTTTTATCAAATCCGGTTATGTTTTCAAAGAACTTTTCAGACTTTTTCTCTTCAAATTCCAGTTTTTCTATTTCAGTTTGTTCTATCTCTTCAACTAAAGGTTCGTCTTTTTTTATATTTTTTACTTTAGCTGAACTCATAATTTACCCTTTCCTTTTAATTTTTTCCGGCGGTTTATAGACCGTCGGTTTTTGTTGTTGTGTTTGTAATATAACAGTTTTCTGTTTACTTGTCAACAAAGAAAAGAGTCCTACAGCACCTATCCCAAATAAAAAATATTTTGTAGAAAGTGAAATTCCAAAACTTGAAGGCGGTAAAGATTCGTCTGGTAAAGGATTATCCGGCTCGGTATGAAAATGAGTAGCAAAATTTTCTTTTATAAGTGGTTTTAAGAGTGGATACTTAAACCATGACATATCGTTATAACCATAATACATAAATAAAGTATCCTGATAAGTTTTTAGATTACCTATTTTTATTTTATCACGTTTGACATTATATGGAAAAGTTTGTTTTCGTGTTCTTGGAATTTTAGGATATTTCTTATCTTTAAATAATATTTCTGCTCCGTACCATCTTTTAAAACCGTTATCTATATGAAGGTGTTTGTTATGAAGCGAAATAAAAATTGTATACTTTGGATAGTAATACCTGAAAACCATCATAAAGTACAGGTTAAACCATTCAGGATAAAAATATAAATCCACGCCTCTATTTTTATAATGGTATGATTTATGTACACTAACACCGGCTTGTTTTTTTCTGTACTGGTCAAGTAGAAATATCGCTTTTAGTTCATTGTCAAAATGTTCAGCAAAATTAAAAGAAAAAAATGAAGCTTTAAGACCGGCTTCTACATTTTTAATTTTTTGTATCGCATCAATAATATTTGATGTTAATTTACTGTATTTAGTACCCCTACCTGTACGGGATTTTACCAGTGCGTAATATTGTTCACTGTCAAACCATCCAAGTTTTTTAGTATAAATTGGGGTATACTTATTATTTTTACTTCGTACAATATAATCTGTAAGGGGCATTTAAGTAACCTTACCATTGAACATAATATTCAAGAAGGTGACATATCCGAACAGGGAAGCCGTAGCAGTTGTATACATAAAAAAGTCTTGCTCAATTTGAGCAACATATCGGGTAAAATCCATGTCATTTACATTTGTAGGGTCTGCAAGACAAAATTCGAGACCAATATTAAGAAAGTTTTTAACGCTGCCCATTTTAAAAGTTTCGTTTATAGGATAAGTTATCAGGTTATTACCATTAGTATTTTGTGCCTGTAACCGATAAAAATATGTACAGTGCTTTTTAAAATCGTTTATAGCATCCGGAAAAAAAGGCTGTACAGGGGGAATGGATATATTTGTGACATCGCTTCCAGTTCCAATTAATACAGCAGCTTTTCCATAAACTACAGGGGCAACAGCAGAGCGTAATAACATTACATTACCACCATCAATAAATAAAAAGAACGATTCCTGATTTATAATTAAGTCCTGAATAAAAACTTCTTTATAGTTTATGGGTATTGACCTGAATATACCGTTGCATAATTCATTATCAGACACACCACTAAATGTAAAACCATAGTTCAGTGTAAGGTCGAAGTGATAGCGGTAATCATAATTAAATAGCAGGGGATTTTCAGAATAATCACCAACACCGGTAAAAAAACCAAATTGTTTATTAGGGAATAAGGCCATAATTTCATCCTTTTTTTCTTGTACTTAATCGCCGTCTTATTGATTCAGGTATAAAGTCACGTCTTTTTTTACTTAATTTTCTGGCCTCTATTACTTCATCAGGGATACCTTGTTGAAATTCATCTTTTTTAACATAAGACGGATTTGTTAATCCGTTTACATGGACTGTGTAAATATCGCTTGTGCTTAAAAAAACAGCATTATTTGTAAACATAGGAGTATATATAGTTTCAATGTTTAACACCCAAGCTGTTATATCACCTATATTTCTATTTAAACTTAGTACCATAAAATTTAAAAAATTTGGACGTGTTTTAAGAGATAATTTTGCAGTAGGCTGACTTTGAACAACACCCCCAGCAGTTGAGACGTGGTATTTATAGTATAAGTAATTTCGATTACTAAAAAATTCAGTAAATTGGTTTGTAGTAATAGCTAAATTACGAAAATCTTGTGCACCGACACCAACAAAAATTTCATCAGTAATATTAAAAACAGCATCTGTTGTTTTTGCAAAAAGTAAGTTACCCCCTGTTACAGAATCCCCGAATACTATAAAACTATGGCGACTAACAACTATTTCTTTTAAAAGAATTTCGTTTTGATTAAGCGGAATAGATATCCAATTAAAAGCATGAGGTATTATTAAGGGCGGAATAGGTGCAGGTTGTGGCGTAGGATTAGTTGTAACATTTCTTATAAATAACATACCTAAAGAAAAGTTATTTTCATACATTGAAAATGTTGTAAACTCAGGATTATTCTGAATACCAACGTCTACAAAGGGAAATAAGGCCATATTTTACCACCTTACCTGTAATAAATTCTAAAACCATCTATCAGTATATCAATGGTATTGGGTGCTGCGGACGTATCAATGAGTGCTACGTTGATATTAGACCGAGCTTTAAACAAATAACCTTTAGGTTTAAAGGTGTTAAAATGCTTGTCTCCTGTGATAGCCACACCGGTAATTACACCGTTGAACACCACAGCAGGGGCAAAGTTAAAGAATATTTTTTGTTCATTTGACAAAAACTGAACATCAAATAAACCATCCGCACGATAAGCCCAACCAGTGGCCATAAAATCATAGCTTGCATCGATTTGAAAAGTCAACTGACTGGAACTTGACGCTGTAAGTGTTATATTATCACTAAATAGATAAGGTAAAATTATTTTTCCTTTAGTAGGCATAATAAGAACCTCTTTTTTAAATTTTTAAAAAACAGTTTTATTTAATGGGTAAAAAAGTTATAAAAAAATCCATATGGAAAAACTGTAAAAAACCTTTCTATAAAAGAAATTATTTATTCCTTCTTTTAAGTCCTTTCAGATACCAGTAGATAAGTGTATCGGCACTTAATCCACCACCAGGATTATCAATGGTCAGATTGAGTTCTAAAACAAAAAATGCATTAGACCTTATCATTATTGGATTTCGTAATTTTAATTTACTGACAAGGCTGTTCATATTACCATGTAAGAAAGGCCCAACAGCCGGTTGAAGGTCTGAATTTTCCATTTGCTGTCCATAGAATTCAGAAAGATGTCCTTCATACAAACTAGATGGTTCACGTTTAAAATTCCACCATCCTCTCTGAAAGGCATCCTGTATTCCACTTGCAACACTTCCAGTCACCTCAAACACAGCACCGTCCGGATTTATGAATTCGCACCACATCTCAGTGATTAGAAAACTTTCAGGAAAAGGTAACATCCCTGGATTTTTCATGTTGGTCCGAAATCGACCAGCAGCAATTTGTCCAACTGTTTGTTGAAAAAATTCATAAGTCCGCGGACTTCCTGTAAGGTCTAAGTTATCAAATGAATCATACAGTAGCCAATCAATAATCTCATGACCTTCTTTAGAAAATTCACGTATAAGTCTTTGTCTCATACTTTTAGGCATAATTTTAACCCTTTTTAAAAAATTTTTTTAGTCTACTTATTTCTGCGCTTGTCTACTTATTTCTGCGCTTGATTCCTTTTAGATACCAGTAAACTTTTGTTGCAGCCGAAAAATTATCAGCAAAAGCCGGTGCATCAATATTAAGTTCAAGTACAAAAAATGAGTTTGAACGTAATACAATAGGATTTCTTAATTTTAATTTACCTACATAGTAGGAAGAACCCTGTTTTGAAGTCCCAGCTGTTGTGACAAGGTTTCTGCTGTACATTTGACCGAACATTTCGGATAAATGACCTTCATAAAGTGTTGAAGGTTCACGCCTGAAATTAAACCATGACCTTGCAATTATAGCATTAAGTGCAAAACTTGCACTGACTTGATTATATTCAAAGGCCAGGTTATCATTATTTCTAAATTCACACCACATTTCGGTGACCAGAAAACTTTCAGGAAACGGCATCATACCGCCATTTTTCATATTAGTCCTTTCCCGACCGCCAGCAGTTTGACCAGTAGTTTGCTGGAAAAATTCCAGACGGTTTACCACTGCGGGTGTTAAGTTAAAAAATGAGTCATACAGTAGCCAATCTATGGCTTCCATTTTTTCTTTTTGAAATTCACGTCTGATTCTTTGCTTCATAGTTTTAGGGGGCATTATATTTACCTCTTATTAAAATTTTGTGGTTATCAGTGTTTATATATGTTTAATAATAACCATCAATTTCAGCGTCACTAATACCGATTTCGGCTTCGGTCATACCAATTTCCTGCTCGGTCATACCGATTTCAGCTTCGGTCATTCCAAAACCTTCAAGCTCTTTTGCCATTCCGGTATACATGGATGTATCAAGTTCGGGTATATAAAGGTCTTCATTCTGACCAAGAACATCCTCAACAAGGTATTCCATTTCTTCGTCCTGACCTAAAACCATAAAATCCCTTGCACCTTTGGGCAGAAAGTTTTTAAACATAGTTACCCATACAATGGCCATTCCGCCTGAGATAAATGCATCGGACTGACTTTTTTTAAGTACATTAGGTAGGAAGACAGCGCCTGCAATTGTAATCAACAGCCGGATAAAACCACGATTAGCTAAAGTCGATTTCATTTTAAATGCATTCTGGATAAAATTTCCCAGCATTAAAACCGACATACCTCCGACACCAGCAATTACTGATTGCTGAATGAGGTCAAAAAAATTAAAGCCATTAGGATTTCTGCGCCTTGTATAACTTCTTGGTGATTTTCTTTTTCGCTTGTAACTTCTTTTTCTTTTACGTTTCGCCATAATGGGAGCTCTCCTTTTAGTGTATTTTTTTCTTGCCGGTCTTCGCTTTCTTGATTTAACCGACCGTCTTTTTTTTCTGGTTGGGTTACGTCTTTTTTTATTTAGAGCAACCAAGCGTTTAATAGCAGCTTTTTGTTTAGGTGTTCTTGGTGTTTTTGTTTTACTTTTAGCTTTTACTTTCATAATTTTACCTTTTTTAATCCCTGAATAATAATTTTGATTTTCCTTCTATTTTATGTAGAGTAATAATCTCATTTTTCCCAAAATTTAATTCAACATCTTTATTTTTTTTAGTTTCAACATATAAAATATGAAGTAATAATTCAATAAAAACTTTTTCATTTCTTGTTAAGCTTTCCCAAAATTTAAACGCAAAAGTGCTTTTACTTGTTTTTTTCTTTGGATTTGATACTTTTGCTTTCAACCTTTTATACCGTCCCTGTCAATTTTTATATAATCAGAATGAATAATTAAAATTTTTCCGTTTGTGAAAAGTTTTGCTGTCTTGTCAAACTTATGAAAGTATTCCACAATTTTCGGGTCAATATGAATCTTTTTTGATAAGTAGCTAATTTCCGTAACATATCCCAGAAAAGTTAAATTTTTTAAATTCCCCAATTCTACATAATAACTTTTTTCAGATTCCTTACCATGAAATTTTTTATATAACTTCTCACTATCCTGTTTTTTCATTTTCGTGTAAGTTTATAAATTAAACCTGCAAACATAGACGCTATTAAAAAATACTTTACTGGAATATTTAAAAATCCTTTATACTCCATAAATTCACCTATCATATTTTGTGCAAGTTTTTTGTGTACATCCTGCTTGACAATTTCTTCAACTATTACAGCCCCAAGTTTTTTTTCATCGATTAAAAGTGCCATTACATACGCTTTTTAACTATTGAAAATATCCCGACAACCACCCCGATTAAAGCAATAAGGCTTAAATCGACTCCCAAAAGTTTTGATTTATAAAAAGGTTTTTCTTTTTTATAGAGTTTTATACCCAATAAATTTACCTCTTCAATATTTTGTAATTGTTGTATGTCAATATTTTTTAAAATTTTATTCATTTACCACATACCGGCCTTTTTTGTTACAAATGCAGTAAGGCCCACTATCCCGACACCGATAGCAATATTACGGATTAGTTTTTTCTGTTCAATTTTCTGTTCTTCTATAACAATAATTTTCTTTTTCTCTTCAAGAGGTCTTAATTTCTGAGCTTCTCTGATTTCATCGGGTCGGGTTATTTCCTGTCTTTCAGGCCTGGTTATCTCTTCTCTTTCAAGTGGTGTATAAGTTTTTTGAAACTCAGCCGGACGATACCACCTTCTTATCATAATATTAGAGGATAGACTTTTAAGAGCAGCTATTATAACCCATACCCTATCCCTGAGACCCTTATTTTTAAAACTGTAGGTTGTAGTACCTGTCATGGTTTTGACAATATACCTGAAAAAAGGGTCTTTTAAATATCCAGTTTCCTGATGGCCTTTCCAATATGTAAGTTTTGTCAGGCAGTAATTTACATAATGACGAATAATACTTTCTGTTTCGGTTACAGTAAAAGTTTTTTTATAAGTTCTTTCAATATTAGGATATTTGCCTTTTACATAACTGGTAATACGGTCTGCTACTTTATCCAGTTCCCCACTGTATCTTGAATCCAGTACCCAATATTTTGCCATAATAATACTCCTTTACAAAATAGCTTCTATATATTCTGAGACATCAAAGGCAGCTGCTTTTATTTGTGGTAATTTTTCTTTTACCATATTTTTAACTTCATCTCTAATAGCAATGGCCTGTTTTAATTCCGGTGTCGTAAAACCAGTATCTTGCATTGTATCAATTATTGTATTTAAGTTTTTACCCTGTGCCATACCCTCTCTCATTGCAATGGCAGCCCTTCCAACCTGTGGCATACCAACAGCAAGACTACCAGCCATAATTAGTTTATTTTGAATATCCTTATTTTTAAGAAGTTCTTTAGCAATATCTAAAGCCTTTTTTACTTCTGTAATTTGTGATTTATATTTATTTACTGTTTCAGTTAATTTATTTTTATATTCGTTTGTAACAGATGTAACTTTATTTTTCCAGTGATTAACCTGCCCCTGAATATTTTTAATCTGATTATTTAAATTTGTAATATGTCGTTTGAGACCGGTAACTTTACCCTTAAGTTTGCTGGCCTTTTTGCGCCATTTTTTCATTTTATTTTTTGCAGACCTGAGCCTTGACTTCCAGCCCTCTAATTGTGCTGTAGCCTGATGTACTTCTCCCAGCATATCACCCAGCAAACTGGAAGATTCATTACTATAATCCTGATAACCTTCTAAAGTTAATAACTGACTTTTCATAGTACAGACGGCTTCCTTATATAGAGGATAAAATCTTTACGCCTTATCCATTTTTTTGTCTTACCAAATACTCCGCTTTTATATGTAGCATCCGTATCAATTTTTTTATTACCGACAATCATAAATGCAAAAATATGATGATATTCTTTCTCCTCTTTTTCACTGACAAGGGAATAACCACATGTTATATTTTTAAGTATGTAAAAAGCTAACTGTAAAACTGTTTTATCGTCACAATCACCGAAGCCAAATTTTAATGTTAATTTCGGTCTTACTACTCTTTCAATCCCAACAGGGTCAGGCTGATATTTTACAACTTTACTAACAAATGTAAAAAATTCACGTGGTGTATAATTTTTAAAATCTTTTAAATCAGTAAAATACTTTGTAGCCATATATTCAACAGCAAGTAAAGTATTTCTTAAATTATGGTCATGCCACGTTGCTCGCATAATATATTATAATATAATAAAATTACATGTTATATGTCAACATTTTTTTTAAAATGACATAAATTTTTTACAATTTTAATTGTTTTTTGTGTTGACAGTTATATAAATATAATGTATTCATAATATAAATACTATATAACTAATATGCAAAGGAGATATAAATGTTAGAACAACAAACACTATTCATGGAGTTGAAAGATTTATCAGATTTTACAAAACCGGCAAATGAAGAAATTTTAAAAGAGTTTAACGAAAAGGAAAAAAGAGAGCCGGACGAAAAAGATATTTTCAAAACTAATTTTGATATTCTGGTTGATGAATTTACAGCCGGTTTAATTGAAAGTGGATGTGCTATTATCAATCGGTCAAGCTTAATTGTAAATGAAAAAATTTTCTGTATAATAAACTATGTGGAAAAACCTGAACAAAGTGATATTGTAACACCCGATAAAGGTAGTGGGGTCTTAAATCTCAATACAGGGTAAAGGTAGTCCTATTTCAAAAATTTCTATCTCTTCAATGCACACAGGGCAGTAGTGAATAAATCCTCCGTTTACTGCCCTGTGTGCTTTTTTATATATTTTTTTACGGCTATAATAACCAAAAATTAAAAGGTCACCGTGTATAATACAGATAGGTAATTTAAATCTTTTCACCTATTATCCTTTTAATAACTTCGTCAATTACAAATGTAATATCTTGATAACACTGTGGACAAACATCTGTAAGCCTTATTAAATATTTACTTTCTCTTAAGTTACAAACAGAAACATTAAAGAGAGATTCCTTTATTTCTACATCACAAACATCACAAAATGTCTTTCTCATTTTAAGACCCCCTTAAAATATTAACGGCTTTGTAGTCTGGTAAGTTCCAAAATCTTTCTTTACTAACCTTTTCTTATACGTTCCCTTATTCTCTATATAAAAATCATACCATACATTTGGCGCAATACCCTTAACACCACGAAATGATGGACGTAATTTCATCGGCCTGACATAAGTAGTACTACCATCCTGCATAAATTCCTGCCTGTGTTTTTCTGGAATACCCTTACAGGTAAACTTTGTATTTAAATCAAATGTCTCAAGTAAATAAGCTTTGTTATTATAAAAACTTCCCCCCTTGTAAACTTCTAAAGATAAATCACCTAAATTATTTGAAATCGGTAATTGGTTGTATAACTCAATTATTTTATCCTGCAAATTTATCTTTTTATCATATGTAAAATAAACGCTGTCAGTGTCACAGTAAATTGGAATTGCCCCTATTTTTTTTATTTTTGTAAGTAATTTAAAAAGGATTATTCTTGAATATGCAGTTATAAAAATTGGTAAGGCATAATTTATATTTTTCTTGATACCATGATTTATATAATCAAACATACCGTTATCAAGTTCCTTTCTCAATTCATAATTATAAACATTTGCACTTATAATCTGCATGTTACTTTTAAGGGCAAAGCGGCCATATACAGAATTTAAAACCCTTTTATAAAAATTACTAAGAAATGAGTTACTCTCTTCTTTTGCCTTGAATCTCATTTCATAAAAATAATCTACAAAATCCTTAAAAATTATACCGGTTCTTATAAAATTATATGTCTCTATAAATCTAATACTTTTTATCTGTTTATTTTTATTTGCACTTTCAAGCTCTGCACTGGTAAACCATGTTATAAATTTACCACGTGGAAAAAAAAGTAAATCCCTGCGACATGGTATAAGTGGTATATCGATTTTATTTGTTTCAATTTCGGCACATGTTATAAAACATTCCCCCGCCGGTTCGTCTGTTTTTATGGCCTCAGTAAGAGGATAGTTAAAATGCTCCATAACATAAGGGTACATTGAATTGACATCAACTTCAAAAACATAATTATCAATTTCACCAGTCAGGAATAATTCACACCGTCCGCCATAATAACTATTTAATAAAACTTCATCCGTATTTTTTCCGGTTATTTTTTCTTTACAAAAATGCTCAAGAAATATTTTTTGAGAAGTACCAGCTAAAGTAGTTCTAATTTTCATGTTAAATTTATCTTTAACAAAACCGGAAAATCTATCCATAAATTTATAAACTATCTCAGTATCAATTCTACAATATTCTATATTGTCAAAGTTATCAGTCTCAAGTTTTTCCATCTCGACTTCAACGGCTATATTTTTTAAACTTGTAAAAGTAAAATTAAAACTGTCTATAAATTTAATATGTGTATTATTCAACTTTGCATAAATTAAACGACCGGAATAATATAAATTAAGTAGCTTAATTGAAGCGGGGAAAAATACATTTATAATGTCGTATTCTAAGTTATGAGCTACAAATAATTTATCACCTGAATTAAGTATGAAACTTACTGCCTGTTTTTTTAGTTCAATCTGATTACTGTATTGTGTATGATGAAAAGTATAATGTTTGATACCATCATAGAAATTTATCATGTATACAAAACCTTTAGAGTTATCCTCTGTATCAAAGGCTATCAATTTTTACGGCCCTGCACTTCTGCTTTTATAACTGTCTCAAGTCTATCTAAAAACTCATTCATTATCATTCCGGATTCCATAAACATAAAACCGTATTTATTCAGACTTAAAACTTGGTCTACATTTAATTTATCAGTTAAACAGGTAACACGTTTTAAAAATTCAAGCCATAAACTTTCTACTTTTTCAAATTCAGAATATTTCATTTTACATTTTACCCTTTAACGTAATTTTTATATTACCACTATACCACTGAGTCTGTTCTATGACATCGGCTTCGACTGCCTGCTTTATTTGTCGTTCCATTGCTCTCTCAAAATCCCATTTTGTCTTAAAACTACTACCAGAAATTAAACTTACAAATTTATTATCTCCATAAGTTACATCTATTTCAACCCTTGACGGTTTTTCCAATAATTCAAATGTATCATGTAGTCCCTCAAATAAAGAATAATTTATCCAGAATCTTGGAATGGGGGATTTTTTACTGTAGTTTAATTTACATGTGGAACTTTTTACAGTTCCATAATCTGTAGCAGGCTTAGTTTTAAAACGTTTTATTTTTTTCTGGTATTTTGAAAGGCTGTAACCCTCTGCAAGTTCTATATTTGTCATAAGTGCAAATTTATCAGCCCTGCTTATTTTTGACCAATTTCTAAAAGCCCTGTCTATTAGTCTTTGATTCTCTCTAACTTCGTCAAAATAAAAATCCATTGAATCGGTTTTTGTAATTTTTTCTGCAATTTCAAAACCAGCTGATTTTAAATCATTTGTTAAATTATTTCTTGTAAAATCAATTCTGTCCTTTTTGTATTGTCCTTTTTTATTAACATAAAAACTTTCCCACATGTCTATATCATAATTATAGAATACAATCCTTTTATATCTCACCCTTATGTCTCCTATTTCAAAAAAGTGAAAGCCGGTAATTTGATTAAACTACCGGCTTATAAAATTGTCAAGATTTAAAAGGGTATATCATCTGTATCGTCTGGAAGGTGTAAATCAAAAGTATAATACTTTTGTCCCTTTTCACCTGTAGATTTACCATTACAAATAATAAGAAATTCCATACCGGCTTTTAACCTTAATTGTAAATCTCTCATTGTAGCCTTTTCCGGTAAATAAACTAAGTTACCAGTTTCAGACTCTTTACAAATCCAGACTGTTTGTGTAAGGTCAAACTTTGTAGATGGTATTTCTTTTGTAGACTGAAAAACTCCCTGAAAAAAATCTCCTTTTTTGTTAAGACTGATAAATTCAATATCAGTCTTAACTTTTTTAAAACCCTTTGGTAATGATTTTTGTGGCATAACTTTTTCTCCTTAACTTTTTTAATTTTTAAAATATAATACTATTATAATACACATCATCAAAATACACTGTAAAGCTAATATCAAAACAACAGAATCCATAAAATTTTCAGGCATATTTATCTCACTTTTTTTTAATTTTATTCTTCATTAATATATTCAAATAAAGATATAATTAAATCAAATATTTCTAAAATATCTTGCCTATCATTTTCATAAGTCTTTATATTCCAATCAGATTTTAAATCATAAACCTTTTGCTTTAAATCACATACAGCATTTTTAGTATTGTTCAAAACTTACCTCACTTTTTTTAATTTTATACTTATCTCAAAACCTTTACGAATTAAGTCCTGTATAGTATCACCATGCACGACCATTATACCTACTAATGAATCAGACCTGAGAGTGCCCCCAAAGTGGTAATCGTCATCCTTACACTCAGTACAACTTTTATCTTTAACTGCATCAATTTTATAATCTATCATTTTATTTTTTCCTATTTTCTAAAGTAATAACAACACTCCCTTCTTTTAACATTTCTTCTATAATATCTAAAAACCTATAATCAAAAATATCTAATAAAAACCTTTCTTTTCCAGACAAACTAATAGTATTTTCAGGGATAAAATTCTTATCTTTATAACTTATTTTAAAAATTATCGGCATAATTAGCCGTCCTTTCTAATTTTAAAATGCTTTAATAAAACCAGCCTGAACAATGTAGAAAACTTTGCACCGTCTGGAATTTTATTATTTAATTCCTTAAATTCACGGTCGGTAAAATAGACTGCAATACGTCTTAACATTTTAATCTTTTTCATTTTTATCACCCTTGAAAGCATCCTTGTAATGTTCAAATATTTTTGTGACAAGTTCTTTTTCAAACTCATAAAAAGCAGTTTCAACACTTCTATAATCTGAATCAGTTTCACAGTCTCGACCAATAGACTCAAAAAATTTTTCTTTTGCTTCCGAATATATAGCTATTATTTTATGATGTTCAGTTATAAACCTTAAAACTTTTTTAAAACCGCCAGGTAAGTGTTCAAGTATATTCATTGTAATTTATCCTCATTTTTTTCATAATTTAATTCTGCAATTTTATATTCTTCTAAACTTTTTAAATTGTCCCTATTTCTTTTAACCCTTCTATAACTACGACGAGGTACTAAATAAAAACCTATTCCAATACCAACTACAACACCCAACCAATACATAAAAAGAAGTATCCCAACAGTCATATAATATTCTATCATGTCGTTACCTCGTGTATGGTATCTGCTATAAAACTAAGTGACTCTTCAACATCGCCTATTATAAATTGTAACTGCGGTATGACACAACCTGACATTACAATTTCATTATCGTCACTATCAAATTCAATTCTAACAATATACCATTGACATGTATGGTACTTACATTTATTATTTATTATAGGACAAAAACTTTTTATAATATCAGTTTCATTCTCTGCTTTTTTTTCTTTAGTTTGTTCCATAACTTTTTATACTCCTTTATTTAAAAATAGAACCTACAACATAACGTCGATAATCTCTCATACTTTCATCAGCTTCATAC
>SDBT01010925.1_pt1 | contig 14637 bp, 13 predicted proteins | sample 2277101 | NCBI WGS metagenome assembly SDBT01 (sample SAMN10404973, study PRJNA504765) | marine sediment metagenome | isolation source: marine sediment core GS10_PC15, 103 cmbsf | place: Arctic Ocean: Southern Knipovich Ridge | collected 2010
CCAACAATCTGTTGGCCCCAGCCGACAATCGAACCGGTTTGAGCGGCTTGTGCCGAAAGAGAACCGAATGCCAGGGGCGCCAGAACAATAGCCAGAATCGTTTTTCTCAAGTTTTGCTTCCTCCTTACATATACTGAATATTATAATCTTTATTTACTGATAGTGCAAGAAAAAAGCAGAATGTTCCCTTTTAGCAGGTTAAAACCTGCAAAATCACACTTGATACAGTAATAGTTCCTGTTGGGGAAACGTTATTTTGTGAGTGCTGCGGCGGAGCCAAGCGAACATAAACCCAGAAAAGTGTTACCCATGTAGTCGGTATAATCTGTAACCTATGTTACCGGTTTGTACCCGGGAGGGAACCGCTTCCGGCTTCGTAATCCGCCGTCGCTAAGGCTATGGCGAGACAAGTCGACGCGGCAGGCCCTTCGATTACACTCCCTTCGACTCCCTGCGGTCGCTCAGGGCAGGCATGATAAACAGGGCAAGTGGGACTAAATATTATCTGTTGGGGAAGCGTTGTTTTGTTCTTTGGGCGCAGGTTGCAGGCGGAATATATTAATCCACTTCTTTTTGCTCACTTCTATTCGTTTAACGAACTTGAGTGGTCCGACGCTTTGTGGGTGGACAAGTTTTTCCCTGATCGGCCCCATGCCTACTTTGGTCTTGGGGCTTCCTCGCGAGTTGCATGCGACATACGTAATATTCTTCTCATAGAATTTTTTAATAAAACCTTCAAAGGTATCGCTCCTGAACCTGCTCAGCGGCACAATATTCCTGGCATTTTCCTTCGTCATCAGTTTCAAAACATCCGTCCATCTGGTGGCTAATCTCTCTCCCGGTTTCGCATTGGCCTTGTACCAGTCGAGCATATATTTGAATTCTATGTAGTATGAGCCGTTGTCTATTACCCGGGCCGTGGTGAAGTGGCTGGAGACTATCATCAGACACACAAGTGCTGTAAGGGCAAGGTCCCGGCCCAGGAATTTCAATTTGAAAAGGCAAAGTCGAAGAATCACAACCAGTATCAGCGCCCCTCCGGCGACGTAAGGCAGGTAAGCGCCCTTCACGCAAACAGGAGCCAGCCTCTGCATATATGGAATCAGCATAATCAGCCAGACGGTTGCGCCGACAAAAAGGGCCGCCTGAAGAAAAATGATTGCCAGTTTGGGCATCCAGTTCTTAATGTTTATTGTGCGCCACGCACACTGCAGGCCGTAGCCGCATAATAGTATTGCGGTCCATATAACGGGAACGCAGTATCGCTGGTGCGTCTTTTTTCTCATAGCGTGAATGCCGACATAGATGCCAAAGAACAGAAGCATCGCCAGGAAATTCCACTGCCTGCGATATATGCCCCACACGACAGCGACAATTATCGCGATGGCGGTGATTACCTTGGCAGTAGTAAACAGCGTATTCGCCGAGGCCATTATCGAGGCGGCCTCAGAGGGCGAGATTGTCCTGGCAAACATCGCCTTTGCGACGGCCGGTAACTGCAGTGTGGCCTTGAAAGTGGCATCCCACAGTGTTTCAACGTACGCCATCCCCAGGTGCGAGCTGCCGGTAAAATGTCCGATATATGCACGTTTGGCCCCGGGCTGCTGCCAGGCCAGTTTTGTTCCGAACATCCAAAGCCCCATCGGCACAGAAGCAATCCCCGCCCACAAGACGGCCCAGAGTCGCTGCCTGAGGCCATGTCGCTTTATCATGTCCATAAGAAATGCGATCGGGATAAGCGCGGCACATTCGTATCGCACCATCGAGGCGAAACATGCGAACAGATACGCCCAGCTTGAATCTTTGAACATGAAGAAGAAAGTCATCAAAGTGAAGAATATCATGCTGGTTTCAGCTATAGGATTAACCTGCGAGCGCAATATCCAGGGATTGAGCATTGCCAGGACGCCCAGCCATATAGCGGAGTCGCCGATTATTCTTTTACCCACCCTCCAGATCAGCACTACACTTAATGCACTGAATATCCCGTTTAGCACCCAGCCGGCGGTTAATATTGGCTGGTCGCCGCCGATTAAACGACTTAACAAAACCTGCAGGATACCCACCATCGGTAAACGTTTGAAATCGTAGGGAATATTGAACCTGAGCAACCGCTGTCCGATCCGAACAAAACCGGGAAAATCAGGATTGGGCACCGGATATGCGCCAAATAGAGCAATCGACTTGTATATACCAAAAACAAGCAGAATAAGCACAACGAAAATCGCAAAATATTTTTCTCTTTTACTGTCAATCTCCGGAAGCATTGGCGAGAGGGGTTTTTGCGCGGCTTGTTTCTGCCGGGACTGTGCGATTCTTGATTTAGCTTTTCTTCTGTTTCCGGCGTGAACCATTATTCAGCGCTCATTAAACCAATAAGTATGAAATTTGACGAGATGGACAGCTATCGGAGAACGGCCAAGAACACAGAACTGTGTTTGGGCTATTGAGGCAAGTCGTGTTTCGCATCATTCGCCTTTGCTCCTGTTACCCACTATTGCAAAGCGGAACTGAACAAGCTTTCGCTCAGCATCTATCAGAACAGCTGCTTTCTTCAAAATCGGCGCCATCCGGCTTAAATGTAAAGTGCTAATCTTTTTTGGCCAGGATCACCAATTGATTACAGCCAAAACAAAATTTGTGATACTTCTCGATTCTCAAGTTAACACGCCTCGCCAGGACTTTGAACCTTCTCTTGTTGAAAATCACTATATGGCGGTTAGCAACCGACTTTCCAAGAAGACCAAAGACGGCACCTATTCGGTGGACGGACTCGCCAAACGACGTGGGAGTAGTGATGATAATTCTGCCTGCTGGTTTTAGTTTCTTGACAAGTTCTGTAGCAAGGTGTTTCTGATTAAATACATGCTCGATAACCGCTATCAGCAAAATCGTGTCAAACCGGCCTTCGAAATCAAGATGGTCTTCATCAAAATCGCGGCGAAAAAATTGGTGTTGAGGGTATATTTTTCTTAATCTCTCTGTCCGTTCTTGACCAATATCGACACCGACGTAATGTTCGATTTTGTCGCCGGCCACCCTCAACACCGGAACCTCACCGCAGCCGAGGTCCAAGACAGACCCTTTGACGTACGGCAATACGTGTTTAATTCTAAGCAAGCTGGCATAATTTGAAAGAATACTCATTAAGACAATCACTTATATTATAATCATTCATGCCGCAGCCGATACTACAGTTAAATCGTTTTCAAGACTCCTGTTTGGGAGTCTTGCTATACGATCGGCTTCGTGTACCGAAGAGAACTTCCTGAATAAGTCTGCGGTTGGCACTGATAAGATCACCCAAAATTCCAAGAGACAGCAGTAGAAAAGAAACTATCAGCAGCATGGCCGCCAGGATAAGAGACTGAATGTGTCCTGTTCCGGGGCCCCTGCCAAAGAAGAAATACAGGAAGCGCAGACACAATGCCAGTCCTGCAATTCCCGGCGGCAGGGAGAAGTATAAAAATGTGCGCAGGGGTTTATACATCACGTACGAGCGCAAAATAATGGAAACCGACCGCCAGACATAACGCGGTATCGAAGTGATAAGGCGGGATTCTCTCGTCTTCGGATTAACCTGCACAGACACGTGTCCGATTCTCATGTTCATGTGGCCGGCCTGGATGATGGTCTCGAGCGTGTAGGTATAACGATTGAAGACATGCAGTTCCATCGCTGCACGGGCCGAATACGCACGAAATCCGCTTGTTGTGTCGGGGATATCCGTGCCGGAGAACTGGCGGACGACCCTGCTGCCTATTCGCTGCAGCTTCTTCTTTGGCCATGAGAAGTGCTCGATCGTTTCAATCGGCCGGGCACCGACCACAATATCCAGTTTTGACTCCATAACCGGAGCAACCAGGTCCTTGATACAGCCGCCCTGATACTGATTGTCGCCATCGGTGTTGACAATAATATCGGCGCCGAGGTCAAGACATTTTCGGATGCCTGCAAGAAACGCCACCGCCAGGCCCCGATTCGAGCCGAGACTGACTATGTGATGCACTCCCGACCGGCGTGCAACTTCGGCGGTGCCGTCCGTGCTGCCATCGTCAATGACCAAATACTCTATTTGGTCGATACCGGCCAGCTCGCGCGGCAGGTCATTTATGACGCCCGCAAGGGTGTTCGCCTCGTTATAGCATGGTATCTGAATTATCAGCTTCATTAATTATCCCGCCATATTATACACAATTTATCGGCTATTTCATAGTGGGACTGTCAGCTATTTATCACCACGTTTGGCCTTTGGTCGTACTTTTTTTGCCCCCCGCAATTTCTCGAATGTAGCAAGGGCAATTTGATGGCGCCTGATGCGTTCGATTACAGGGCGATTCAGATTGGCTTGCAGCATCCGGATATCCACGCCGTAATCACGAGCCGCTGCCAACTCGGGGATCCTTTCTATCAATTCGGCTAAGGTCTCCGAAGACACGTTTGCTTTATCATTGTCGTCGTTGTGTGAAACTCTCTGGGCCATTCGTCTCTTTTTCAAATTATTTCAGAATCGTCATTCCAAGTGAGAAATTGTCACCCCTGCGAAAGCAGGGGTCCATGGTCCTGGATTCCGGGTCAAGCCCGGAATGACAGTAATCGAAAGATTGAGATTCTTTCCCGGCGCGCCGGGACTCAGAATGACATTTATAAAGACTTCTATCAACTAAGATTTTACGATTATGAGCATGAAAAAGCAAACCCTGATTCTTTGACGAAAAACCGACAAAAATCAGGTGGCTGTCCCACGGGAGATTTAGTCTGGCCCAAAATCGATGCCGCAGAAGCGTCTTTTCAGCTTACCATCGGCTTCATAGATTTTATAAATGGGATTCTTTTTCATCTGCTCGGCAACAAGGGCGGGATAGGGATAGTATTTTTCGGGGTCGTAAGGCTCTAAGTACACCAGAATGTGCCGCTGCATATATATGCCTGCAGCTTCGGTAAAGTCGCCGGTTCCATATTTTTCCTGGATGATGCTCTCGATGTAAGAACGCAGAGTCGGAAAACGTTTGAAATCGCCAGACTTGCGCCAGTTCGTCCGCTCGGAACGGAAGAAATGATTCATGTCGGATTTGATATTGCAGTGCATCCAGAGGGGCCGGTCCAAGTAGATTCGCTTCATCAGGCGCCAGAACCTGACGACCTCCCTTCGGCCATGCCGCACAAAGCGCAAAAAGGGGAAGTGCCGGTAGAACCGCACGCGGGGCGATGCGATGGCTTCTGCGGCATGTGCCTCCATGTGGTCTGCGTCGTAACCGCCGGGTCGCACGTGTACGCCGGTGTGCCAGAAATCGCCGGTTACATTGACCATCGGCACCGCTATCGTCTCCGGCCGAAGCCGCCGTTTGCGTTTTAATAAGTATTCGCGAAAATGCATGATGTTGTTTTCACCGTCCGTATAAGCCACAAAGTCCGCATCGGCTCGAAGTATCCACTCATACGAGGATTGCTCAAACGAGAACTGGCGATTCTGATACAGGTCCGCCAGTTCGGGTCTGTCAAAGAACTTTATCTTGGTGGGATATTGTGCCTGGAGGTTGCGCACGATTTCTTTAGTGTGGTCGGTCGAGCCGTTGTCCACCACTATCAGCTCATCACCGAACTCCAAAAAAGAACGCACACTCAGCCCTACCATCGCCTCTTCATTCTGAGTGGCGATCAGTACTGAAATCCCCGGTTTTCTTTTCTCAGCCATATATTTATCCAGCCTGTATGCTTTGAGAAATGAGCCTCTGCCCTAAAACACTGAGGGCGAACACGATGCCGGCAAGTGTCGAATCCGAATTCATCTATATATCCAAATACTTTTCCATCCCCAAGTCCAGTTTTATAGAGACAATCCTGTCTTGTAAGAGAGAAGCGTAAAGCAGATACACCCATTTGTCAAGTCCGGTGCAAAAACAGGCGTGGTTCTGCACTTATAACAAAACCACGCCTGCCAAATTCAACTTACGACGAAACACTTGCCTACCGTCTCAAGAATTGTCTGAGTCTTGCAGAAAGATTCCTGGCAGTTATGGAATAATGCTGAACCTTGACGAAAATGATGGTTTCGATTATGGTAAAAAGCAATAGAAGCGACTACCAACCGGACTCATTTATTAAAGTGCACAAAGAAAGAAAATAAACGATGAAAAATGATATACTAACCTATTTCATTGAACGAGAGAGCGGATTAAAAAGGTATGTATTTGACTTCATCCTCTTTACATTAGGCGTTCGAGGGAGGCAGATCAAGAGTATTTCAAACAAAGATCGTATAGACATTTATTATGGCAACAATTGCTCCTACTCTGAAAGTTGTAATCTTATTATTTTGGAAAATAGTTCAGATGTATTATGGAAGCCTTTGTTAGAAGGACGTTTCACCTTAAAAAACATAGACAAAGTTATTGAGTTTGACATTATAAATGCAATTTTGTTATTGATTACCGACAAGGTAAACCAAGGATTGCCAAGAGAATGCTATGATCAACATGACCGTTTATTGTTTGAATATAGCTTTCAGGCCAAATCCAAAACAGGTGATATCCCTATTGTAAATGTGTATGTTCTTCTTTTAAAGGCATTGATTGAACAAAAGTGCTTTCTAAAAACAATTTCCTTATGGCCTAAAAGCAAGAAATGTGCTATTGGATTATCTCATGACGTGGACCTCCCTGATAAATACGCATTATTGAAAACCCCGCTTATTTTTAAAAATCTGAATCTCAGGCACAACCTCAACAGGAACCTATTAAAAATAAAACAAATGATTAGCCGTATCATTGATACAAATCCAAATAACTTCTGGTTGTTTAAAGACATTATGCAGGCGGAGGAACGTTTAGGTTTCCGATCATCTTTCTATTTTGCTGCAGTAAACTTCTATCATGAGTATGGGGCAAATTGGGATGTTAATTATGATATCATGAATCAAGAATTTGTGACAATATTCGACGAAATTCTTGAACGTGGATTTGAAATTGGGTTACACGCAAGCTATAACGCATATCTTAACGAACACCACTTTATATATGAGAAACAGAAAATTGAGCATATAATAAACCAGAAGATCAGGGGATTAAGACATCATTATTGGCATATAGGAAAAGACGAGTTGAGAACATTAAGGATGCATAAAGCCGCTGGTTTTGAATACGATTCATCAATTGCTTTTAATGAAAATTTAGGGTTTAGGAGAAACATAGCCTTACCATACAATCCATGGGATGAAGATAATGATTGTATGTTATCAATTATACAACTGCCTGTTTTTTGCATGGATGGGAATCTGTTTTATAAATCCATAGAAGTCAACGCGGCAGTCGAGAAGTTAAAGGAATATATTGATACAATAAAGAAATTTGGTGGTATTGGAGTTATAGACTGGCACGTTAGGACCGGTTATCCTAAAAATGAAGAATACTTTAACTGTGGAAAAGCCTACACTAAACTGATTGAACAGTTATCTAATGATAGCGAAATCTGGGTTACTAATCCTGGCAATATAAGTGATTGGCTAAAGAATCGAAGTCAAGATCTTCAATGATAGATACGTTCTGTCTTTCAATTAGAGGAAAGATATATGCTTTCAATTTCAAAAAGCCATGTTGATATTAATTCTGTTACTCTATCCCAGGCTCATGAATTTGTGGATTTTCACAACTCCTGCCATGGCACAAAAAGAAAGCCCGAGTATTGGATCTGGCAATATAAAAACTATGAACCAGATAAAGCAGTTTTCACTATAGCAAGAGATAATGGCAAATTGATCGGAACACAAGCAATGATGCCAGTTTATATGAGAATTGGGGAAGAATGTATTTTGACAGGAAAGAGCGAAAGTACCTTGTTGCTCCCAGAATACCGGGGCAAGGAAATCATGAAAGATTTGTATGAATATGCAATTGGTTTGTGTCAAGAGCGTGGTTTTGAATTTATTTGGGGGTTTACCAGAGCCATCAAGGCATTTCGCAAGTTTGGATTTTCTGTATATCCACTTCCTCAAATCTTTTGCAGGCCTGGTTTAAATTTCGCAGTTACCCTGGTCTCCAATTTTACAAAGCCAAATCCACTTTGGCGCAGAATTAAATCGACGGGGAAATACGGTCTTTTTTATTTAAAAAACATAAGACACCTTGCTATTCCTTATATTCAGCAACAACCTGATTATCAAATTTCGAATGAGAAAATCAGTATCTCACAAATAAATGAGCTGCAAAACAAGTTAAATATGAAGTATAACTCGATAATAACGCCCTGCCTCGATAGCAAGTATATTGACTGGCGAATCAGGAAACACCCTTTTTTAAAATATCAGGAATATCAAGTTCTCAAAAAAGGTATATTGCAAGCTTATGCTTTTGTGGTGTTCTGTAAAAAAACTATATCGGTTTCAGATTTGGCTTCAGCGGATGAACATGCTACCTCCTTGCTCCTTCATCGAATTATCAAAGATAATCTTAAAAGGACCGGACTATTCAACATTATGCTCAATCCCCAATGTACGGCAGGACAAAATACGATACAGCTTCTTCAAGAATTTGGTTTTTGTCCGTACTCAACAAGTAATTTAGTGGTCAGAGATCTTTCCGGTAAAAAGCACGAAGAGAGCACGAATATGAAAAAATGGAATATCACCGGGCTCTGGACTGAGGGGTATTCTATGTGAGCAGTTGAGGGATTTTAAATAGTGAAATCCACAGAAATGAAAAAGCTAACCAGGCTTGTGCAGGTAGAAAAAAGTGTGATAAGACTGATCATAGACGCGCGTGATGCTGTCGATTATCCATCCGGAATCCTGAATTGCCTTCTTTACCTTCCTAAAAGGTGTTCGTTTTAACTCTATCTCCCAATAATGGCCTGTATCTGCCAATCTCTTTTCATGAGACGGCCGAGCAAAAAATCTTGGGAAATTCAATTGGAAAGCAATATTTATCAGAGGTATTTTTATCCTGAAGCCTCCAAAAAATCTGCAATCAGGCAGGCTCAACACAAGGCGGTCCTTTGTAACCCGATACATTTCACAAAGTGCCGGAAGAAAGGAATCAAAAGGAAGGTGTTCCAAAACTTGGCAACAAACTGTGACATCGAAACGGTTGTCCTCGAATGGGATATCAAGAACAGAACCGATTATGTCCGGTTTGTATCGCTCATCGATATCCAAGGTCACTACTTCCGGATCACCCGAACAGCGGCTCAACAAATACGGAGCTACCCCGGTGCCCCCTCCTACATAGAGAATCCTGTGAGGCTCAGATTCGATTGCAAAATTTAACTGATAAATATAACTATATAACTGTTTTACAACGAGATGGGTTTCAATTTTATCGGGCAAATTTTGGGATTTCAACTTATCTTCTCCTGTCAAAAAGCTAAATAATGCAAAGTTTTATACTTTGTTGAGTTAAAACTTTGCATCAACATAATGTAGAAAAAACCGCTGGATAGTCAAGAGCAAAAAGAATCCGCATATGGTTGTGAAACCTGAATGGTTGCTCGCGATTACCCATTTTTTGATGATTCAAGAGTTATTTTTCTGATCCTCAGTTGATGCAGTCGAGCAAACTGTTATAAACCATCCAAGAGACCGTTGGGCCGGCATCGCCTCTTCGTTCTGACAGCCAATCAGTACTGAAATCCCGTTTTTGCATTTCTCAGCCATGTGTAGGATTAACCTTCTCCTGTTTCCGGAACTGATTCGCGAGGTTCCTCTGGTTGCTCTGTGTAAGAAGCAGCCCGCTCCTTTCGGCGGGACAACACGCGTCGCAACTCATCGCCGAAACACGACCGCCAGGTTAGCACGACAGCAAGGGCAACAATCGCAAACTTAGCCGCCAGCAGAGGCCAGAACGCCAGACGCAGCACATACACGCACACCGCCAACGCTCCCAGGCAGACAGCCAAGATCGATAGCGTAGTGCCAAGCGCGCGCCGGTCAAGCCGCAACGGTTCATATTTGCGCGAAAGCAGCCAGAAATACACCGCCACGAAGATCATACTGAACAGCTTGGACCATGCGGCAGCCTTTCCACCAAACCTCGGAATAAACACGACGTTCAGACCAAAACTCAGCATCGTATGCATGATGCCGCCGAGGGAAATGAGCAGTGTCAACTTGTGATAATAGATCAGGGTGGCATACAGTTTGCGAATCCCGCCGATCGCAAAGGCGAAAGCAATGACCGGAACCAGGCTGATTCCACCGTGGTATCTTTCCTCGACAAGCAACTGGAATACTTCACGGGTAAAAATGCTGACTAAAAAGGCCATCCCAATCAAGACATGGAAGTAGAACGACTGAAACTGCTCGATTCGTGCAATATGTTTTTTTGCGTCTTCCTTGAGCATGGCATATATCATGGGGCTGTAAACCATGAACAATGACAGGACGAATATGTTCATGATTCTGCCCACTTCAAAAGCCACCGAGTAGATGCCCGAGTCCGCCATTGAGCCAAACCAGGTAATCAGTAGTTTGTCAAACGAACCAGACAGCCAGCCTAATGCACCCATCGGAAGCAAGGCCAGTGAATATGTCAGCCCCTCCCTGAGGAACTTGAAGGAAAAGTCCCAGCCTATAAGCCCCTCGCGGATAAGCACACCATAATACCACAGCCAGATCACGCACGCCCGCGCCAGCACACCCCACAACAGCGATTGCGCTCCCAGCCGCCCCCAGACAAGCAGGATAATGGACACCGCTGCACCAACGGCAAATCCGGCGAGCCTGGCCCCCGTTATCGTACCTGACTTGTGCTGCGAACGAAAGTGAACGTTGGCCAGCGAGTTCATTTGCGTAACGAGTGGAATGATGCAGGCAAGCAGGATGTACGGGTACCACGGCACATCCAAGAGCCTGGAGGTGCGATGGCGTATGATGAAAAAGGCCGCCACCGCCGCCAGAACTCCCCACGACAGAAAGAAAAGAAAAATCGTGCTGAAAAGGCTTCTCAGTTGGCGACGGTCGTGCTCAGCATCGAAGAACAGCCGGGCGTATGCGCTATCCAGATATAGGGAAATAAAGATGGCGGCTATCGCACCGATTGCCATCAGGTTTGAAAAGACGGCGTATTCGGCGGGCTCAAGATAGCGCGTATAAACGGGCAAAAGAAAGGCGTTGGCGCTCTTGACCAGGAAGCTGCTTATCATATACAGCGAACCGTGGCGAACAATCTTTTTCAGATGACTACCTTTGATAATATCTGATGTTTCCATGGCAATTCACCACAACGCTTGAACGCTTTTTAACCTTCCGATTCCGTAACAGCCATCGGTGTCCGGCTCCCATCCCGAGCACGCTTATAAAGAAGAAACTGATAATGATAGTAAGTGCCGAATTCTCGATATCGACGTCCACGAAGCACTTTATGAGCCACCAGCCGATAGGACGAAAAGTCTGAAATAATAGCCTCCTTCCACAATTTAAAAACCTCATCAAGTCTGTACTGGTAATAATAATCGGCATACCGGCCATTCGACTCAAACGACGCAATAGTCTTGTGAACATCCTCCAAATCCATTTTTTCTTCCGACGAAAACATACTAATAAGATATTCCGGGTTGGGTGAGCGGGAAAAAGCTACGCCGTCGTGCGCGATGGGTTGATTTGGCACAATGCGCAACCTGCCTCGCGGTTCCCATATGAACCAGGTGAATGCAAACGTCGACGTTTTCGGCATGTGCGCTACTGCGAAATCCGATGCGCTTTGGATCATTGTTTTATTGCGAAGGAGCCATTGGCCGTGCCGAAAATCCAACGGCCCAAACAAGCCCAAAGAAAACAGGCTGGCGCCGGCAGCACCAAGTATGCATCGCTTGTCGACTGAAACAAACGAGATACATTTCGTGGTTTCGTGGAAAATAAATATGATGGCAATAGCAAAAGTAACGGAAACAGGAGTAAGATAATGGAGAAAAAAAAGACGCCTAAAAAGGACGAGTGTTGGGATCAATGTAGTACACAATATAAGAATATCCCATCGCCGACGCACCAAGGCCAAGAAACCCGACCCTATAATTCCAATAGCGATAAGTGAGAATCGAAGCGCTCCGTAATTTCTTACGAAAACGGTCAGGAATGGATCATACATGGTTGCGTTGGCACGAATGAGCCTGAATCGAACAACTCTGTATACCTCCACCGGGTGCAGAATGAGAGCGGGGCAAAGAAACAGCACCATTGCCACAGATGCAATGCTAACCCAAACAAAAAAACGCATGGACAAAACTTCTTGGCGATGCCTGCTGAAAACAACCAGCAAAAAGATGGGATACACACATATTGCAGAATATTTGAAACAGGCACAGAGCACTGCAAAAACTATCGCTAAACCAAACCATACGCGGGCCTGTGCTGATTCGTCTGAAATGAGAGCTTCCAGAGGTAAGGGCAAAGCGCAGTAAAATCCCCTCATCACCGACAGTGATAACATCATCAACGATTTTACATATTCTGTGTTAATCGCTCTATTAGTCAAATTTGACACAGAAGGGGCTCATTATTGAATCATATACATCTGTTAATCTCATCCCGATAACAGCAATTTACCCTTTTATTCATATGACTTCTCTTTTGTACTTCCAAAATGTTGATTTTTCTAAACATGGTCAAGTGAACAAAAGGCGATAACAGTGAGTTATTATTGTTTTTCACAAACCGCCAAAAGTGTGCGGCCGTTCGGTCGTGAACAACGTAGATACCGGCGCATATAGAGTTTGAACAACCATTCTCTCAGGCTGCTATTATTGAGAATAAAAAGCCTGTTAGTAAATAATCTTGAAAAAATCTTTACCCAGAAACCATCATTATTAAGGTATTCCACGATTTTGACCTTGAAATGCTCAGACAAGACTCTTGTGATCGATTGTTCATCAAAATGCTGATAGTGTCTCTTGTTCTTCTCCAAGGGACCTTTTGTAGAGGGAACAAGGACTATAAACTTACCCCCATCATTTATCAGTTCCCGAACGGCGGCAATAAATTCACTTAGAGATTCCGGCTGAATATGTTCCAAAACATGAATACATGTCGCTATATCAAATCGCCTGTTCAAAGGCTCTCTGATTAGATCGCGGCAAATGAACTCGACATTTATCTTCGAAGTTTCATCGCTTGCATTTAACAGTTTGGCGAATCCAATAGCCCGCTCAGACAGATCCAGGCCCACCAATTCCTTGGAAGGATATTTTTCCAACAGCTTCTTCAGGAAAAAACCGTCACCACATCCGATATCAATCATACTGTGAAACTCGTATCGTCCTACCTCTTCTATTGCCCTGATCAGATAAGATGCATACCGCCATCCAACCGAATTATTCTTGCACTGGCGAAAGGCACCATACCCGTCAGGTTCAAATTCAATGAGGTAATGGTAGGGAAATCCATACATCTGTTCTTGTATTTCTTGTCTTGATCTCTCGGACATTTTTTGCACCCTACGGTCTATTCTTCATTGTCAATCTGCGTTCGAGGCTTTGATCATCTTACGAAATTACACACACCCACTCTGTTTTCTGCAATATAAAACTTCCAAAAGCACTTCGTTTAACAGACCAAATAATCATAGCTACGAACGGTAAAGTATAGACCAGATGATCTCACCTGTCAAGTCCAGTCAAACAAACAGGCGTGGTTCTGCGTTTATAGCAAAACCACGCCTGCTAAACTTACCTTTAAATGGCACCTTTGCTTACCGCCCTCGTCCCCTCCGTCCCAAAGGCCGCCCAGTATGCACCGATCCATCAGCTTCTGGCTCCGGCTCCAAAGTCAGCCTTCCAAGCGCTCTCTGGAGCCTGTTGATACTTAATCGCAGCTTAAACTTCCATTTATCCGTTACATATCGGCAAGCGATTTGGATTGACACATACGTCTGTTTTTCGTAGGCTCTCTCAAAGAATCACACGTGTGCGGGCGTAGCTTAATGGTAAAGCCCCAGCCTTCCAAGCTGGTCATGTGGGTTCGATTCCCATCGCCCGCTTTTGGTTTTCACACAGCACATTGTTATTTCCATTTTGTAAGCGTTTGCAACTTTCCACACAGGATGAAATTTCTTTTGTGAATTTTACGTCCGATAAACAAAAATAATGAATTTTTAGCCTACCTCACCTTCTCAGCACAAAACCACAACATGTCAACTTGCTGCCGTTTCGGGCACTACATATTGTATTTGAAGCATGTATGTTGAAGTCCATAACAACAGATAAAATCAAAAAAAAGCCAATTTTTTTGAAAATAATCCGATTTATATGTTGACTTGGTGGGAGTAAGTGGTACAATATCCCATAGATTTGATAATGAGTGGGACAGAAATCATGTTGATGCTAACAGGTGAATACGAACACACGCTCGACGAAAAAGGCAGACTCTTCGTCTCAAACCGCCTGCGAGGCCAAATCGATGTCGACGAACACGGCAGCAGCTTTTACCTGGTCCTGGGAACAAACGGAATACTCTGCCTGTACCCCGAAAAATACTTTCAGCAGATCGCCCTTGCCGGTGCGCCAGGGACGGCAGCCCCGGATGAGGCCGTGGCATTTGAAAGGCTAAGCTTTGCTTTGGCCAGCAGGGTCGAGCTGGACCGGCAAGGACGATTGCTCTTAGGGGAGAAACTGCGAAAGCGCGCAAAACTCGCAAACACTCTGACGCTGGTCGGT
>SDBT01010927.1_pt1 | contig 14636 bp, 12 predicted proteins | sample 2277101 | NCBI WGS metagenome assembly SDBT01 (sample SAMN10404973, study PRJNA504765) | marine sediment metagenome | isolation source: marine sediment core GS10_PC15, 103 cmbsf | place: Arctic Ocean: Southern Knipovich Ridge | collected 2010
CCGAGATTGATCGTTCGACACCTGCATACAGTATAATGAGGTGTGTGACGCTTGAATATCTCCAGATTTGCGCCGATGGCTCAGTAGATTGATGGGTGTGCGGGTTCGACTCCCGCCCCCGGCACCAAGTTACTATGCGGGTTTACGGCGGATCGCCCCTCAACGACCTATTGGTGGTATTACCCATTGCGCCCCAAATGCGTGCTAAATGTCTCTTTGGAGCGAGTGGCGTGGGCATGACTACCATCAGGTCAGTCGGCAAGAATCACATTGAACATCTGTAATATAAGGAAGCCCACGTGCCGCAGGATTATAGTTGCGTGATGAACGTAATCGCGCAAGAATCGGCAAAATGCGTAATAATAACTAGCATTCTGATTGATTGTTGCGCATAAAAGCGTTATAGTTGCGCATTGATTACCATCACGAAGGAGGGATTACAGGTTGCCCAGGCACATCCCGGAAGATGAACTGCGGAACATCGAGGAAGTGGTGGCCAGCAAGGTTGGGAAGGTATCAGCTCGAGAAATCGCTGACGCCCTGCTGATCAGACTGCCTTTGAGAACCCTGCAGTATCGTCTGAAACGCCTCGTGATGGAGGGGCGCCTCCGTAAGGAGGGAGCGGGCCGAGGGACGAGATACAGCATCGGGCCAACCGAACGGCCGCAGAAGGAAGAAGACGAGGCAAGCGAGCAGGCACCGGTCGAGGATATACCGATTCCTCTATCTGCACGCGGTGCGTGGATAAGGGAGTATCTCCGTAGACCTCTGGCAGACCGTGACCCGGTCGGCTACAACCGGAGCTTCCTCGACTCATACCGGCCCGGCAGTAGTGCGTATCTATCCGACGAGGAGCGAAATCATCTTGCCGGAATCGGCCGGATACATTCACCCCCGCTGCCGGGAAGTACCTACGCACGACAGCTCCTGAACCGGCTCCTGATAGACCTCTCCTGGAATTCGAGCCGCCTGGAGGGGAACACGTATTCTCTGCTCGATACAAGACGGCTGATCGAATTCGGAGAGGAGGCCGAAGGTAAGGAACGGATTGAGACTCAGATGATCCTGAACCACAAGGATGCTATTGAATTCCTCGTCAGCGGGGCCGAGGGCATCGGATTCAATCGCTATACCATCCTGAACCTGCACGCCATGCTTGCCAATAACCTCCTGTCTGATCCTGAGGCCGTCGGCAGGCTGCGACACATAGCGGTCGCGATTGACGGGTCGACATTCCATCCCCTGGAAGTCCCGCAGCTCATCGAGGAGTGTTTCGACACGGTGTTGCGGTACGCGGCCTTGATCAGCAACCCATTCGAACAAACATTCTTCATCATGGTCCAACTTCCTTACCTTCAGCCGTTTGATGACGTGAACAAGCGTGTGTCCCGGATCGCAGCGAACATCCCGCTCATCAGAGAGAACCTGTCACCCTTGTCGTTCACCGATGTGCCACGGAGCCTCTACACCGATGCCGTCCTTGGAATCTACGAACGCAACGAGATCGATCTATTAAAGGACGTCTTCATCTGGGCGTACGAGCGTTCGGCGAAGAAGCATGTGGCGGTCAGGCAGTCACTGGGCGAGCCCGATCCCTTCAAGCTGAAGTACGGAGTCCAGATTCGCGAAGTTGTCAGCGAGATCGTACGTGGTGCTCTTGGCCGGAAGTTCGCATCCACAAGGATTGCGTCCTTCGCGGAGGAATATCTAGATCCCTCGGACAGGGAGAAGTTTCGCGAAGCGGCAGAGGAAGAGATCCTGGGTTTGCACGAGGGGAACTTCGCGCGTTACAGGGTCACCCCTGCCGAGTTTGAGACCTGGCTGCATGGGTGGATCAAGGAGGGCGACGGAAGGCAGTGACATTTACACAGAGCGGATGCGTGCATCCATCCCAGGACTCGGATTACTTCTCCGAAGAATGAGGGCTATAGTTGCTGATGAAATCTGCGCCCCGGATTGCGCTCCAAATAGATCACAATAGGTGTGGGGGTTTGCGGGTTCAACTCCCGCCCCCGGCACCAGGATCCATTCGAGAATAGAGATAGGTTACACGCCTTCGGCACTCACTCCCGTCAGTTCCACCACCCTGTTCCAAAGTTGGATTGCCAGATCCCGATCATAGCTTGCCTGAGACGCATCAACGATCTGACACTTCGGATCGAAGTACTTGCCTGACACCTCCCCGAGCTCGGGTGTACTGGCAGCCCAGACTGATGGTACAGCTCCCCGTTCGGGTGACTTCCCGAACGGACTCAACATCTTCCCGATGAACAGATCGAACCGCGTGGCATAGCTGGGTCGTGTGTTGACGAAACCCGGATTCACGGCATTGCATGTGACCCCTGTGCCCTCGAGTCGTCGAGCAAGTTCAAAGGTGAGCAGGTTGAGGGCGAGTTTTGTGTTGGCGTACACCTTCATCCGCGAATAACTCTGCTCCTGCTGCAGGTTGTCGAAATCAATCCGGCCGGATTTATGCGCCGACGATGAGACGTTGATGATCCGCGATGATGCACTCGCTTTGAGCAGATCGAGGAGTTCCAGACTCAACACGAAGGGGACCAGGACATTGAGCGCGAACGTGCTCTCCAACCCCTCAGGCGTGACTGTGCGCTTCGCATAGACGCCACCAGCGTTATTGATGAGGAGGTCGAGCTGTGAATATTGCTCTTTGACGGTACGTGCGACTCGCTTTGTTTCCGCAATCAGTGACAGATCACCGAGGATGAGGTCGACCGTGGCCCCGGTCTCCGAGATGATTCGTTGCCTGGCCTCGGCCCCTCGCTCTTCATTGCGGGCAACCATGATGATTCGAGCGCCCATTTTACCGAGAGCCCTGGCAGTCTCATAACCGATACCACCGTTGGCTCCTGTGATGAGGCATGTCTTCCCGTCCATGCTGTCAACTCCTCTCGGTCTTGGACACAATGGCTCTAGCCGCTACCAGCAGTCCGAGTATTGCGAACCCTGAGGTCACCATGATGCAGAGCCACAGTGGAAGTATATCGACTGCAGGTAGTCCACCACCTCCGGACAGGATCGTCTGTCGGATTCCGTCGACGAGGTAGCTCGTGGGATTGGCCAGCGCTCCGATCTTCATCCAGCCAGGCAGCGAAGCCATCGGGTAGAGTGCGTTGCTCATGAAGAGTACCGGGAGATTCAGCATCATGATCATCGCATGGTAGGCCATCAGGTCATCCGTCTTCGATGCAACCATCAGTGCCACGCCGCTGAAGCCCAGGGCATATCCCACAAGCAGCAGGAAGCCCGAGAGCCAGGCGAGCGGATCGGTGCTCAACCTGGCCCCCATCAGGACACCGACCAGAAGGATGACAATTGCCTGGAACAGTGCTTTGGAGACGGTACTTCCTGCATTACCCAGCAGGATACTGATCCGGGGAATGGGGGCGACCAGGTATTCCTTGACGATGCCGCGTACCCGCTCATCGAGCCAGGCCATGCCACCGCCTATGGCGCCACCCATTGCGCTCAGAGCGATGATGCCGGGCAACATGAACCCGATGTAACTGTTACTGCCATCGGGAGCAACCCCTCCCATGAGGCTTTTCATGCCCACACCGAAGAGCACAACCCAGAGTATCGGCTGGATCATCAAACCGAACATTTCCTCGCCGTTCCCGAGGAATTTGCGCATATGCTTGTGCCAGATCGACAGAGCAACGCTGAACATTCCACCACTTCGGGCACTCAAGGTCATATTCATGGCTGCACCTCATCCGGGATCTGGCGACCGGTATACTTGAAGAACACGGCTCCAAGGTCAGGTTTTGCGACAGAGACATCTTCAATCGTGAAATCTCCTTCGCTGGCGATAGTGACGACCTCGGCGATATGCCGGGACGATGACCTGACTCCCAGAAGGAACCCACCCTCCACCCTGGACATCGACTGAACAAAGGGCAGCTGCGTGAGGCGATCTCCTGTCACGTCCATGGGGCCACTACCCAGCAGGCGAATGGTGTCTGCACCCAGTGCCTCGATCAAAGCAGTTGGCGCCCCTTCGGCAACGAGCCGTCCGTGATCCATGATCCCGACCCGGTCGGCGAGTTGTTGAGCCTCGTCGAGGTAGTGGGTGGTGAGCAGGACCGTCAGTTCTGACTTCTCCTTCAGGGTATGGATGTAATCCCAGATACCGGCACGGCCCTGCGGGTCGAGGCCCAGTGTGGGCTCATCGAGGAAGAGCACGCGAGGTACCGTCATCAGCGCCCGGGCCAGCTCAAGTCGACGTTTCATTCCTCCGGAGTAGTTCCTGCTTCGTCGGTCAGCCGCCTCCGAAAGTTCCACGAGTCCGAGCAGTTCATCGATTCGGGGGGCCCGTTCAGAGGCGGACATGCCGTAGAGTCGGCCATGATAGTCGAGCACCTGTCTCCCGGTGAGCGCATCGTCAAGTACCATCTCCTGGAACGTGACGCCGATCTGCTGCCTGACCAGAGCCTCCTCCTGTACAACATCGAAGCCATTGATGCGGGCGGAACCGGCCGTCGGCGCAGCCAGTGTGGTCAGCAGTGAGATGGTCGTGGTCTTCCCCGCCCCGTTCGGGCCGAGCAGAGCAAAGGTGCTGCCCTGTGGGATCGAGAAGTCGAGTGAATCGACGGCAAGGATATCATCGCAGAAGCGTTTGCTGAGTTGCCGAGCCTCGATGGCCGGCACCGGTCCCGAATCTCCCTGTCTTGCTGTTGTCGTCATCATCTGGACTCCAAATCCCCGAGCACCTCACTCAGAAACCGTATCTCCAGATCGAGGAATCGCCGTGTGTATTCGATTATCAGATACGCACTCCCGCTGTGGTGCGCATTGTTGTCGGCGCCGTTCTCACCATCTCCCTCCCCCTGAGTGAATGCCGCATAGTACTCCTCGATCACGGTCAGTCTCTGTTTGAGAAGATCAATTGCCTCGAATGTTGAAACGGCATCAAGGAAGCTTATGCTCACCAGACCGGGGAATTCGGCATGTATGTATGCGCCGAGTTGTTGGCGGAGCAGTTCCTGGAATACGCGTTCACCTTCTCCGGTAACCGTGTAGACCTTGCGCGGTCTGTCTCCGGTAGGCTCGTCCCGGTGCGTTACCCAACCATCAGCCTCCATACTCTCCAGCAGGTTGTAGGCGGTCGGTTTCTTCAACGAGATCGGTGTTGTACTACCAAGATGGGCGTTGAGCAGATAGCCATGCATGTCCGCTTCTCGAAGCAGACCCAGCAACAGCAGTTTTCGCTCATCGGTCATTGCCACGGTGACTCCTCATGGGTTGAGCATGGTGTGAAGCGACAATAGTCAGTATTGACTATTTATAGTTTAGTCAGAACTGACTATTGTGTCAAGAAGCATGCAAGAAACAATTTCCGCCGTATTCTGATGCGGGCAGCTTGTACTTCCCGAAGTTGGGGCCTTGATTGGGGCCCAATCGGCTTAAATATATAGGGTGTGCGGGTTCGACTCCCGCCCCCGGCACCAGTGTTTACACCTCCAGAGCCTGCTCTTTCTGCCGTGCGCGTTCGATCAACGCAATGAATCGGGTATCACCATGAAGTGGCGCATAGAACGGGTTCAACTCGCCGAGGAAGCGGTGATTGGTGAAACCTTGCTCGATCGCCTTTTCGAGATAGTGAAGTGCATCGGGGAATTCTCCCAACCGAGCAAAGCACGATGCGAGGATATTTGCCATGAATCCGGCTTTGTCGCCCAGTTCTCTGATGTTCGAAGCATCCAGCATGCGGTTAAAACCAGGGCGATCGGCCCGGAGTACGCAGTGTAGAATGCCACTGAACCAGTCGCCAGAAGAGTCACTCCTCCCGGCGTTCGTCGCGAGCAATGCCATCGCGTCCTCCTCCCGACCGCTGCATGTAAGAGCGAAGGCCAGGCAGAACGTGGAAAAGGGATCGTCCTGTGCAAGTGTTTCCATCGACTCCTGGTAGCGCTCGACGGCGGCTTCAAATCGCCCATCCATCATATCGACGTACGCCCGGGCGCCAAAAGAGAGCCAGGTGAGTGGATCCAGAGATACGGCCTCGTCCGCGTACCGGCGGGCCTGTTCCACTTTGCCGGCTTGTGCGAGATACCAACCAAGGACGGCAAGCGTATGGCTATCCCGCTCGAGTTCGAGGGCACGTTTGCAATAGTGGACGAATCCCGCGACATCACCGCGCCGCTGCAATGACAGTCCCATGGCGAACTGCGACCAGGCGAGATCCGGCTGAAGAGCAAGAGCGCGAGCTGCATGTTCAGCGGATCGTTCCAGCCCTTTCTCGTCGGGATTGATGTCGGGGTACTGAATCGCATACAGCCAGGCAAGCGTTGCGTGCAGCAGCGCGTTGTCCCCGATGATCTCGAGGGCGTGATTGATCAGCTCGAAGGCGCTGTCTATACCTGCCTTCCCGAAACTCAGGGCGGACTGTCGGGCACGTAACCAGGCGTCATACGCTTGCACGTCCCTGATGGGGCGCACTGCCAGGCGGCGGTCTTCATCCGACGTCAGTTTCAATTTCAGCTCATCAACGATATTCCGTGACACTTTTTCCTGAATATCGAACACATCATCCAGGGTACCGCTGTACTTCTCGGCCCAGACATGGGCATCACTGACAGCATCGATGAGCTGGGCCGTGATCCGGAGGTCGTTACCTGCTTTGCGCACACTCCCTTCTAGAACAAACTGCACTTGCAACTCTCGCCCGATCGTCCTGGTGTCCTTCATGGTGTCTTTCAGCACCATGGCGGAGTTGCGTGAGATAACGCGCAGAGATTGGATCTTCGAGAGGTCAGTGATGATTTCTTCCGTCAAACCATCACTGAAGTATTCATTGTCTTTATCCGGGCTCATATCCTCAAACGGCAGTACGACGATCGATTTCTCCCACTTTTGTTGTCCTGTCTCATCGGCTGACAGTTTTGTCAGATCCTCAACCATTTCACGTGCACTCTGGTATCGATTGGTTGAATCTTTCACGAGGGCCTTGCCGACTACTTCTTCCAGATCCCGAGGGATGTCATCTTGAATAGCGACCAGGTTCTCAGGGACCTCATTCAGGACCGCATACATCATGGCTGTCTCATTATCACCCTGGAAGGGCAGCTGTCCGGCCACCATTTCATACAGCATCACACCCAGTGACCAGATGTCGGCTCTATGGTCAACCTCATCTCCACGGACCTGTTCTGGTGACATGTACGCAGCTGTGCCCATCGAAGAACCGGTCCTGGTGAGCTGAGCAGCCCCTGATAGCTTCGCCAGGCCGAAATCCACGATCTTTACGATACCGTCTGTAGTGAGGATCGTGTTGGCAGGCTTGATGTCCCGGTGAACGATTCCCTCCTTGTGAGCCCTTGCGAGTCCCTCGCCTGTCTGGATCGCGATATCAATGGCTTCATCGAGTTCCAGGGGCCCCCTGGATATCTTCTCTTTGACGGTCTCATCATCGCAGAAGGCCATAGCGATGAAGGTCCGGCCATCATCGGTGTCTCCAGCCTCATAGATCGTGCAGATGTTGGGATGATCGAGGGCTGAGGCCGCCTGGGCCTCTCGAAGGAATCTGGCTTGCTCTTCATCAGAGGGATCGATACCAGACGGCAGGAACTTGAGGGCAGCCCTCCGACTGAGCGTTGTATCCTCAGCCAGCCACACCTCCCCCATCCCGCCCTCACCGATCTTCTCGATGATCTTATACTGTTTGATAGTTTCACCGATCATGATGCCGGGATAGTAACCGCATCTCTGGTCTGGTGTCGCCCGGAAATCTCTCCAGGATCTTACTCGTCTGGCCCTCTTTGCTTAAACACGCTACTCTTGCCCATTGATTCAGCACACTGAGTGGGAGGTTCTCGACAATGCGCCTGTCAGGGTTACTCATCTTCAGGAAACATATCTGTCCGGTTCTGGCCGCGATGGTCCTCATTCTCTTATTCTGTACCACCGGTTGTCAGTCGGGCACGCATCTCCTGCAGGATGATCAGGTCGACTGGAACCGTTACTATTCAAATGACGAAACCAATGTCATCATGCAGCACTACACCCGGAAGTATCCCCATCTGACCAGACTCTATTCGATCGGGAAAAGTTACATGGGTGTGGACCTGATGGTGATGGAGGTCACCAGCTTCGGGAACAGACCTGCGGAAGAGAAACCCGGATTCTATGTCGACGGGAATATTCATTCCGGGGAATTGACCGGCTCGGCGGTAACCCTCTACCTGATGGGATACCTGCTCGACCGCTATGGTGAAGACCCGGAAGTCACCCTCCTGCTTGACACCCGGGTATTCTACCTGCGCCCAAAATTCAATCCCGACGGTGCCGATCTGGCACTTTTGAAGGATGTATCACTCCGCAGCACCGTCCACCCTGTTGACAGTGACGATGACGGTCGAGTCGATGAAGATCCCGCTGAAGACCTGAACGGCGACGGCTTCATCACCCGGATGCGGATTCCTGATCCCGAAGGCAACATGACGATCAGCAGGGACGATCCCAGGATCATGGTCCGAAGAGGCAGAGATGTCACCGAGGGGTCCTTTTACCGGGTGGTCAGTGAGGGTATTGACAACGACCGGGATGGAAGGTTGAACGAGGACGATATCGGCGGTCTCGACATGAACCGCAACTTTCCCCGGAACTGGGAACCAGAATACCTGCAACCAGGAGCAGGTTCATTCCCTCTCTCCGAACCTGAGACATACGCTACGGTAAGATTTATAAACGAGCACCCGAACATAACCGGGATCGTGCACAACCACACATCGGGAGGATTTGTATTCCGGTTGCCGTCTGCCACCGATCCGGCACTGTTCGATCCGGCTGACATCAGGCTGATCGTGACTCTGGGTGAGAAATATACGGAAACGACAGGTCGGGCGGTCCGGCCCAGTTCGACCCATCCAACACGCCACCGTTACGGAACCCTTATCAGCTGGGCCTACTGGGACAGGGGCATAATAGGATGGGTACCCGAATACTGGCCGGGGATTGACGCTGACTACGATAACGATGGAAGGACTGATGAGCTGGAACGCCTGCGGTTCAACGATGAGGAACTGGGTGGCAAGTACTTCGTGGATTGGGAGCTGTACGAGCACCCGGAGTTCGGCAGAATCGAGATCGGCGGCTGGCGCCAGAAATTCATCTCACAGAATCCCCCTGCCGAATTACTCGAAGAGGAGTGCGCCCTGCAGATGCCGTGGATTCTGTGGTTGGCGAATCAATCACCCTTCCTGGAAATGGCAGAGCCAGCTGTTACACCGCTTGGGAATAACCGGTTCAGGGTGGAAGTCACCATTACCAATACGGGATATCTGCCCACCAATCTGACCGAACGGGGTATCGAGGCGGAAGTAGTGAATCAGGTGATCGCCAGCATTGAACTGGAGGGTTGTGAACTGGTCGAGGGAAGGCCCCGGATCAATCTGGGACACCTGACGGGATCGGATACTATTCCGATGGCGGATCGCAGCAACACTGCCAGTGCGGTCTGGATTGTGCAGAAGAATGACTCCAATGCACAGATACGGATCACCGCTTCATCTGAAAAGGGAGGTACTGTCAGTTCCATAATTATACCGTTGTAGGAATTTGCAGGTTCGACTGCCGCCCCCGGCACTATGGTATTAATCTTGTGTACTGTGCCGACAGGGGATCTCTTCAAAACACTCTTCATACAGGTCTTCTACGAAGCTGACCTCATCGTCAGTCAAAGCTTTGAACTCCTTTGTCTTTGCCCGTTTTGAAAGGCTCCCCTCTCCTTGATCCAGAAAATGGTGAAGGAGCTCTATTGTGTGAGCCGGCATATCGGCGATCTCCTGAACTCTTTCGGCAAATGTGTCATATGCCGCCAGATACCGTACTTCATACGGCAGATCAAAGCGCACCGTCTGCTCCACACATCGATACAGATACTCGGCATGAGCAGTCATATCCGGATATCTGTAATAGTCGGCGGTTTCATTCAGTACCTCAATATTATGGTGTGGGGTTGATTGCCACTCAATAAAGGGCAGAAGCGGCCTTGAAAAGGACTCTAACACTGCTCGGTATTCCTTGATATCGCGAAGGATCACAGCGCTGATCGGAAAGACCACGCCCGGGGGATTATATTTTGCACGCGCAAGCGCATGATGGATCAACCATCGGTGGACACGTCCGTTACCATCTTCGAAAGGATGAATATACACGAACCCGAACGCAATCACGGCCGCTGCAATAACCGGATCCAGACCATCAGGTAACACGCGTTCGCCATAGGACACAATACCTTCAACGAGATCCTTTAGATCCTCACTTCGGGCACTGATATGCGATGGGATTGGATCCAGGGTTGTACGATCGCGTGAGCCGATGAATCCTCCTTCGCAGCGTAGACCGAGCTTCAGAAACCGATCATCACCTATGACTATGCGTTGCAGTTCTTCGAGTTCAGCTACGCCAAGCGATCGCGAACCAGCCTCGCCGATTACCTGCCCCCAGCGTGCTGTTCGTTGAGCCGAGGGGTGTTCACCTTCAATAGTGAAGGAAGCCTTACTGTCATCCAGGAGGAGGAAAGCTGCTGCTCTGGTAATAACATCCGGATGTGTACGATCAATGATTTCTCGCGCCAGATTATCCAGGCCCATAGCGCCATATTGATCCAGTACCTGCGTGCGTCGGACCATCGGGCAGAATGCCCGTGTTCCGGGTAGATTATCGATAACCTTGTGACGCGATGATGGCTTTCCGTTGACCAGGGCGAATTGTTGTTCCGGATTCACAACCCTGACTGCCCGTACTTTGCCGGGATCTTCAATGTCGAGTTCACTTCCGGTCAACCATTCGTAGAGAAACCATATCCGACGAGCATATCCTCCAGTCGGCTTTCGATGGATAACGTCTGCTATATCTGTCTCAGGCACGACGCCGAAGAGAGCAGCCAGTACGGGTAAATCCACTCCCTCCCATTTGAGAGCAAATTCGAGTTGACCTCCGAGAGTGGTTGCCGGGGCATGTCTGGGTGTCAACATCAGCCATTCTTCTGTTGAACTCGGTTGATGTCGTTCAGCAATCGCGGCTAATCTCGACGGAAGGGGCAGTTTCAAACCGTACTCTGCGATCAGGGCAGCATACCCTGCTGGAGTTGCCGGCTCCGGGAGTCTACGGTTATGAAAAACTCTCACCGACCTTGAATTATAATCACTCATCGACGATTCCCTGTGTTTATGCTCACCCAACTAAAAACAACCATACTGTATCAAAATTGTTAAGTATATATGAATAATGCTCATCATGCATGAAATATAATCATATATAGGACATAATTATGAATAGTAATCACCTAGACTCAGGAGAAATCCTGTCATTCTCCAATAATCCATCCGGGCGAGGGACGGGTAGTATCTACAGCAGGGCGGATGGATTGGTAAAGGCGAGGTAGTAACCCTCGAATTCAGCAAGATGCTGCTCGATGGATTGCGGCACTACGGTGGTGAACAGATCCAGCTTCTGGAGGCTCTCGGCCGCTGCATCGTTCCTGCTGGCCCTTGAAAGGCGCTTGGATATCCCCTCATTCACTTCGTGGATTCGCTCATAAATCTGCATGAGCCCCTCCATTTTCAGATCGGGCTTCCCTCCCTGCCGAGCTATAAAGAACTGGGCAAGCATATACATGCTGGTTGACCTGTAGATAGTTTCGGCCAGTGTTCCAACGGGCAGGTGGAACCTGGCCATCGGTCTGAAAACCGCCAGATGGGGGCATCCGCTACAGGGCATGATAATGCCGACGAGAGACCGGAGAGCGTCCTGGAGGCTTGTCACGGAATCAAAGGTACGCTCGATGGTCCGTACGGTAAGTTCAACCTCATCGGCAGGGTTGCGATTACTGAATGCTTGAACCACCTGCAGCAATCGAGCAGCCAATGGGCAGTACGGTTGCTTCTTCGGATCCAGGGGACAGTTCCCGCACTGTTCGAAATCCAGGTTGACCCATACGGGCGCCGATACTGTCCGCCATGCAATGCATTGCAGATTCTCAGCATCGATCTGAAGATCGATCTCAATGGGAGAGCTTTTTCTGAATTGGAATGAATATTTGATGCGGATGGGGTCGTTCATGTGGATCCGTTTCGGATAGTGGTTTTTAACCTGTGTATAAACTGACCCGAACGATTCTCCGGTCAGACTATCACGAATGGTTAATCCCTGCCAGTGTTATCCGTCGCAAAACAAGAGAATGAAAGTGTAACTCAGTTCTGGTATTATACGTTGTTACCCTGAAGCGGTTATGAGCGAACATGATCTTCAAGCGGGAAGAGAGTGCGTGATGGATACGGAAATGATGGACATTTTAGGGAAATGCCCACTCTTCATGGGTTTTCACGAAGGGCAACTGGAATCGCTCTATAATAGGGCTCAGGTACTGGAATTCGATCCTGACCAGATCATTTTCAGTGAAGGGGCACCGGGAAGCAGCGTGTTCGTTCTTATAGAAGGGTCGGTAGATGTTGAGAAGAATACACCCGATGGGGATCAGATAGTACTCACCACACTTTCCAACCAGGGCGACATTTTCGGTGAAATGGCAATAATCGACGTCCGCCCGCGATCGGCGACTGTGAGGGCCAAGAGTAATACTCGTCTGCTCTCAGTGACAAAGGAGACTCTTTTCGATCTCTTTGACGAATATCCTGAATTGATGCTTCTCGTCCCTTCAAATATTGCGAAAGTACTTGCCGAGAGACTTCAGGCGGTGGATGAGACCATGTCGGTCCTGGCGGGTTGAATAAAGATCAGTCGCGCTATATCGGTCCCTGTTCCATCTGCTCACGCAATACAGGTAGCCGGTCATATGTCTGCAGCCCCAGCAGCCAGCCCTCGTCCCGGACCCACCGGCGCGTGAGAATCGACAGCATGAACCCGTACCCCAGGTGGGCGATAACCACTGTCAGTTGCATGGCCGGCATACTGGAGGCCATGAACCCCACCCCCATGGCTTTCACCGCGGGACTTGCCAGAAAACCGAGTCCAATGAAGACGCCGTAGCCCAATCCCCAGGACGTGCTCCGTTTTCCCAGCAGAATGGTGTAGATGATACCGAAAGAGGCACCGTTCCAGAAGTGGTAGAAATAGCCAAGCATATCGGACACCGTGGAGGGACCGAGCATGAACCGGTCGGTGAGCAGCACTCCCATAAGACGGGGAAGATCTCCTGGCATCCACCCCAGGCGAAAGCCCGTGATCCGTACTGCTTCCAGCGCCAGCGTCGCTACAAGTCCCACCCCTGCTCCCGCTACCAACCGATTGACCAGACGGCGGTGTCCACGCACTGATGCCACGACCAGCACAACCGCCAGGAGAACAATGGAGGGAATAAGGAGACGCACGGCCAGAAATGAGAGCTTGGCGTAGCCGGCCTGTGCCACCGGGAAGAGAATGGGCGAGATGGCGACCAGGGCAAGCGCAGTGAAGCTCAGAATGATCTCTTCGTTATAGAGGCGTCGCATACAGGACCTCCGTGTCCCGGGGGTGGGCTACGGGCCCACCCCCTACGGGCACTGGATTATCTGGTGAGTGCCTGGGTCATCATCTGGAACTTCCCGTCCAGCATCGTGGCAATCTCATTGATCTTCGGATTGTTGAAGTCTGCCAGGAGTTTAGAGGGAGGGATGTAGGCCATCACCGTCTGTCCATCGGCGTTGACGTACACATTGATTCGCATCGGGACCACCAGCCCGGCAGCCGGATCCGCACTGAAGAGCTCCTTGCCCACCGTGGGGCTCCCGACAAAAATCGACTCTGACTCGACGGAGAGACCGGTCATGGCCAGGACCTTGCCCTGGTGGAGTTCACCCATAACCATCATACCGTTACTCCCCACCATCATCTGGAGCTTGCTTATCACATCCTGCACTGAACCATCTACCTCGACCTCGACACCGGGGCTCGAATGACCTGCAGCCCAGGCCATACCTATCAGAGCAACCGCACTTGTCAGAGCCAGAACTGGCAGAATCCTCATGGATCGTTTCTTGATCTGCATTGTAAATATCTTTGATTAAATGTCTGGATTTACTTCGGACAGCATCGGCGGTCTGTGGAAGAACTACCCCCTCCGCCCGCACACAACCCGGCCCATCCGGGAGCTGTTATCCGGTCTGTGGGGCAGCCTCTGAAATTCTTACTCACTAATCTTGAAGCAGGAATAGAACGATTGAATCATTGACTGTTCTTCGGCAGAATGGGACAAGCTGGCGATCTATTTATAAATCAAGTATTCGGAGGGAATCCATGCGAAGAAGCCTGAGATCGTTTTCAATCATCTGTGCGGGGATGATTCTGTTCGCCTTTACTCCACAGCAGACTCCCGAAGTCGAATGGGAGATGGTCGCGAAGATTAGGGAGGAGGGTTTCCAGCACTCCCAGGTTATGGATATCGCCGGATACATGAGTGATGTATTGGGTGCCCGTTTGACGCTTTCCCGGGACATGACTCGCGCTCAGACCTGGGTCATTGAGAAGATGAAAGAGATCGGGCTCACCAATACCGTCATCGAACCGTTCATGGATTACGGTATCACCTGGGACAACGAATACTTCTCACTCCATATGCTCGAACCCGATTATCAGCCCCTGGTTGGATTTCCATTGGCTCATACACCCGGCACTCA
>SDBT01010930.1_pt1 | contig 14633 bp, 12 predicted proteins | sample 2277101 | NCBI WGS metagenome assembly SDBT01 (sample SAMN10404973, study PRJNA504765) | marine sediment metagenome | isolation source: marine sediment core GS10_PC15, 103 cmbsf | place: Arctic Ocean: Southern Knipovich Ridge | collected 2010
CCATGACAGCCCTGTTGTTCTCTTCTGAACCGTTGAAACGCCTGGCTAATCTGAACGCTGAGTTGCAAGAAAAATTAGCCGCAGCCCATCGTGTTTTTGCTGTCCTTGATGTAACTCCCAAAATTGTCTCACCGCCCCTGGCCAAACCATTACAGGTAAAAGATGGCGTGATACAATTCAAACAAGTTGAGTTTTCCTATCTTTCAGGGCACAAAACATTGCAAGGCATCGACTTAACCATTCATGCTGGACAAAAAGTCGCATTGGTTGGGCCTAGCGGTTCGGGCAAATCAACCCTCATGAACTTGATTCCTCGCTTTTATGATGTAGATAGCGGGAGAGTTACGATTGACAACCAAGATGTCCGCGAAGTTTCCTTAACCTCCCTAAGGGAACATATCGCCCTCGTGTCCCAAGAGGTCACCCTGTTTGATGACACAATCTACAATAATATTGGTTATGGGCGAGCAGACGCAACAGCCGAAGAAATTACTAACGCCGCCATAGCTGCATCAGCCCATGAATTCATTCAGGCCTTACCAGACGGTTATGATACTGTGGTCGGTGAGCAGGGTATTAAACTTTCAGGGGGACAACGTCAACGTTTGGCAATTGCCCGCGCCATGTTGAAAAACGCTCCCATTTTGTTACTCGATGAAGCTACGTCTGCTCTAGATAGCGAGTCAGAGCAAAAAATTCAGTTGGCCCTTAAAACTCTCATGAAAGGACGTTCCACCCTTATTATTGCTCATCGCCTCTCGACTGTTATCGATGCCGATCAGATTTATGTCATCGAAGCAGGGCAAGTCAGTGCCTCTGGTACCCACGCAGATTTATTGAAAACTAATAAACGCTACGCAAATCTATGCAAAGCTCAACTATTTAATCCCACTAATGACACTGAAAAAATTCATCAAAAAGTTGCTTAGATCACAGTCATGTATCAGCCTTTGTGCTTGGTTAGGCGCTAAGTATATGGGGCTCATCTTGAGGACCAATTCTTGGCAACGCCTGAATGAACACATTCCCCAAGCTTACTGGCAACAAAACAAAGCATTTATTGGCTGTTCTTGGCATGGGCGACTTGCCATGCTGTCCTTTGCTTGGCGCAATAGCGCCCCCATTCATATTCTTATTTCAGCACACCGAGATGGGCAAATAATCTCAAAGGTGATCGGACATCATGGTATCAAAACCATTGCTGGGTCTTCATCAAAAGGCGGAAAGCAAGCCTTACACACGATTCTGAAAACTTTAAAGGCAGGACACAATATTGGCATTACACCAGATGGTCCCAGAGGACCAAGATTTCAGGTAAACCCCGGTGTCATCGCAATCGCTAGAATGGCAAAAGTTGATATTATTCCCCTCACATTTTCAACTTCCAGACGAAAGGTATTGAATTCTTGGGATCGATTGATTCTCCCCCTTCCCTTTGGCCGTGGAGTTTTTATATGGGGCCAGCCCATAACCTACCAGGATCTAAAGCAAAAAGACAAAGCAACAGAGATAACCACAGACCTTCAACAACGCCTGAACACCCTCTGCGCTGAAGCAGATACTCTATGTGGGCATACGCCAATCGAAGAAAGTACGGTGGTTGCCCAATGTTGATGCTTAAAACCTATCAATATTTAATCTCACTGCTGCAGCCGTGCCTAAAAAGGCTCATCAAACGGCGCATTGCGGCGGGAAAAGAAGAGCCTGCGCGCATTCAAGAACGCTATGGACAAGCATCTCATCCACGCCCCCAAGGTCCGCTGTTATGGATCCATGCGGCAAGCGTTGGTGAAGCCCGTTCCATCCTTATTATCATCGATCTCTTTTTGCAACGTTATCCGCACTGGCATGTGCTCGTAACCACCCACACCCTAACTTCCGCACGTTTGATGGCACAACAGTTGCCCCCTCGAGCATATCATCAATTTATCCCTTACGATGTTCCCACATGGAGCAATCGATTTCTAAGGCATTGGTCTCCTAATCTTGTCCTGTGGGTGGAGTCTGAACTTTGGCCCACCTTGCTTACCTCAATTGCTGCGCGACAAATTCCTTGTTTGTTAATCAATGCCCGCCTTTCTTCTCGTGCTTTTCAAAGATGGCTCAAAATAAAACCCATGGCCCAAAAGGTGCTACAATCCTTCACTTGCTGTTTTGCCCAATCGGAGCAAGATGCTGAACGCTTCAAAAGGCTTGGGGCGCCATCTGTTAAAGTCATCGGCAACCTTAAATTTGCGGCTCAGGCCCCTCCAGTTAACGCCCTAGTGACGCAAGAATTACAAACAATTATCAAAAAACGCCCTGTTTGGCTTGCTGCTAGCACCCATGAGGGAGAAGAAGAGCTCATTGCCAAGGCCCATTGCCAAATTCAAAAAGCATATCCCAATGCTTTATGTATAATTGTGCCACGCCATCCCGAGCGAGGAACAAAAATTACTGAGATCATAACGTCACACAATCTCAAAGTGGCCCAGCGCTCTGCGCAAATCCTCCCCCAATCAGACGTAGATATTTATTTAGCAGATACCCTAGGTGAGATTGGTACTTTTTATGCTCTCTGCCCCATCGCCTTTGTGGCTGGTTCCTTGGTCCCTATTGGAGGACATAACCTGATAGAGGCGGCACAATTGGAATGTGCCATACTCCATGGTTCTTATATGGATAATTTTAGTACAGTACAAAGTAAATTCGCCAATGCTGGAGCTGTGATTGCGGTTGACTCTTGGCAAGCTTTAGCTGAACAAGTCGGAAACCTGTTTGCCAACCCTAAATTACAACAGCAACTGGCCAGCAACGCCCAACAGGTTGTGGCAAACAACAAAAATACTGTTGCACAAATTTTGGCAGCCATTGATCAAATAATATCAGCGGAGAGTAGTCATGCTCAAAGCGCCTAAATTCTGGTACCAACCGCCAGGCTTCACAAGCTGTGCCCTTGTTCCATTTGCTAAGGTATATGCTCTCGGGCATTGGCTAAATCAACGCTGTCGACAAGTTTACCGACCATCGATCCCGGTGATTTGTCTTGGCAATTTCACTGTGGGAGGAGCTGGTAAAACCCCAACAGTAATAGCCATTGCCCAACTCCTGCAGCAAAAGGGACAGAAAAATATCCACTTTATCACCCGCGGATATGGTGGCTCTCTCAAAGGACCTGTGCAGGTAAATCCACAACACCATTCTTTTCATGAGGTCGGAGAGGAAGCCCTACTCCTCGCGCAATTCGCCCCAACCTGGATGGGAGCTGATCGTATTGCCAGCGCCAAGGCAGCAGAAAAGGCCGGTGCCTCTATACTGCTCATGGATGATGGCGCGCAAAATGTATCCCTCGTCAAAGATAAATGCTTGATGGTCATTGATCGTCAACAAGGCGTTGGCAACGGATTGGTTTTCCCAGCGGGCCCTTTACGGGAAAGCCTCAACCAAGGGCTAAACCGAACTCACGCCTGTATTCTTATTGGTAATAAAAATGAGCAACCTGTTATTAAAATCAATAAACCCCACTTCAACGCCCGAGTTGTTCCAGACCCTAGTGCCATCAATACAATCAAAGACAAACGATTGATCGCCTTTGCCGGACTTGGGTTTCCGCAAAAATTTTTCTCTACATTGAAAGAGCATGGCGGTAAACTGAGAAAACAGGTCACCTTCCCAGACCACCACCCCTACAAAACTAGTGATCTGACGCCACTGATCCAACAAGCTACACAAGAGGATGCGCTTTTAGTCACAACGGAAAAAGATATGTTGCGCATCCCATCTGCATTGCAAAAAATGATAACACCCTTTAAAATCCGCGTGGTATTCGATAATCCCACAGATATATATCAGTATTTAGAGCTAGTATTGGAAAAATGAAACGACATCTGAACAAACTATTTAAAACTTGCATCCGCCACCCTATTGAAGCATTAGCAGCGCTAATAGTCTACACCATTACGTTGTGTATGCCCATCAATCAGGCATCAGCATTTACGGGATGGCTCGCCCGTAAATTAGGACCATTATCGAGCGCCCAACGCACCGCTGAAAAAAATCTGGCACAGGTTTTTCCAGACAAGCCCAGCCATGCGATTAAAGAAATTGTTAATGGCGTGTGGGACAATTTTGGTCGAATTTTTGGTGAATATCCGAACCTAGCTTCAATCAATGTTTACCAAGACCCACGCTTCGAAATAGTAGGACAAGAAATTATCGACCAAATGCGTGAAGACAATAAACCAGGCGTTATTTTTGCAGCTCACCTTGCTAGTTGGGAAGTTGCCATCATGGCGGCAAGCCAGCGCGGTCTTAAAGTTACTCAACTATACCGACGTATCAATAATCCTTACGTCGATAAAGTAGTACGTAAGGTACAACAACAAATAGGGCGCGAAGTTCTGACAAAAGGTAATCGTGATGCACGTAAAGTTTTGAAATCTCTAAGGCGCGGTGATCATCTGTTTATCTTGATCGACCAAAAGATGAACCGTGGAGTTTCAGTACCTTTTTTGGGTCGACCCGCCATGACCGCCCCAGCAGCGGCTCGTATGGCATTACGATTTCAATGCCCCCTGGTGCCAGTCCGCGTTGAACGCTTAGGCGGCGTGCGTTTCCGCATCACCTACTATCCACCAATGGAACTCCCCGATACGAAAGATAACGCTGACGCTGTCTATACCCTGATGTGCCAGATGAACGAAATGCTAGGGTCCTGGATTAAAGAACGGCCTGAACAATGGCTGTGGGTGCATAACAGATGGCCAAAAACTGAATAGAACCTTTTGGTGTGAGGTGCACTTATGTCGTCCAGGCCATTTTTTAATTTTTTATAATGACCATTAAGTCATCCAACTTAATTATTTTGCCTGTCGCTTACTTGATTATCCTGACAGACATATACTTGACTATTCTGTTGAGCAATTACTTGATTATCGCGCGAAAAATCTCTGCATATCAATTACAAACTTAGGTCGTCGCGCAAATATTTTTCAAAAAAGCTAGGTTAATTATTCGAGGGAGACTACAATCATCATTTATAATAGCACCCACTGTATTAGACTCCCTGGGGAAATTATGTGCTGCCAATAGAATTATCCAACAACGTAATTTGGGATAATTTGTTCAATGGCAAATCTTTCAAAAAGAAGTGCCTAACTTAGGCGAATTATATGCATGAAATTATGACATCCGCATGTATGATTTTCATGGTGTTATTTAAACAGAGTATGGAAAGATATCAACAAGCTTTTCAGCCCCCCATTATGATTGGAAGGTAGCTTGCTGCTGCTTAAAGTGCAAGTGCCGTGCAGTGAGTTTTGCAAAAGGCTCCAATTAGTTACATTTTTTCACCCTTTGTATTATAATGATCCAAAGTATATATAGGAAACAATGAAACAACTTCTTTCAATCAGTGCCATTTACAGCGATCGCCGTATGGTTGCCATTTTCCTATTAGGATTTATCAGTGGCTTACCTTTTCTGCTCACGCTGTCGACCCTGCATGCATGGCTAATTGACGTTGGCGTTTCCAAGACCACCATTGGATTGCTTGCGATAGCGACCGCCCCTTATGCTTTAAAATTTCTTTGGGCACCCTTAACTGACCATCTTCCTATTCCCTATTTTTCAGCCAGATTAGGTTTGCGGCGCAGTTGGTTGCTCTTAAGTCAATTTGCCTTAGCCTGCGCCCTGATAATCCTTGGTATGACCAATCCAGCAACGAATATTTTTCACACCGCCAGCGCCACCTTTTTTGTCTGCCTCTGTGCGGCTTTCCAAGACAATGCGATAGAGGCTTACCGCATAGAAACCCTGCACTCAAAGGAGATAGGGCCTGGCGCTAGTTCTTCCATTTTGGGATTCAGGCTCGGTATGTGGGTTTCCGGAGGCGGAGCTCTCTATTTATCCACACTTTTTTCGTGGGTAACAGTTTATTGTTTAATGGCCGCAATTGTCATTGTTGGCATGGTAACAACCTTATTAATTCCTCGTCCACGCCAAGAACCGGCGCTACCAAAGAACAATAAATCTGTTCGCCTGGCAATGTGGCCGGCTATTACATCCTTTTTCAAGGAGCAAGATTGGCCAATCATTTTGATGTTTATCGTCTGCTATAAAGTGGGAGACACAGTCTTAAACATGATGAGTATGCCTTTTTTGCGGGAAATTGGCTTTTCGAATGCTGAAATTGCCGCCATCACTAAAACCTTTGGCATTTTCGCCATGGTCGTAGGGGGAGTGATTGGAGGCTTAATGCTAATGCAACTTTCAATTCAAAGTAATCTTGTTATCTGCGTTAGTTTATTGATGACTTCCTGTCTGATGTTTATGATCCAAGCTTCTTTAGGTCATAACATTACTTTTTTGGTCTTTACAGTGGGGATAGAAAATCTAGCCTGCGGTATGAGTGCCGCGGCACTTATTGCCTACCTTTCCAGACTTTGCCACATTCCACACACCGCCACCCACTATGCCTTATTTTCATCCTTTACTTCCCTTGCCCGTCTGGTACTCTCCTCTGCCGCGGGATGGATGGCCGATCAAATGAGTTGGACCAATTTTTACGCCATAATTGCTATCGCCTGTTTGCCAGCATTAATTATTATTTTTCGTCACCCACAGCATTTCTTTCAACCCTCCGCAAAAATGGTTTATGATTCTTGAGAGATAGCGCATTAATTATTTAGGATTGCAAAAAACTAAGGTTTCTAGCCCATTATGACTTTGTTAAAACCCACAAAAAAGCCTTTCTATCCTTGTTTCTCTTCAGGCCCTACGGCGAAATATCCTGGCTGGAATCCAAGCCTCTTGTCCTCAGCATTAGTCGGCCGTTCCCATCGATCTAGGCAAGCTCTTGACCGTTTAGACGAAGTACTACAGAGAACAAGGGAACTCTTAAATCTCCCTGATGATTATCAAATTGCGCTTGTTCCTGGCTCAACAACCGGCGCCTTTACCATGGCTTTTTGGTCATTGCTGGGGGCTCGCGACGTCGATATCTTTGCATGGGATGTCTTTGGCCATCGTTGGGCTGATGAAATTCAAAATTATTTACAGCTTAAAGATTGTCGAGTTTTTTCAGCACCACCTGGTAAGCTACCAGAACTCAACAACGTTAACGGTGATAATGATATTGTGTTCAGTTGGAATGGTACAACAGCAGGTGTATGCGTTCCAGATGCTGCTTGGATCCCCGACAAAAGGGAGGGCTTGGTTTTTTGTGATGCAATTTCCTCCATATTTGTAGAAGATCTACCTTGGCCTAAACTTGATATTACGGCTTTTTCTTGGCAAAAAACCTTAGGCGGAGAGGCTGGTATTGGAGTGTTGATTTTATCTCCCAAGGCATACCAACAGCTAGAAAATTATACCCCCTCCCATCCGATACCAAGTCTGTTGAGTTTCAAGGACAGGGCAGGAAAAATACGGACCGGTTTGTTTCAAGGTAAAACATCAAATACCATCTCACTTTTGTGTGTTGAAGATTTTCTGCATGCCCTAAAATGGGCTGAAACAGTTGGAGGTCTGCCAGGACTAAAACGCAGAGCAACTGCCAACTCTTTGGCTTTGCAAAATTGGGTTGAGAGATCTCACTGGGCCAACAACCTAGCTGCAAACCCAGCTATACGTTCTATCACTTCTCCCTGCCTGACAATTGACCATCCACAGTTTCTAGCTAGCTCATCTGAAACACAATGGCAATGGATTACGACAATGACATCTTTACTTGAGCACGAGCAAGTGGCATATGATATTAAGAACCATGCTTTTTCTTGCCCAAGTTTGCGAATTTGGACCGGTCCTACAGTAGAAACAAGCGATATAAACGATTTATGTCCTTGGTTAGATTGGGCCTTTGAAAAAACATTACAAAGTTTAAAGAACTAGCTTCAGTTAAAGGAACGACTCGTGATATTTGTATCATTTCTGCGCAAATTAATTTCTTCCCAAGGATTTATGACATGTCTATTCACTGCTGTAGGCAGTGGTTTATTCACCTGCTCAGCCTACGCTGCGGGCGGTCATTTTAGTCTAAATGCCTCAGATTTAAGTATTTTGTGGGCCTTACCTTTTATCGGCATGTTACTTTCTCTAGCATTTTTTCCGATAATTGCCCCTAATATTTGGCACAATCATGATGGTAAAATAGCTTTGGGATGGGCGATGTTGGTCATCATTCCTATGCTTATCTTGTACGGTGTCAGCATCACTTCATATGAAGTTCTACATACCTACCTACTAGAATATCTCCCCTTCATAATTATTGCTGGAGCATTGTTTACTATTTCCGGTGGCATTACCTGTCAGCTAAATTGGGCAGGATCACCACGTAATAATGCCCTACTCTTACTTTTCGCAACCCTAATTGCCAGTTGGATTGGTACAACCGGAGCGGCTATGCTATTTGTCCGTCCCCTGCTAAAAATTAATAATTGGCGAAATCACAAGACCCATATAATCATTTTTTTCATCATTCTTGTCTGTAATTTAGGCGGTTGTCTTACAGCCCTTGGCGATCCACCTTTATTTCTTGGATTTTTATTAGGAGTGGATTTCTTTTGGCCATTATCACACCTTTTCGTACCCTTTGTTCTGATTGCAGGACCGGTGCTAATCCTCTTTTTCTTTGTAGATCATTATTTCTATCGCCAAGAAGATTTATCCAAGCGCCCCAATAACCATCTCCAACCATTTGCAATTTGTGGCAATATTAACTTTCTGCTTTTGCTAGGCGTCATGCTGTCAGTCATTATAAGTGGAACCTGGGACCCAGGTATTGTCATCGAAATTCATCATGTGCCCTTGAAACTCCAAAATATCCTACGGGATGTTACCTTGGTAAGTTTAAGTTTCATCTCCATATTCGCAACAAGCTTCGAAGTACGGACAAAAAACTTTTTTACTTGGTCACCAATTCTAGAAGTAGCCAAAATTTTTGCGGCTATTTTCATCACAGCAACACCTGTATTAAAGATTCTTAGCGCTGGCAAACAAGGAGCCCTTGCTCCCTTGGTTGGACTCGTCACGCAAAACGGCGAACCCATTAATTTTATGTACTTTTGGCTAACAGGAATATTATCAGCCTTTCTCGATAATGCCCCAACTTACCTTGTATTCTTTTACATGGCAGGGGGTGACGCACAACAATTAATGGGGCCAATGCAACAGACCCTCACCGCTATTTCAGCCGGAGCAGTGTTTATGGGAGCCCTCACTTATATCGGTAATGCTCCCAATTTCATGGTGAAATCAATTGCTGAAATTAACGAAATATCGATGCCGAGCTTCTTTGGCTATGCCATGTGGTCGAGTATAATATTGCTACCGCTGTTTTTCCTCATGTCATTGCTGATGTTTTAATAACCATCACTGACGATTTGGCCGGTTATAATTGTTTATATCCAGCCAAATCTTCCTTGGCCAAAATGATTTGGCTGATTATAATTATTTATATCCAGCCAAATCGTCCTTGACTAAAACGATTTGGCTGGATATAAATAATTATAATCAGCCAAATCTTTCTAGGGAGCTCATATACCATGAAACGACTCATTGGACGACATCGTGAACGTGAAATTCTGATGGAGGCTGATTCTTCTAACCGCCCAGAATTTGTCGCAATTTATGGCCGTAGAAGGGTTGGCAAAACTCACTTAGTGAGAAAGATGTTTTCAAGTAAGAAGCATTATTTTGAGTTGACTGGTTTGAAAGAAGGATCACTTGTTGCCCAACTACGAAATTTTACAGAAGAATTTTCACAAACCTTCTATGACGGTCTCCTTATTCAAGCACCACAAAACTGGCATGACGCGTTTAGGCTTTTAACAAACGAAATCAAGAAAGTTCCTGCAAATAATAAAATTACCATCTTTTTTGATGAGATCCCTTGGCTGGCAACAAGGAGGTCGAAATTTCTTGAAACGCTTGATTATTATTGGAACAGCAAATGGAGCAAACTTAACAATTTAGTCCTAATCGTTTGTGGGTCTGCTGCATCATGGATATTGGAAAATTTGATTTATGCAAAAGGAGGCTTACATAATCGATTAACCCGCACTATTTTGCTGGAGCCTATGAATTTGAAAGAAGCTAAAGAATTATTAGCTTCCCGCTCAATAAAATTATCTGATGCGCAAATTTTAAACCTATACATGGTTACAGGTGGCATCCCCCACTACTTACAGCAAGTCCCTAAAGGTAAATCTGCTGTCGAAGTTATTGATGCTATATGCTTCCAAAAGGATGGATTGCTCTGGAACGAATTTCCACAACTCTTCAAGTCCTTATTTGATAAATATAAAATCCATGAAAAAATAATTAGGGAAATAGCAAAATCTCGCTATGGAATTTCAAGAAATGAGCTGTTGAATAAAACAAAATTTGCTTCAGGGGGAACGTTTAATAAAAGAATTCAGGAATTGGCATCAGCAGGTTTCATACAAAGCTATATTCCGTACGGGAAGTCAAAAAAAGATCATTATTTTAGAATTGTCGATGAATACAGTTTGTTTTACCTTAGGTGGATAGAGCCAGTAAAAAAGCAAGTACTCCACTCTGAAATTAAGGGATACTGGCAAACAAAATCCCAAACCCCAGCCTTCCAAAGTTGGGCAGGTTATTCTTTTGAGAGTGTATGCTACAAACACATTCAACAAATTCGTACCAGTTTAGGCCTGGACAAACAAGGCTGTGAAGTTGGGAGTTGGCGCTATATCTCTCCCAAAACAAGTACACAAAAAGGTGTGCAAATCGACTTGCTATTTGATCGTGAAGATGGAGCCGTAACGCTCTGTGAGATTAAATATAATAACAATAAATTTACCATAAGCAAAAAATACGCTTATGAAATCATGCACAAAATACAAATTTACAATGAACAATTTCCCAGTACTCAACAGATTTTCTTTGCAATGATCACCTTTGGAGGCCTAAAACAAAATTCCTGGACAGAAGATTTAGTGGATCAAGAGGTGAAGTTAAAAGACTTGTTTCTGTAGAGTGCCTCTAGAAATTCATTTTATGTGACAGATACGAGGAAGCCACGCCCGCAGAACCACAGTGTACTGGACGCACATGAGGATTCGAGGACGGAGCTGACGCTGTAGCTGGCCAGAAAATGAATTTCTAGATATGCCCTATAGCTATTTTGTTTCCAGCATAATCTCATTATGTAATTTCAGACGTGTATTTTTGGGTTGTTTCCGCAAGATAATTTTACAATAAATATTTTGTAGAGAGAGCTTAATCGAATGCCTTTGTCCAATACGAAAGATGCAGCGCATAACACACATAGATGCCTAGTATTTGCACTTTTTTTGAGCCACTTCTTGTATTTTTTTCTACCATATTATTTATCTAAGAAAGTTATATATAGCTGAAAGCTAAAAAGGGTAAAAATTTAGCCGAGCAAAATTGCATGTAAAATAATTGTCGCTTATTGACTTGCTTAGTAACTGTATATTTGCATTATTATTGGAACTTCGTGATCTTACATGTCATCTTATGCTTTTATTTATTGATAAACTAAAAAGCAAAAAATGGTATAATTAAGAAAACGTAATTAGGTTGCGCTTAACAGCAATGATCTCCTTTAAAGATTGACAACGGCCTCATTTGTCCTTATATAACACAATATAGAGTTAATTTTTTAATTATGGATCATTGTAAAATTATGAATTGTTTTAAGTTTTATTTCAAAAGAAAATTGAGTGTTTTTTCCCTTGTGTTTCTGGTCTCTTTTCTCTGTACTAATATAGGATTTACAGCGTTACATAATCAGGATGGCCAAGAGCAGAAATTTGAAAATCCCATATCTCCAAAGCAGAAACTTTTAACTTTGGACTCAGTTAAGGTCCTAATTTTAAAGGCTAAAGCAGGTGATATTCATGCTCAAGATGAGTTGATGGAAATATTTTATCGAGGATTGTACCGGATATTCTTAACACCTGAAACAATCGATTTTATTTCTTGGAAGAGCCAAGGCCCTGAAAATAATATTCAAAACCGTTGTTTTTCTAATGATATCTATGCCTTCTTTGCTATTTACCATTTTGAAAAAATTGGGACCCAATTTACAAGGCTTTTTGAAACAGCAAAAGAAAGAGCAGAACGAGGAATTGCAGCCGCTCAAAATAATCTTGGTTTTATGTATGCAGAGGGCCGCATTGTTAAACAAGACTATAAGGAAGCTTTCAAATATTACAAGCTTGCGGCCGATCAAGGACTTTCTCCTGCTCTAGGCAATCTTGGTAATTTATATCTATTTGGCCGCACTGTTAAACAAGACTATAAGGAAGCTTTCAAGTACTTCAAGCTTGCAGCGGATCAAGGGGAGGCAATCGCTCAAAGCTATGTTGGTCTTTTATATCTAGCTGGCCTAGGTGTTAAGCAAAACCATAAGGAAGCTTTCAAGTATTACATGCTTGCGGCGGATCAAGGGTATGACATTGCTCAAAGCCATGTTGGTGCAATGTATTTAAAGGGCACTGATGTTAAACAAGACTATAAGGAAGCTTTCAAGTACTTCAAGCTTGCGGCGGATCAAGGGTGGGCAATCGCTCAATACGAACTTGGTGAAATATATTTAAAGGGCACTGGTGTTAAACAAGACTATAAGGAAGCTTTCAAGTACTTCAAGCTTGCGGCGGATCAAGGGTATGCAATCGCTCAATACAAAATCTCTAACATGTATGCAGAAGGCATAGGTGTAGACAAAAGTTATCTTAAAGCTATTTATTGGATAATAAAAGACTACATTGGAAGGGCCAATGCTATTTTTCAATGAATTACACCGTCACATAACCAACCAATTCATCACCACTAAGGATTAAACCCGTCTTTCATGTGCCATTTTTTTGCTCTGCTATGTATTGTTCGCACAGCAATTCTCGGTAAAAAAATAAAGGTTAATTTTCAATTCGTTACAAGGCAATTTTGAGTGTGGAAAACGGGTGTGACCTCTAGTAGATGTGTTGAAAGATTCTTATAAAAACTCTGAAAAAATCTGCTAAACCTTTAAAAGTAAGACAAGAAACAAAAGGGAAAGTCATATGGGTTTAGAGATACAAAAAGATGGTGAAAATTATAAAGTTACTTACACAGGACAACTTTCAGGCTCCATGATGGGGATGGAAAATCAAATTCTTGAAGCCGTAAATACAATAGGCAACGGACTGACAGAATTTGCATTAGAAAAATTTGATACATCTGGAGAACCACTACAAATAGCAGGCACAAAGTTTACGGCTCGGCAAAAAAGCTTAAAAGATTACCAAACTCCCTACGGCACAATTCAAGTTTCACGTCATATCTATCAAACTTCCAAAGGTGGAAAAACATACTGCCCTTTGGATTCCAATGCCCGAATCATCAATAGCAGCACCCCCAGGTTTGCCAGCATGGTTTCCTCTAAATATGCTAATGGGGGATCTCGTGGTGTTGTGGGAGATTTAGAACTGAGCAATGGTCGTCAAGTATCAGTTAACTATATTCAGGATTTGGCGGAAACAGTCGGGACGATGGTGGATGCCGTTGAAGAAACAATGGATTATGAAATTCCTGAACTTAAAGATTCTGTTTCCAATATAGGACTCGGTTTAGATGGTACTTGTATGCTGATGAAGGATGATGGATATCGAGAAGCCATGACAGGAAGTATCTCACTCTATGACGCGGCTGGTGATAGGTTGCATACCATTTATCTGGGGGCTCCCCCTGAGTATGGGAAGGACTCTTTTTTAAGCAAGTTGGCTCAAGAGATTGAAAAAGTAAAATCTAAGTTTCCAGATGCAACTTATGTCGGAATAGCAGATGGTGCGCATTGCAATTGGAAGTTTTTAGAAAACCATGCAAACATCCACATACTTGATTTTTATCATGCAACAGAATATTTGACAGGAGCGTCAGAGGCCTTCGGCAAAGGTCTTGGGGAGCGTAAAGCGTGGCTATCCGGTGCCTGCCATAATCTTAAACATGACGCAAACGGCGCTGAGGAACTTCTTAAAGAAATGGAGGAAAGACGAAAGATTATGCCTTTTCATGGGAAAAGCAGCCCGGCGATTATAGAAAAATTGGACAAGGCAATTACGTACTTTACAAACCAAATGAGTCGTATGAACTATGCTGAATATAGAGCAAAAGGTTTTCCAATAGGTTCTGGTGTGACAGAAGCAGCTTGTAAGACGTTAATCAAGCAAAGACTTTGTCACTCAGGAATGAGATGGAAAAACAAAGGGGCACAGATTGTCATTTCTTTAAGAGCTATTGTAAGAACCAAAGGACGTTGGGCTCAATTTTGGGATAGAATTAACACACAAGGATTGGCTGGAATTCTAGTTAAGTGATCTTATCAATACATCAGTTAAAGGTCAAACCCCTATTGAGCAATATTATAAGCATATACCTTAATTAAGGTGAATGTTGTTCACTTAAAAAATACATAGGAAAAAGAAAAGCAAACAAATTAACGGTTGTTATGCAGCACACCCTTGCATTTTTATTTTACCTGTTCCTAAACAAAAATTTCGGCGGTTTGGGCGTAGAACCCCAAATTGCTCCTACAAATTAATCAGATAAACTTGACAATGTTATTGTTAATGTTTATTTATAGTAAGCAGAGTAGATTTTTTTATTTAATAATTAGGTTGATTTTA
>SDBT01010931.1_pt1 | contig 14633 bp, 11 predicted proteins | sample 2277101 | NCBI WGS metagenome assembly SDBT01 (sample SAMN10404973, study PRJNA504765) | marine sediment metagenome | isolation source: marine sediment core GS10_PC15, 103 cmbsf | place: Arctic Ocean: Southern Knipovich Ridge | collected 2010
ACTGGATTTTAAAAGCCAGATCTCGATTTTACCTCCAGGCGCCGTCCCACATGGTGTTGACTTGCAAGAGTTGGCGCGAAATGTATCAGAGTAGAGCCCTGCCATGTCAGGATTTCAGAACTTACAAACAACGAGCTTTCGGTTATTATGGTGAACCTGGCATTTTCTAAAATAGTCGGTCCGTTCAGCGTCCCTTGTTGAAGGGAGGCCGTTCTGTCCAGCCAGATCGAGGGGACCCAGGCTTCCCTGATAGGCGTGCTGGGGTTCGAGGCCGAGGCCCTCGAGCCGGGGCCCCCGCCATCTCTCCTGGGGCTGCATCGTCCTGCACAACCGGGATGTCACGGATTTTTACAAGCTGGTGTCCACAGGCTCGATGGTGGTCATTTTCTGAAAGGAAGTTCCCCATGCCGATCGGCGGTGGAGTGGTGGTCGTAAATTAAATCCGTTCATATTGAAAACCAACTAGGGCCAGGCGAATAGGCACCACCCTGAGAGACTGACGACGTCGCTATTGACCTGCCAGGTAATTCTGTATATGATATGTACATCACTTGGAGGTTGAAATGGCCCAGCTGAACATCAACATGACGCCACAGTTCGAAAAGGCGCTCGGTCGCTTCATGCGAATACGCCGCATCAAGAGCAAGTCCGAAGCTGTGCGGGTGGCCGTGAGTGAAGGGCTTCAGCGAGGGATCGAGGAGAACGGTGTGTGCGACTTCGCCGACTGGCTCGGGCTCGGTTTGAAGGCTCCGCAGAATCCCGAGCCGCGCTTTCGTTCCCACGATGACCTGTGGAGATGAACCGTGGTCGTAGACACCTCGGTAATCCTGGCGATCCTGTTCGCCGAGCGGAACGCAGAGTGGGCTGTCGAGCGTCTGGTCGAGAACCAGGGCGATCTGGAGATGAGCACGGTCAATCTGACCGAGGTGCTCATCCTGCTGCGCGACCGCCAGCCCGGGCTGGCCGACGAGCTTGAAGCGCGAGTGCTCTGCAGCGGGATACGCTTCGTCGCGCCGGATGTGGAGCAGGCGCACATCGCTGCCCGGGCTCGACTGCGCTACCCCCTAAACCTCGGTGATTGCTTCGCCTATGCTCTGGCGGTGACGGAAGATTGTCCTCTTCTGGCCATGGATCGGGATTTCCGGGCGGTCGACCGGCCGGTCTTGACGCCCGGGTAACAAGGCGATCCAGTGGGGACGCTATCTGGCTATCCTCAGTGAAAATCACTCTGGCTCGGGTATGACCTCCCCGACGGCGACCTCCGAGATCTCGCCGGTCTTTTTCGCCACCCGAAAATTGAAGTCGTGTCCTGCGCCCGAGCGAGGGCCGAGGTCGACCTCGTAGTATGAGCCGCGGTCGTCGATTCGCACGTGGAAGACTTTTTCCAGCTCGTCGAGACCTTCGCGCAAGTCACCGTACACGCCGAGGTCACCGTTTTTTTTCAGCGCAGCGTCGACGAAGGCGCGGGGCTCAGCAGGCATGGTCACTCCGGAGTTGGGCTGCGCGCTGGTGCAGGCCATGGCGACAGCGGCGGCGAGCGAGAGGGCGAATAGACGGGGCATCAACGCACCTCGAGGCGCGTCACCATGCCTGACCAGAAAGAGCTTCATCACTTCGTCTCGAAAACCAGCAGGTAGGGGATCGCCGGATGGTTGTCAACGTCCCTGAACGCGTTGAACTTCCCCGAGTTGATCCAGATGATGTATGTCTTCCCCGGCTGCAGCGTGACCGGCAGCACGATGGTGCGCTTGTCCACGTACTTGGGCTCGCCCACCTCGGGAAAAGTATCCTTGGAGATCTGCACGAAGGACCACATCTCCTTGGTCTTCATGTCCTTGGAAAAGGTGACCTTGATCTCCTTCAGCTTGGCATCCACCGCGGTTTCACCCGACTGGGGCACCGTCATGACCACTACCGGCGGCATGGATTTCACCGACGGCTTCTTGGCCAGCGCCGGGCACGACAGCAGCGCCAGAATCGACAGGACTACCAGCGATCTCATGATCTCTCTCCTTTCGGTTTCACTGCAAGCAACCAGGAAACTCGGGCTGGACATCGTCAGGGGTCGTGAGCGCGGTCATTCGCATTCCAGCCGGGCTTCGTCGAACGCTTCTGCCGATTCGGGCTCCAGGTGATCGGCCAGGCCCTGCTCGTCGAGCAGGTGGTATCGGAAGAACGCGGTGGCAAAGGTGTTGATGATCTCGAAGGCCCGGTCGATCTCCAGGTGGGTTTCGGGGTCGCACAGCTCTTCCAGCTCGGGCACGGGCAATCCGAGCCGGCAGATGTCGGTGAAGGCCATGTGGCCGGCCCGCTCGATCTCCAGCTTGTACTTGGGCGAAGGCAGGGCCTCGTAGATGGGCCGCAGGTCGTTGGCGGTGAACTCGTCCAGCGAGCCGCCCATGAGCATGACCGGCATGTCCACCGTGGCGAGCCCCTCGTCCCCGAATGCGCCCCAACTCCCCGGCGCCATGCCCAGGACGGCCCGGAATCGCTCCGCGCCGGCGGGCCGCTGCACCACGGCACCCCCGGCCCAGTACGGGATGCAGGGGCAGAAGATGTCGCCGGGTATTCCAGCCTCGCAGCGCGCAGCGGCCGCGTCCACGTCCACCCGCGCGCCGGCCAGCACCAGGGCGGTGTAGCCGCCGAACGAGTGGCCCGAGATGCCGATCGACGCGGTGTCGATCAGGCCGTGGAGGTCGTCTGCGGGATCCCCGTTCATGCCGAGCAGCTGCTCGAGCGCGAAGACCACGACCACTGGGCGGTCCAGGGCGATCTGCGCCATCTCCTCGTCGTCCGGGCTGTCGAAAAGGGTGTTGCCCTCGTGGTTGGGCGCGGCCACCACGAACCCGTGGGAGGCCAGGTGCTCGGTGAAGGTGACCGACTGAATACCAACGCCCTGGTTTCCGTGGGAGAACATCACCAGCGGAAAAGGCGCCGCCGCAGCGTCAGGCGCCAGGTCGGCATACGCCCGGCCGCGGATCATGGCCATGTAGTAGACCGGCTCGTCTCCCTGCTCCGGGGCCACGGCCGGGTACCACACCGCGGTGGTCACGTCCCGGTCGCGCGCCTGGTCGTGGAGATCGATCTGCCTGAATCCCACCGTGTGCGTACCATACTGCCCTGGCGGGTACGGCGGCTCAGGTCCACCATCGCTGTTGCCGCAACCAGCGGCTGCGAGCATGGCGCACAGCGCGATGTACAGGAGACGTGAACGCATGGCACCAGACTACCATGAATCGGGCTTGCTCTCCACGATCCGGGTTGCGTTTTCTTTGCGCCGATGGCTACGACGGGGGGCCGAAGGAGCGTTCGAACAGGTCTTCGATGGCGCGAAGGCCGGGCTCGGCCAGGTTGCGGGTGCCGGTGCCGCAGAACCGGAAATGGCGTATTATTGGGGGGTCGCAGGCGCGCCAGTCGTGGTTGAACCACTCGTACCAGCACCCGGTCTGCTGATCGTAGACCCAGACCGGCTTGCGCTGGTGTTTGGCCAGCTCCACGGCCCAGCCGGTCCCGCCCTTGACCGTGCCGTTGGACTGGACCAGGCCCACCGCGAAGACCTCGCCGGCCGGGTTGACCTGGTGCCAGATGGACTGCAGCACCTTGCGGAATTTTTCGTTTTCCGGATAGGTGCGCTTCATGCGGGAGCGCAGGTAGGTCCAGCTCACGTCGCCCAGGGCAAGCTCCTCGGGGCCCAGCACCACCAGCCCGGATTTCCTTGCGGTCCTCCGGCCGGAGAAGGTGAAGTTTCGCTCGCCCAGGCCCCAGCGCTCGGCGCAGGCGCCGAAGGCCGCCTCGGCTCCCCTGGCTGCGCCGGACAGCAGGGTGTGCTTGGCCGGCCGGCGGGCGGTCTCGGGACCGGCCTGGATAGGGCGCAGGCTGTCCGGGGCCAGGGACAGCGAGAGGTCCTCGTCCGGCCTGCGGCCCAGGGCCGCGAGCATCCGCGCCTGGATCCGATCGCCGGCCGGCTGGAGGAAGATCGCCAGGTCCACCTGCTCGCTGAATTCGGCCACCGGCGCGGGCAATGTAGCGGGCAGGTCGCCGGTCTGCTCGCGGCTGGTCCTGGCCGTGAGCCACAGCGTGGCGCCGTGCTCGGCCGCCACCCGCTTGAGCGCAGGAATCCCCTTCGCCAGGAGGCTTCGGGGACCAGGGTCGGCCCCGTCCACGACGACCAGCGAGGGCTTGAGGTCCAGGTGCTGTTCGAAGGTGTTCAGGGCGGTTGCCAGCTGCGCGGGCTCCAGGTCGGCATCGGAGAAGGTCTGGATGGCCCGGCAGCGGGCCACATCCACCTCGAGGGCTTCCCGTTCGTGCCGGTTGCGATCCGCGATCCGCTCGCCCAGCAAGGTGTCGTAGCGGGCCTGGACCCGGGCGAGGGTTTGCCCCAGGGCCACGTGGAGCACGTCGTGGCCCGCGAGCAGCTCGTCCAGGGCGACCTGCGCCAGGAAGGTGGTCTTGCCTACGCCGGCATCGGCCATGACCACCCCCAGCTCGCCCGCGCCCAGGGCGCGTCCCGCGCACTGCCGGAACCAGTCCGTATAGAACCCGGATGCCTCTGCATTCGCACTGACCATGGTCCCTCCAGGCTCACTTCTCGCGCTCGGCGCGGGCCCGTTCGATGAGATCATCGGCGATCCGCCCGGGCACGGGCAGGTATCGCGAGAACTCCATGGTGAACTCCGCCTTGCCCTCGGTGGCCGAGCGCAGCACGGTGGCGTAGCCGAACATCTCGGCCAGGGGCACCTCGGCCTCGATCCTGCTCTGGCCGGCGTCCTCCTGCTGGCCGATGATCATCCCGCGCCGCCGGTTCAAGGTGGCCAGCACCGGGCCGGCGAACCGCGGCGGTCCCTCGACCGCCACCCGCATGACCGGCTCCAGGATCCGCACCCCGGCCCGGCCGACGGCCTGGCGCCAGGCGCCCCGGGCCGCCGCGACGAAGGCGACCTCCCTGGAGTCGACCGGGTGGGAGTTGCCGTCGTCCAGGATCACCTGAACGTGCACCACCGGAGCGCCGATCAGGGGGCCCTTGCGCAGCATGCTCAAGAATCCCTTCTCGACCGACGGGATGAACTGGCTCGGGACGGCGCCGCCCCTGATCCGGTCGACGAACTCGAACTCGCCCTCTTCCAGGGGCGCGATCCATCCGGCCACACGGCCGTACTGGCCGGCGCCGCCGGTCTGCTTCTTGTGGGTGTAGTCGTAGCGCACCTGCCGGGTGATGGTCTCCCGAAAGGCCACCCGCGGCGGCGAGGTGGTCACCCGGACATTGTACTCGCGCCGCATGCGCTCGAGGTAGACCTCCAGGTGGAGCTCGCCCATTCCCTGGATGATCGTCTGGCCCGATTCGGGGTCCACCGAGGCCCGGAAGGTGGGATCCTCCTTGGCGAAGCGCCGCAATGCCTTGGTCAGGCTGGCCTCGTCCTTGTCGGTGGCCAGCTCTACCGAAAGCGAGATGACCGGCTCGGGCACGTGCATGGAGGTCATCGACAGCATCCGGCTGCCGTGGGTGAAGGTGTCGCCCGAGCGGCAGTCGACCCCGAACATGGCCATGATGTCGCCGGCGGTCCCGGCGGTGATGTCCTCCATCTGGTCGGCGTGCATGCGCACCAGCCGGCCGGCGCGATGCTTGCGGCCGGTGCGGGTGTTCGTGATGGTCTCGCCGCGCGTCAGCCGGCCCTGGTAGATGCGCAGGTAGGTCAGCTGGCCGAAACGCCCGTCCTCGAGCTTGAACGCCAGGGCCACCAGCGGAGCGCTCTCGTCGAATATCAGCTCCACCTCGAGATCGTCCCGCTCCAGGTCCACGGCCGTGTTGGTGACATCGGCCGGCGATGGCAGGTAGCGCACCACTGCGTCCAGCAGCGGCTGGACGCCCTTGTTCCTGTAGGCCGAGCCCACCAGCACCGGGACCAGCCTGCGGGCCAGCACCCCCTGGCGCACGGCCCGGTGGATGTCGTCGGGGGTCACCCTTTCTTCGAGCATGGCCTGGGTCAGCTCGTCGGAGAACATGGACACGCAGTCGAGCATCTCCTCGCGCGCCTTTCGGACATCCTCCAGCATGTCCCCGGGGATCGGGCCGGCCCGGACCTCATCGCCCGACTCCCCCTCGAACCGCAGCGAGCGCATCTCGACCAGGTCGATCACGCCCGAGAACCTCTCCTCGAGCCCGATGGGCAGCTGAAGCAGCACGGGGTTGAGCCCCAGCCCGTCGCGCAGCTCGTCGCGCACCCGCAGCGGATCGGCCCCCACCCGGTCGCACTTGTTCACGAAGGCCAGCCGCGGCACCCGGTAGCGGCGCATCTGCCGGTCCACGGTCAGCGACTGGCTCTGGACCCCGGCCACCGCGCAGAGCACCAGCACTGCCCCGTCCAGCACCCGCAGCGACCGCTCCACCTCGATCGTGAAATCCACGTGCCCCGGGGTGTCGATGATGTTGATCCGGTGGTCCATCCAGCGGCAATGGGTGGCGGCCGAGGTGATCGTGATTCCCCGTTCGCGCTCCAGGTCCATCGAGTCCATGAAGGCGCCCGCGCCGTCCGTTCCCCGCACCTCGTGCATCTGCCGGATGCGCTTGGTGTAGAAGAGGATCCGCTCGGTCAGGGTGGTCTTGCCCGAGTCGATGTGGGCCGAGATCCCGATATTCCTCAATTTCGTAGCGTCCGGAGCCACGGACGGCCTCCTGATGGTGAATGCAGGCCAATACGCCATTGCGGACCGAGTATCAAGTGCAAAGATGCGCGGTTGGGTCAGGGGCGCTTGCCAGTATGGGGACGGCCTGATAGTATCGGGCATTCACACGGTTGCAGGAGGCGGTATGCTGTCGCGAATCCTGATCACGGTGGTTGTCGCGGCGCTCGGCTGGCCGGTGCAGGTCGCGGCGGAAGAGAAGACCTCGGTCTCGGTGGCGGTGATGGAGTTCGCCTCCAAGGGCGGGGTGACCCAGAAGCAGATGGACGCCCTGGGGGACATGCTGGCCAACGAGATCCGCGACATGGGCGGCTACCGGGTGATCGGCAGCGCCGACATCCGCGCGGTGCTCAAGATCGAGGAGCAGAAATCCCTGATGGGCTGCTCCGACGTGGCCTGCATGGCGGAGATCGGCGGGGCGCTGGGGGTGCGCTGGGTGGTGGTCGGCAACGTCTCCAAGTTCGGGGAGCTGTACCTGCTCAACCTGAAGATGATGGACGCCGAGAAGGTGCGGGTGGCGTCCAGCATATCCAAGAGGATCCGGGGCGGCGAGGAGATCCTGGTCGAGTCCCTGCCCGCGGCGATCAGAAACCTCTTCGCCAAGGCTCGTCCGATCATGCACCCGGGGGCCGCGGCGCCGCCGGAGCCGAAGACAGAGCCGCCCAAGGTCGCGTCAAAGACGCCGGAGACGAAAAAGCCGCCGCCAAAGGCCGTGCCCGAGATCGAGACGGGCGCTCCTTCCAGTCCGTTCTCCACCTGGGGACACGTGGCCTTCTGGAGCGGCCTGGGCCTCGCGGCTTTCGGGGCGGTGGGCATCTGGCAGGCCGAGGTGGCCGCGGACGACTGGGTTCAGACCGGCGACCAGTCCCTGGCCGACAAGCACGAGACGTGGAACGGCGTGGCCTACATGGGCTTCGGTGTGGGCGGCGCCCTGATGATCACCGGCGCGGTGCTGTGGCTCCTGAAGCCCGGCGACGGGCAGGAAGAGAAATCCCCGGCCGTGAGCGCCGGGCCGACTCCCGACGGACATGGGCTGATGTTCGGTCTGGGAGGGAGGTGGTGACATGAAATGGACGTTTGCATGCGCATGTGTGGCATTGCTCCTGCTCGGAACCGCCGGCTGCGACCGGCTGCCCGCCGTGGGCGGCGATGGCCAGCCGTGCTTCGGCAACGGCTCCTGCGGCGAAGGCCTGGTGTGCATCGACGATCAGTGCTGCCCGCCGGAAGGTTGCGGGACCTGCACGCCCGACTGCGCCGGCAAATGCGGCGCGGCGAACGACGGCTGCGGCGGAGACTGTACCTGTCCGGGCGGCCAGTGGTGCAACGGCGAGGACTGCCAGGCCTGCGAAGATGCCGGGCATTGCGGCCAGGGTTGCACCGACTGCGCCGGGCAGTCCAACAACAAGGCCTGCACCGGGATCGGGGTCTGGGAGTGCGGCTGCTACACGGACGGCGACTGCGCCGCCGGCGAGACCTGCGGGGTCGACAGTCGCTGCACGGGTTGCGATCCGGATTGCGCCGGTAAGTGCGGCGGGGCCGCCGACGGCTGCGAGGGAACCTGCGAGAGCTGTCCGCCGGGCGAGTGGTGCAATGGCCAGCAGTGCCAGGTCTGCAATGAGAGCGAACACTGCGGCGTGGAGTGCGAAAACTGCCGCATGCAGCAGGGCGGCGTTGCCTGCATCCAGGCTCAGGACACGCAGCAGTGGAGGTGCGGCTGTACCGATGGCAACGAGTGCGCCGCGGGCGAGACCTGCATGGACGATATGACCTGCTGCGCGCCCGAATGCGCCGGCATGTGCGAAGGAGACGACAACGGCTGCGGCGGCCAGTGCGCCAACCCCTGCGACAGCGGCCAGTGGTGCAGCGCCGGGACATGCCCCGACTGCGTCGAGGCCGCCCATTGCGGCTTGAGCTGTATGGACTGCAGCGTCCTTTCCACCAACCAGGCGTGCTTCCAGGACGAGGACAGCACCTTCAGGTGCGGTTGCGTCGATTCAAACGACTGCCAGCAGAACCAGACCTGCCAGCCAGACGGCGTGTGCACGGGCTGCACGCCGGACTGCGACGACAAGTGCAACGGGGCCGACGACACCTGCGACGGGAACTGCAACGACCCCTGCACGGACGGCTCGTGGTGCGACGGCTACGAGTGCGTACCCTGCGTGGACAGCATGCATTGCGGCCTTGCCTGCGAGAACTGCGAAGCCGAGACCTCCAACAGGGATTGTGTGAACCCAGCGGGGGACTGGCTGTGCGGCTGCGACGGGGATGAGGATTGTCTCACCGGCGACAACGACGTGTGCGTCGGCAGCCAGTGTCAATGCATCCCCGATTGTACGGGCAAGTGCGACGGCGTCTCCGACGGCTGCGTCGGGACTTGCACCGATCCCTGTCTTTCCGGCCAGTGGTGCAACGGCCAGGCCTGCCAGGAGTGCATGGTCCCGACCAACTGCGGCCCGGGCTGCGCGAACTGCGCCGGGGAGGAGACGGACAAGGACTGCGTCTTGGACGCGGGCCTGGGCACGTGGCAATGCGGCTGCGACAACGCAGACGACTGCCTGGCGGGCCAGGCCTGCGCCAGTCAGGCCTGCTGTACTCCCGTCTGCGCGGGCAAGTGCGAAGGCGAGGCGGACGCGTGCGACGGTTTCTGCCCCGACCCCTGTGAAAGCGGCCGGTGGTGCCTAGGCGGGAACTGCAGCGACTGCGACATCCCCGAACATTGCGGCCCGGGCTGCGTCGACTGCGCCGCGCAGGGCACCAACATGTTGTGCGTCCTGGACGGCACGTACAGGTGCGGCTGCACCTTAGACGCACACTGCGCCGGAGGCGAGATCTGTCAGGGGGACAACCTGTGCACTGGCTGTTCGCCGAACTGCGCCGGCAAGTGCGGGGGCGCCGACGACGGCTGCGGCGGGAATTGCAATGACATTTGCCCGCCCGGCGAGTGGTGCGACAGCACGCAGTGCCGGGCCTGCCAGGATGACGGGCATTGCGGCCCGGATTGCGACAACTGCATCGGTCAAGGCACCGACATGTTGTGCCTCCTGGACGGGGGCACGTTGAGGTGCGGATGCAACTTTAACGTACACTGCGCCGGGGGCGAGATCTGCGATGTTGACAGCCATCATTGCGTGCTGTGCACGCCCGACTGCGACGGCAAGTGCGGCGATGCCCAAGACGGCTGCGGCGGAATCTGCCAAGGCTGTCCGGACGGCCAGTGGTGCAGCGGCCTGCAGTGCCTGGACTGCAATTTTCCGGAACATTGCGGGCAGGAGTGCTTCGACTGCGTCACGCCGGGCACCGACATGACGTGTGTCCTGGACGGAATCACGTTCACGTTGAGGTGCGGATGCACCTTGAACCAACACTGCGCCTGGGGCGAGATCTGCGAGATTGACAACCATTGCGTGCCGGGCTGCTCCTCGGACGCCGACTGTCCGGGCGGCCAGTGGTGCAACGACACAGCGTGCGAGGATTGCACCGTAGCCGGCCATTGCGGCCCTGGTTGCATGGACTGCGTCGCGCAGGGCACCAACGAGGCGTGCGTCCTGGACGGCACGTACAGGTGCGGCTGCACCTCGATCGCAGACTGCGCCGTGGGCGAGATCTGCGACAACCCCTCGATGCAGTGCATCATGTGCACGCCGGACTGCATCGGCAAGTGCGGCAATGCCGACGACGGCTGCGGCGGACTCTGCCAGGGCTGTCCGGGCGGCCAGTGGTGCAACAGCATGGCGTGCGAGGATTGCACCGTCGCTGGCCATTGCGGCCAGGTCTGTGACGACTGCCTCCAGACGTCGACCAACATAGCGTGCGTATATGACGCGGCCATTATGCTATACAGGTGCGGATGCACAGTGATCGCAGACTGCGCCGGGGGCGAGATTTGCGGGGCCGACAACTACTGCGCGCTGTGCACGCCCGACTGCGCCGGCAGGTGCGGCGGTGCCGACAGCGGCTGCGGCACGCCGTGCGAGGGCTGCCCGCCCGGGAACGTCTGCGAGGCGCAAGTATGCATTTTATGCAACACCGACACCAGGTGCGGACAGGACTGCATCGATTGCACGGCCCAGGGCAACAACACAACGTGCTTCTACGACCCCGGGGGACCGGAAGAGTACTTTTGCGGCTGTGTCAACAACTCGAATTGCCCCTTCAGCGGGGCCTGTGTCGAACCCCGGTGCTCGCTTTGCCAGCCACAATGTGATGGCAGGTGCGGCGGGTTCCAGGAACTCGGTGACGGCTGCTTAGGCTATTGTCAGGGCGACTGTTCTTCCGGGCACTATTGCGACGTGACAAATACCTGTTCCGATTGCACCGTGGAGGCTAACTGCGGCCTCGACTGCATGGATTGCAGTATGGATCCAGCCGGGCCGCTGTGTGTGTACGTCGCCGTTTGGGCGGAATACCACTGCGGTTGCGATGCCGCTTCGGATTGTCCCGGGGGCCGACCCTGCGTGGACAACTTCTGTGAACCGCTCAATCCGAGGTACGTTTTGATGAACCTCGCCTGCGCGGAGGTCAGGGCCGTCGATCTGTCGGTCAACCAGGTGCCGTTCGGCCAGACGATCCTGGTGGTCGGCTGCGCGGGCTCTGGCGCCAATCATCCGGTCTTGATGTGGCTCCTGGACGGCACCGTTAGTGGCGCCAGTCCCGACTGGCAGTTGGGCGGCCACAGCATCATGGTCACGTCGGCCCGGTTCGATCCGCTGGGATACGACCTTCTGACGGCCGACATGAACGGTTCCTGGTTCCAGTGGCAATACGACGGCAGCGGTTGGAACAGCACGGACATGAATTCCGCCGGGTCGGAGCCCGCGTACCTGGCGCGCTTTGCGGCGGACGCCAGCGGACACATCGGCACCGCAGATCCCATAGATAACACGATGGCCGCCTTGCGTTACTCGGACGGGAGCCAGCAAAGGAACTACGGGATGCAGGGGATGGTGACCTGCGTGGAGTTCGACGCTCCTGGAGGGGTGATAGCCGTCGGGGCCGGCATCGCTTCACCGGCGGGCTTCGGGCTTTTGGCCGGGTCGGTGGCCGTACCTAGCAACCTGAGTATTTTCGAGTCTGAACAGGCGGTCATCGACATCGCCTTCCCCCACGCCACCGGCTGGGAGTACGAGCTCGCCTCGGCCTCGATGAATGTCGCCGTTGGGAACTACAGGCTGACCCTGTGGTCGGGTTTGCCCCTCAGCCCGTTCGTTCTCATCGTGCAAAACATCGCACAGCAGCTAAAGTCGCTGGTGTTCGCGCCGGCCGACGACATCCTGCTGGCGGGTACCCTCGACGGGCGGATCGTGGGCTGGTCGATCGACGCCGCCGCCGGCATGATGTTTCTCCTGCCCAACGATCTGTTCCTGCCGTTCTCTCCGGTGCTGGACCTGGCGGTCTCGCCGGACGGGTTGTTCCTGGCCAGCGCCTGCGGCGGCGAGGTCCAGGTCTGGAACATGAGCGATGTGCTGACCTACATGACCACGCCTTGAGCCCGGCCACCGCGCGGCCGTGTGGAACCACCGGGGGGGGAGCCGGCCGCGAAGAGGTTAAAACATGTCGGGGAATCTGCCAACGGCATACAGCGGGATGTTCATGAGATCGCCGTCGAGAGTGAAGTTTCTCGGGGAAGTTCGAAAGACTCGCGGGGGGTTGTACTTCCCCGCATAGACACGCAGACTCTTGGTACGACGACTCGTCCCGCCCTTGACCTCCAGCGGCAAGATCGCTCCCTCGTGACACAGAACGAAATCGACCTCGGCTTCGCTCTTGCTCGTCCAGTAATGCAGATCACCGAAGCCTTTTCGGACCAGCTCGGCAGCCACGTAGTTTTCGATGAAGGCGCCGTAGTACTCGGAGAAGAGCCTGTCGCCGGCGACTATCGTCCCGGAAGGCAGATCGAGCATCGCTCCCAGCAGACCCGTGTCGAGGAAATATATCTTGAACTTGCTCGTATCCGCATATCCCGCCAGTGGCAGTTTGGGGACTTTGACGTTGTGGACCAGATAGATGAGGCCGGTTTGTCGAAGCCACTCAATGGCCGATTCAAAACGAGATGCTCTGCCTCCCTTACGGACATCGCTGTACTTGAATTTCTTGTTCTCTCGTGCAAGCTGGCTTGGTATGGAGCGCCATATCTCCGATACGCGTATGGCCTCACTCGCGGATGTGTACTTTGAGAAATCTCGCTCATAGGCCGCGAGGATTTCTTTCTGGAGTCTGCGTGCCGCTTCCACATCTCTGTGTTCCAGGTAGTGTTGAATGATCTCCGGCATGCCTCCCAGGAACAGGTAGTACTTGAACAGCCTGAACAGTTTTTCGTGAAATGCTTCGGGCAGGGGACTGCTGGCCTCCTTCTGTTGCAGTTGCTCGAGCAGCAGGGCCTCGCCGGCTGCCCCCAGGTATTCGAAGAAGGTCATTGGAAACAAGGTCATGAAACTGACCTTGCCGACGGGAAAGCTCGAGGTCTTCCCGACGCTGACCCCCAGCAGGGAGCCTGCGGCAACTATGTGATACTCCGGCGCCTGCTCACAGAAGTATTTGAGGCCAGTAAGGGCCCGTGGGGACGACTGGATCTCGTCGAGAAAGATGAGCGTCGGGCCGGGCCGTATCCTGCGGCCGATCGCGGCGCTCAATGACTCGATCAGAGTGTCAGCACGGAGCGACGAGTCGAAGAGCGACCCGATCTCCGGTGTCTCCTCGAAGTTGAGATAGGCGAGATCGTCATACTCGAGCCTGCCGAATTCCTGCAGCAGGTAGGTCTTCCCCGTCTGCCTGGCGCCCTGAAGGAGGAGCGGCTTTCGCTGCTCGCTGGACTTCCACGCCAGCAACTCGTCGTACAGGGCACGCTTCAAGAGATCTCCAGAAAAATGACGGAATTACGATGTCATATCCCCGCAAGAATGTCAATTTCTATTGTTCGGATGTCCCTAAAAATGAGTGGAGAGCCCTTTTTCTGATCAGTACGGGCCGGAGTGGACGAACAGACGTATCTCGTCGCCGTCCACGCGCGACAGGGCGTCGCACACAAGCGGCATCGGGGTCGACAGGTCGAGTTCCAGGTGCACCCGCCGGGCGGGGGGGCCGATCTGCCTGTGCAGCGACTGGACGGGCAGGTGGTGCACCCCGTGCTGGAAGGACTCGCCGAAGGTCAGGTCGCAGGCCTTCACCTCCGGGGGCTCGATCAGGATGGACACCCGTCCGCAGTACTCCTGGCCGACCTCCAGGCTCCAGCCCGTAAGCCCGGCCGCCTCGAACTCGGCCAGAACGGTCCGCAGATCGAGGGCCGTCAGGGACCTTGTGTCCGGGTCTTCGACCCGGATGGTCACGTGTGAGATCCCGGAGATGGCCAGTACGTCCATCAACTCGGGCAGGTCCGGGTGGGCGAAGGGCCGATCGATGAACCCCGCCGGTCCGAAGGAGGCCACGGGTCGGCCGTCGAGGAGCATGGAGTTCTCGGCCAGGAGCAGTTCGGCCTCCCGGCCATGCGGTCCGATGTGGAAGTCGGGTCCGCAGGATGGGAGGAGCAGCAAGGGGAACAGGAGCAAGTGGATCGGTTTCATGGGAGCCCTCCGGAGGTCGGATCGCGAGTACGGACTTCATTTTGGCACCGGTCCATGTGCCGGTGGTCAGGGGAGTGTAAAATAGTCGTGAGAAATTCGTTTGAAAGACCGCCGACGTCTACGTCTACGCCGACGTCGAGGTGGCGGGGAGGCTAATGGATAGGAAAAACAAACGGCCTTTTCGGATACCATGCCCTTGCCCTGGCGATATCGCTCGTGCTCAGCCCGGTGGCCTCGAAGAACTCCGCCGGTCCTTCTTTCGTGCGGGCGAATACTCCGTCGGTTGCGAGGACGTGGAAGTGGAAGTTGTCGAATAAGCACACAAAATACCCTGTCTACGAAAAAAACCGTCAGGGTATGCTATCGGTTCCATCCACTCTTCCAACAAGAGCTTGA
>SDBT01010932.1_pt1 | contig 14632 bp, 13 predicted proteins | sample 2277101 | NCBI WGS metagenome assembly SDBT01 (sample SAMN10404973, study PRJNA504765) | marine sediment metagenome | isolation source: marine sediment core GS10_PC15, 103 cmbsf | place: Arctic Ocean: Southern Knipovich Ridge | collected 2010
CCTTCCGTTTGACCAGCGGGCATATGCGGTGGAGTATCCATTCCATCTGGGTAACCAATGAGCTGATGCTTCGGCTTCAACAGGGGAGGCCGTTCATGTTCATGAATCCGGAGGCGGCCAAGCAGAAGGGGATAAAGGATGGCGGTCTGGTTCGGGTATTCAATGACTTTGAGTCCTTCAAGATTAATGTGAAGCTGACGCCCTCGGTCAGACCGGATCAGCTGCTTTGTTATCATGCCTGGGAGCCGTATCAGTTTAAGGACTGGAAGAGCTATGACATTGCGCTGCCCGGGACGATTAAGTGGCTTGACATTGCCGGGGGTTATGGGCATCTCAATTTCTGGATATTTAACTGGTGTACCAACCCGATAGACCGGGGAATTGCCGTGGATGTGGAGAAGGCCACTTAATAAGCAGGGAATAGCAGGGAGTAGCAGGGAATAGAAGGGAATAGAAGGGATGGTCATTGCGAGCCCTTCGCCGCCTGTAATTCTAAGGGAGTTCTTTGCCATCTGTCATTCTGAGCGAAGCGAAGAATCTAAAACATGGGCTCAGGATAAACTCCGCGAAGCAAACTCGTTGAGATTGCTTCGTCGTCATTTGTCTCCTCGCAACGACAGCTATAGTCTATAGCAGGGAGTAGCAGGGAATAGCTGGGAAATGTTTGTCATTAGCAATAAAACAACTTATAGGGGAGGGATAACACCATGCAAGCTAATCGGGTAAATTTTTCTAAAGAGGTTCTCCTTGACCCGAACTGCCCGCACTGGGCAAAATTTAAGGGAGAGAAGATGAAGCTGTCGGCAACTCCATTAGCCAACCAGCCTTCGGAATATATCAAGGCTACCCGGGACGAGAAGAAGGTCGGAAAGGTGAAGGAGGTCATGACAAAGGCGGTGCATAATGGGAAAGAGATGTTTTTCCACCTGGAGTGGCTTGATGCCGAGAAGAATCTGGAGATTACTGCAAATGATGTATTTCCTGATGCGGCCAGCATTTTATTTCCGATCAAGACGGTGACCGGGAAGGAGACCGAGCCTCCCATAAGCGAGATGGGGAAGAAGGACCTGCCGGTAAACGCCTGGCAGTGGAGGGCAGATTTAAAGGAGGCCCAGAATACCTGGGCGGAAGGACTGGGGACGACGAACTGGAGTGAAAAGTGTTCTATCACTGCCCGCTCGCAATGGAAAGATGGTATATGGAAATTGGTTTTTGCTCGTCCCTTAACCGTGAAGGAAGAGAACCCAAAGAAGCCCGAGTCGGTTCAGTTAGCTGTTGGAAAAACAGTGAAGACAGGCATTTCCATCTGGGAGGGTTCAAACGGAGAGCGAGCGGGGCTGAAGGCCTTTTCTAAGGAGTGGGAGGATTTAACACTCGCTAAGTGATAGGGGGAGATTTAAGAAGGAGGAATAAGCTATGGCAGAGAAGAAAAAGACCGCAGAAGAAATAGCAACGGAGAAGAGGCAGAAGGAGCTTACTAAGGAGCTTCAGGCGACCAAGGAGAGGCTGAGGTACTCTAAGCGGCAGATAGCGTCGGTGATAGATTTAAATAAATGTATCGGATGTCAGACCTGCAGCGTTGCCTGCAAGACCCTGTGGACCGATGATGAAGCCACGGATTACATGTGGTGGAATACCGTGAACACCCAGCCGGGCTTAGGCAGCCCAAAGGATTGGGAGAAGATGGGGGGAGGGTATAAGGTAAGGTTTGAGGGTAAGGTAAGGGAGCCGATCAAGGGTAAGCTGCCTTCAAGAGAGGAATTTGGAGAGGCCTGGAAGTTCAATTATGAGGAGGTTTACACGGGGAGCAGCCAGAGCGCGGTCTTAAAGCCGGTCGGGAAAGAACCCGAGTGGGGGGTGAACTGGGATGAGGATCAGGGAGGAGGAGAGTATCCCAATGCCTTTTATTTTTATCTCCCGCGCATCTGTAACCATTGCACCTATCCGACCTGTCTTGATGCCTGTCCCCGCAGTGCTATCTATAAGCGACAGGAAGATGGAATTGCAGTAATTGACGAAGAGCGATGCAAGGGCTATCGCTTTTGTGTTGAGGCCTGTCCGTATAAGAAGATCTATTTTAACAAGATAGACCTTCTGGGTCAAAAATGCATCTTCTGCTATCCCCGGATTGAGAAGGGGGTAGCTCCCGCCTGTGCCCGTCAGTGTCCGGCAAGGGCTCGCTGGGTAGGGTGGGTGGATGATGAGACCGGGCCGGTTCATAAGCTGGTAAAGAAGTGGAAGGTTGCCCTTCCCCTGCATCCCGAATACGGCACCGAGCCTAATGTTTTTTATGTTCCTCCGTTGGCCCCTCCCCGATTGGATGCCGAGGGGAAGATAGAAGAGAAGCCCCGGATCCCCCTGAGGTATTTAGAGTATCTTTTTGGGCCGGGAGCAGGAGGGGCTTTAAAAATCCTAAAAGTAGAGATGGAGAAAAGGAGTAACGGACAGCCCTCGGAGCTTATGGAGATTCTCATTGCCAAGGAATGGAAGGGGATGTTTAAGCCCTTTGATAAGGATCCGCTGACACTTACTTGGGAGAGAAAGAAGAAGGGATAAATAGAGATATGATTCAGATTGATAATCTTACTACTAAGGAAGAGGTTGAAATAGGGAGCAGAAGCAGCTTTTATCAACTCCTCTCCGAATCCTTCCGATTTCCGGACAGGTTATTCAGTGAGGGAGTTAAAAATGGTGATTTCCTTGGCCAGGTAAAGGATATAGCTTCCACCCTGCCGTTTGAATTCTCTTCGCTGGATGAGGATACCTTCCAGGGTAAAGGGATAGATCAAGATCTGGAAGAGGCATTGGGAGCAGAGTATATTCGCTTATTTGATGTTGGAGTTAAGGGGCGTCCTTTCTGTCCCTTATATGAAGGGAGCTATCGGAGTGGCCGGAAGGGGTTGATGGAGGATCTGGTTAGATTTTATAACCATTTTGGACTTACCCTTTCCCGAGAGGATTGGGAGCTTCCTGACCATCTCACCACCGAGCTGGAATTTGTTCATTATCTTTCTTTTAAAGAGCTTTTAGCCATCCGGAGCCGGCAAGACCATTTTCCCTACATCCGGGCACAGAGGGATTTTCTCTCCCGGCACCCTGCTGATTGGATTCCTAAGTTCCGGCAGAAATTACTGAAACACTCTCCCATCCGCTTCTACGAGAAACTGGTAGAGGTAACCGAGGCATTCCTGTTACTCGACCAGAATCATTTAGAAGATATCCTTGACAAAACTGAATGAGTCAGAAAAACAGAACGTTCCCACTTCCCGGAGAGAGTTTTTCTCCAAGGGACTTTCAGTATTGGGCTGGGGGATGTTTTTCTGCGGAGCTGGGATTGCCGCGGTAGAGACTGTTCGATTCTTTTTCCCCCGGGTTCTTTTCCATCCTCCTACCACCTTTAAAATTGGTCCGCCCAGTGAATTCCTTAGTGGCTCGATTCCTGACGCCCATGGAGTTATCTTAGTTGATTCAAGATGGAAGAGGGCTAACAAGTTCTTTGTGGTCAGGGCAAAGGATCGTATCTATGCCGTCTATGCAAGGTGTACCCATCTGGGCTGCATGGTTAATTGGTTCGCAGGAGAGAAAACTTACCGGTGCCCTTGCCATGGAAGTGAATTTTACAGCAGCGGAGTTAATTTTGCCGGCCCGGCACCCCGCCCCCTTGACCGCCTCAAGATCTTCTTAGATGTTGATGATCAACTGGTGGTAGACACGGGCATTATATATTCCGTCAATCGTTTCGAGGATAAGGGTGCATTTATTGCGGTATAAATGGGTAATAGTGAAAAAGGGTCATAGCCCTTTTATAGTTGATTTCTTAACATACTTAGAGGAGGAGTAGTTCATAACGTTTCCTCCCCCTTGCCTGTCCTGAGCGAAGTCGAAGGGATGGGGGAGGATAAAGGAGGGGGTAAAATTTTATCCATTTTCCCCCTCCCCTAACCCCTCCCACAAGGGGAGGGGAATATTGACTCTTTGATCAATCAACTTGTCCTGAGCCCTGCGAAAGCAGGATCGAAGAAGTGGTTAACTACAAATATCAATCAAGTAATGGGTTACAACCTGAGAAAGTTACGGTAGGAAAATTTTCCGGAAAAAGGAAGGTTAAACCCAAATTTATCGCGGTGGTTAATGAGAAGTGCACTGGCTGTGGAGGCTCTCCGGTCTGCAAGATATACTGTCCGGTAGATAACTGTATTGCCGCAATCCCTGCCCAGGAATATCCTCTGACCCAGGTAAAAATAGACCCCCTTAAATGTATCGGATGTAAAAGGTGTACTGCCCACGGGCCCGGGGGATTATTCCTGGAGGGCTGTCCCTGGGATGCAATTACGATGATGCCCACCCCGCAGTGGGAGAAAAGGAACCATCCGCTTCCATACTGATAATGAAGGATGGCTCTTACTTCAGGGAGTAGCACCCTACTTCGTCCCGCGTGAACGCGGGACTACGAAGGGCAGGGGGAATAGCAAGGAGTAGCAGGGAGTAGGAGGGACTTGAACCCTTTAATCCTATCCGTTGATATTTGGATTTAATTTTTTTACCCACAATAATTCGGTATGAACCGGAAAGATTTATTTAAGAAAATAAAGGATTCTCAGCTCTGGAGATCCATATTTCGGCATGGTTATGAAGATAGTATCAGAAATCGGGCCCTCCAGATTACCAGCAATGTTGCTCTCCATCTGCACCCGGTAACCACATCGCGCCCGGGGAGCAGGCTCCGTCACACCTTCTGCCTCGGGGGCATAGCCCTATTTTTATTTATCGTGGAATGTATTACCGGGATACTTTTGATGTTTTACTATCGACCGGTTATCGAGTTTGCCTATCTGGATATGAAGCTCCTGCAATACAATGTCCACTATGGCCTGATATTGAGGAATATTCATAGATGGGCAGCCCATGCGATGGTAGTGGTCGTGATGTTTCATATGCTTCGGGTTTTTCTTACCGGCTCCTATAAACCCCCGAGGGAGTTTAACTGGGTTATTGGAGTTGGCCTACTTGCCCTCACCTTACTCTTGAGTTTTACCGGCTACCTTCTGCCCTGGGACCAGCTTGCCTTCTGGGCAATCACGGTTGCATCAAATATGGCCGCGGCTACCCCCTTTCTGGGGAGTGAAGGCCCTTTTCATGAGTTATTAGGTATAAACCAGTATAATGATATGAAGTTTCTGCTTTTAGGAGACAGTGAGGTTGGTGCCAATGCCCTTTTAAGGTTCTATGTGCTCCACTGTGCCGCCCTCCCCCTGTTGGCTGCTATTCTGATGATGGTTCATTTCTGGAGAATAAGAAAGGATGGAGGAATCTCCCGTCCCCTTTAGTTAAGGATTCGAGGATTCAAGGGGTCAAGGGTTCAAGGGAAATAATCACTCGAATCTTTTCAAGTGGATAGGCGGGGCTTTCCAGCCCCGCCAAGACTATCTGTAAATACCGGGGCTTGAAAGCCCCGGCTATCCAGTTTAATGTTTTGAATTTTAATTTGTAATTTTAGTATTTGATTTTTGATTTTTACATTACTCTCTGTAATGGATAGGAAATTGAACAATACCCCACCGGAAATGCACCCCGTGCCAGAAAAGGATGATAATGAGATCTGGACTTTCCCGGATCTGCTCTATAAGGAGTTCCTGGCGGTGGGGATTGTCCTGGTAGTGTTAGCAATCTGGAGCATCCTGTCAAATGCTCCTTTATTAGAGATGGCTGATCCGGCCAAGAGTGAAAACCCGGCTAAGGCTGCCTGGTATTTTGTCGGTCTTCAGGAGGTTCTGGTGTATTTTGACCCGTGGATTGCGGGGGTGGGAATACCTTCGCTCATTATCCTGGGTCTAATAGTTATCCCCTATCTGGATACGACCAGGTATGGCGTGGGTTATTATGGTTTTGCCGGAAGGGGTCGAAGAATAATAATCTTGAATTTCTTATTCGGATTCCTAATGTGGTGGATCCTGATCCTTATCGGCCAGTATTTGAGGGGGCCCAACTGGCAGATCTACTGGCCCTGGGAGGATTGGAGTGTGACCAAGCCGATGGAAGAAACCCTGTGGAGCCCTTCCCCCTGGATCGGAATCAGCCTGATTGGAGGATACTTCTTCCTGGGGCTTAGTGTTCCGGCAATATGCTGCCGGTGGCTCATCCGGAGCCTGGGAACCGTCCGGTATCTGGCTGCTATGATATTGCTGCTCCTTATGTATGCAGTGCCCGTAAAGATAATTCTCCGAATCTTCTTTCATATAAGGTATGTCATGATCACCCCCTGGTTCAATATTTAGGGATAAAATGGCGACGATAAAAGCTCCCCGAGGGATGAGAGTGCTCCTGGCAGTCTTAAGTTTTTCTATCGTTATCCTTACTCTCTATATTATCAGGGGTAATATCGAGACCCCCTGGAAGGATTATCAGCGAAGGTTTAACCAGATGCTGATGAAGAATTATCAGGCTGCCTCATCACCGGAAGACAAGGCTAAGTGGGGCCGGCTTCTTGAGATATACAGCGGCTCATCGGGAATTAAACAGATTTACCTCCCCCAGGTAGGGGTAGCTGACCTCTGTATCACCTGCCATCTGGGGATTGATAATCCTCTTCTTGAAGATGAAAATATCCCCAGGGTATTTCGAGCACATCCCGGTAAGCAGCTAAAGTATCATCCGGCGAACCGCTTTGGATGCACCCTGTGCCACCAGGGGCAAGGGGTGGGAACAACAGTGGATGGGGCCCACGGATATGAAAGAAACTGGCCCGAGCCACTGTTGCCTGCTTCCTATGTTCAGGCTTCGTGTTTGAAGTGCCACGGGTGCTCAGAGAATCTGGCGGGGGCAGAGGTTGTCAGCCAGGGAGAGAAAATCTACTTTGAAAATTTATGTTATGGATGTCATGAGGTAGCTCAGTACCAGGCTCTCCCCCGGCCAGTGTTTCCCTTAACCTCGCTCAAAACGAAGCTTAAAGAACCGCTCCGATGGCTGCCGGCCTGGCTCAAGGAACCAGCGAAACTTCGCCCGGGGACATTGATGCCGAATTATCACCTGAGCGATGAAGAAATCAAGAAGATGACCGCTTACTTCCTCTCACTTCCTCAGGAGTTCAAAACAAAGTGGATCTCTCTCAAGAATACCTCACGCCGGCGGGGAAAGAAGCTCTTTGTCGAGCGAGGATGCCGGGGATGCCACGGGGTTGAGAAAAACGAAAAGAGTAACCTGCCCCGGATACCCCATTTAGCCGGGATAGGTACCAAAGCTACCCCGAGGTGGCTTTATCAATGGATTAGTAATCCAAAATCATATAGTGCCAATACTACGATGCCTAAGGTAGGGCTTACCAAGAGAGAGGCCTTGAATATCGTATCCTATCTCACTACTCTTAAGGAAGAGACCGAGCTATTTAAGCCGCCAGAGGACTATCTTAAAGGGGTCAAGCTGGAGGAGGGGAAAAGGCTTGTTCTCCAATACGGGTGTTACGGCTGTCACGAAATCAAGGGGTTTGATGATTTTCCCGATCCCGGCTATCCGCTCTCTGATTTCGCCAGCAAACCACTCCATGAACTTCATTTTGGGGAGACGAAAGATATTCCCCACACCAAGTGGGATTGGCTCTATAATAAGTTGAAGGATCCCCGGATTTATAAGACAAAGGATATTGCTCTGGTAATGCCCACCAACATAATGAAAGAAGAGGAGTTGAAGGCCCTTACTACTTACAGCCTGGGCTTTACCGAGCAGGATGACTCATTCCCCCTTCGCGACGAGCCATCACCGGAGAACCTGGCCTTGCTTAAGGGAAGGTTATTGGTCCAGCGCTTCGGGTGTAAGGGATGCCACAAGATTGAGAATGATCGGGAAGAGCCCAAGATTGACCAGTATATCAAGCAGAGAACAATGAGGCCACCAACCCAGGTAGGAGAAGGCAAGAGAGTTCAGCCGCAGTGGTTATATGGATTCATATTAGAGCCGGTAAAGTTAAGGACCTGGTTAGAAATGACAATGCCGCAATTCAATATCACTCCCGGGGAGGCAGAGGATATCGTCAGTTACCTGTCTGTTATCTCCAAGGCACCGCTGCCCTATGTCTCACTCCCTTCGGCGGCCTCGGTTCCATCCGAGGAATTGGAGATGGGGGCTTACCGCTTCCGGATCGATAAGTGCGTTCAGTGCCATCCGGCCTCGCTCGGAGGGGAGCTCCCCGAAGGGATATCGATTGAGGATCTTTCTATCAACTTAACTCTTTCCAAGCTCAGGCTGCGGCCGGAATGGTTAAAAGATTTCTTGAGGGATCCGAAGAAAATTGTTGGGCCACAGACCCGCATGCCTTACATATACTATACCCCTGATGGCGTCCCCAAAATCCCGGATCCGGAGATGTGGATAGATTTAATCACAAAATACACTATGGTTTCGGGCGAGGCCCCATCCCAACCGAAAGAGACACTGGAGGAGATCAGGCCCGGCACCGAGGTTGACTGGACGGAATACTAATAATTTGATCCGCCTAAGGCGGATCAAATTGCAAATTGAGATTCATCCCCCATAAAACTCCTAATGTAGACCCAAGTAATGCGTGAATATCCGAATTATTGGTATATTAACAATTTATCCATCGCCCCGCCACCGGTGGGGCTTAGGACAGGCTTGCACTTATTTGGTGTAGGGGCTTGATTGTAGGGGTCGGATTCATCCGACCCGTTTTCATAGCCCATCGGGTTCAATAAACCTGTTCCTGACAGGTTCAGGAATTGAACCCCTACATTCACGCATTATTTGGGATAAATTAATGGGCTAAAATATGGGAAAGGAGTAAAAAAATGGGTGTCAGAAGATTCAGAGCTGCTTTATTTTTCCTGATAACTCTCTCATTCCTGCTGGGATCGCAAAATTCTTTTGCAGTCACAACCGAGGTGAGCGGCACAATTTATGCGGATACGGTATGGACTGAGGATAAGAGTCCCTACATTATAACCGGAGATCTTGTTATCTCGGAAGATATAACTCTGAGGATAAAGCCCGGAGTTACCGTTGAGATTGAGCCGGAGAGAAACATTCAGGTTGACGGGGCCCTGATTGCCATCGGGAAGAAGAAGAAACCAATAAGATTTACCCGGAGCGGAAAAGAGAACTGGGGCTCTTTCTATTTCACGCATCTTAGTAAGCCGGCAAGCCTTAATAAGAAAGGGAAGTATCAGGATGGCTCCACCCTGCAGTATTGCACGATTGAATACGGGAGGGGGATAGATATAAGATACTCTTCCTCCTTCATTGAGCACTGTATCATAAGCAATAATGAGGGGAGTGGGATCAGAATAGAATACGGGGGAGGTGAGATAAGATTTAATAAAATCACAAATAATCGAACCCGGGGTAATGGCGGGGGAATTATTGTCTACACGGACAAATCTATTTCGGTTAGCGGCAATCTCGTAAGTCATAACACCTCCCGGGAGGGTGATGAGGGTGGTGGTGGAATCTATGCCTATTCCTATGCCGGGGGGTTGATTACGGTTGAGGGGAATATTGTTTCTAAAAATTATACCGATTACAAGGGCGGCGGTATCTATGCCTACGGTTCGATAGTGAAGGAGAACCTGGTAATTGATAATCAAGCCGCGGATGCGGGAGGAGGAATATGGGCTTATGGCGGCGAGGTAACCGGGAATAGGGTAGTTTCCAATAGCGGAAGCCGGGGAGGGGGGATCTACGGCGAGAAGGCCAAGCTGACCCATAATGCGGTTGCCGGGAATGAATCCACAAGCCCGGAGGGAGGGGGTATATACTTTTGGGGATCAGAAGATTTCAGCTACAACACCATTACCCGGAATTCTGCCCCGGAAGGTGGCAGTGGAGGAGTTTATGTAGCGGGGAATCCCGTATTTAATTATAACCACCTCTACGGTAACACCGGTTATGAGCTTTATTGTGGGAACCCCCAGGATTTCTCTCCCGTAGATGCGAGGTACTGTTACTGGGGATCGGCGAACGAGGGCGATATCATGGGGGTGATCTATGATTGGTATGATAACAGGACCCGGGGCCTGGTAGATTACGGCAGTTATCTTAAGGACTGGGATCCCTCCCCGCCACTCTCCCCTCCAACCGGGCTCATTGCCACCAGGAGAGAGTCGAGCATTGAGCTTACCTGGAATCCCAATCCTGAGCCGAATGTTGGGGGATACCGGGTTTACTACGGGAAGGAGTCGTTTCCTTACCCTGAGGTTAAGGATGTTGGTAGGTCAATTGGCTTCTCGATAAAAAAGCTCACTGAGGGAAGCACTTACTACTTTGCGGTGACCGCCTATCGGAAGAAGAAAGGGGATCTGGAGGAATCTCCTTACTCTCGTGAGCTAAAGGAGAAGTTTGTCCGGACGGTTAACCAGCTCCCGGCTGCCCCCCGGAATATATCTCCCTCACCCGGGCAGAAAGATGTAGGGTTAATGCCTCTCCTTGAGTCCTCAGATTATTCCGATCCTGACGGGGATCTCCATCGCGCTTCGCAGTGGCAGGTTACCTCTATCCCGGGAAATTATTCCAGTCCGATATACGACAGCGGATTGGACAGCGATCATCTGAACAGTATTAAGATCCCCCAGGATACCCTTAATTATGGCCTTACCTATTACTGGAGAGTAAGGCACCAGGACAGTAAAGGGGAGTGGTCAGGATGGTCTCCCGAGGGCTCGTTCACAACGGTTGACCAGGCACCGGAGATCCTGAGTGGGCCCGTATCCCGAGACACGATACTTTCCGCTACTTTGAGCCCTTATCTTGTCTCCGGGAACCTGAGAGTGATGCCGGGGGTAATGTGCCGGATCGAGCCGGGGGTGACCCTTAAAATTGCTCCCTTCACTGATATCAGAGTGGACGGAACCCTCGTGGCAGATGGGGAGGAGGGCTCCCCGGTTACATTTACCCGAAGTGGGGAGAAGAACTGGGGAGCGCTCCAGTTCAGTAAACTCAGTAAGGGTGCCGATTTAGATGAAGAAGGAAACTACCGAGGTGGCAGTATCCTTAAATACTGCATAGTTGAGAAAGGGGAGGGGATAGGGATCAAACTGTCTTCCCCGCTGATTACCCACTCTACTATTAAGAATCATAACAATCGTGGGATTACGGTGGAAGATGGGGGGGCGAGGATAATAAACAATCTCGTCACCAAAAACTCGGTTACCGGGGCAGGAGGAGGTATCTATGCCTCGAGCAATAAGTTAGTGGTGATCAGGAATAATACCATTACCCATAATCAAGCAGGGGGAGAGAATGGAAATGGGGGTGGAATTTGCGCCAATTCTTATGGGGGCGGTCAGGCATTCGTAATTGAGGGGAATAAGATCAATTCCAACCGGGCAGTGAAATACGGCGGGGGCATTTATGCCCAAAGGTCCACGGTTAAAAACAATATCTTTGCCGAGAATATGGCCCTTGTGGGGGGAGGGGGGATATATGCAACCTTCTCCATTATTACCAACAATGAAGTTAAGGCAAATAAGAGCAGGGAGGGAGGTGGGATCTACATCGATCGCAACAGCTCGGTTAAGGCCAATAAGATAGCCGGGAATGAGGCTACCTCACCACACGGAGGCGGATTGTACTTAAACTACTGGGGGTTTCCCCTGGGATATGAGGATGTCACCCATAATATTATTACGGGTAATAGTGCCTCTACCGTTAAGGCCAACGGCGGCGCGTTCATATCGGGAAATCCTGACTTTAACTATAACCAGCTCACGGGCAACCATGGTTTTGCTCTCTTCTGTGGGAATCCGGAAGGGTCTTCACCGGTGGATGCCAAAAACTGCTACTGGGGAACCTCCAATAAATCAGCAGTCAGAAAGAAGATCTATGATGGGCATCTTGATAAGAAGAAAGGAATCGTGGAGTTCATCCCCTTTCTGACAAAACCTCCATTATAATGATGGTGGTCAATAATACAGATTATGCCACTATCTTGACTTTTCTTTATTATTTCCTTACCATTAAGTAAGGAATGATTTCCTTTCAAAGGGGGTATGGAGAATGGCAGTAGCAAAGGTTACCAGTAAGGGACAAGTCACCCTTCCCAAAGAAGTCCGGGAAGCTCTGGGGATTAACAAAGGTGATGAATTAGAATTCAGGAAAGGAAAAGATGGATATAAGATGAAGAAGCATGTCAAAGGCTCCCCGTTCAGTAAGTATGTTGGTTATCTGCGAAACAAGAGAGGAAAAACGACCGATAAGATTATAGTGGAGCTCAGGGGCAAATGATCTTTGCTTTGGACACGAATATAATCCTGGATGTCTTGATTCCTAACTCTCTTTATGCAGAGCCTTCAAAGGCTTTACTTGATAAAGATTATAGGAGTGGAGCATTAATACTAAGTGAGGTGGTTTATGCTGAATTGGCTACCCAATTTTTATCCAAAAAGGATCTGGACCGATTTCTTGAAGATACCGGGATCCGTTTGATTCCTTCAATTAAAGAAGCGCTTTTCTGTGCCAGTGATGCCTGGAAGAAATATCTAAAAACAAGGAAAAAGGCCGGCAGGTGCCCACAATGTGGAGCGCGGGTTCGCTGGCTCTGCCCTCGATGTGGCTCAGAGCTAACGGTGAGGCAGCATATATTAAGCGACTTTCTTATTGGGGGACATGCATTCAAACAGGCTGATGTCCTTCTCACCAGGGATAGAGGATATTATCAAACCTATTTTAAGGGTTTGAAAATTCATTCCCCAATACAAAAATGAATCCGAACCTCGTTGAGGTTCCCTTTAGGATTCTATATGAACAATCGGAGAAAGATAAGCATATTTGTAATAGCAATAGCTGTCTTGTCTATTTTAATGTTTGGTTATACTCTGTTGGTCGGGGAGACGAATCCCCGGAAAAAGCTCAGCATTGGCGAAAGATTCCACTATGAGACCTCACTGACCTGGCGTGGTGTTGTGGGTGACCTGTTTCGTACCAAGCCCCCAAGGCCGCCTCAGTATAAAACCTATCCGGAAGCAAAGGTGGTAAAGCTGCCAGGTCCGAAATACCGGGGGATGACCCTGGAAGAGGCTATTGAAAGACGGCGATCTGTCAGAAACTACTCCCCAGAGGCAATCAGCATCTTGCAGTTATCGCAGTTACTATTCGCCGCCCAGGGAGTAACAGGAAAAATGTATGGTCAACCTCTGCGCTCTATCCCATCAGCGGGGGCTTTATATCCATTTGAGATTTACCTGTTCGTTAACAATGTTAAGGGCCTGTCTAAGGGTATCTATCATTACGCGGTTTTGGGTCATGAATTAGAGCTGGTAAGGGCTGGAGATTTCCGCAGTCAAATTACCAATGCGGGATTGAAGCAGGAAATGCTTGGAGAGGCGGATGTAACCATTGTGCTTTCAGCCATCTATGACCGGCTCCGCCATAAATATGGAGAACGGGGTTTCCGCTATGTGTATATCGAAGCCGGGCATATTAGCCAAAATATTTATTTACAGGCGGTCTCGTTAGGATTAGGGTCGGTGAGTGTTGGCGCCTTTTTGGACGAAAAGGTTAACCAACTCATCGGCATTGACGGTTATCAGGAAGCTGCGATTTACCTGCATGCAGTAGGCACGCTATGAAACGTGCAGATATTAATTATGCCATCAGTATTCTGCTACTGCTTTCGATCAGCGTTACCGGGATTTTAGGTTATATTCAATCGCAATTGGATCTTCGCAAGTTTGTTCCCCACCGCTATTTTGCCTATGCGACTTTGTGTCTTGCCGCCGTTCACATATATTTGAATGGAGGCAGGCTCTGGCACTACATTCGTCAGAAGATAAAGAAGAAATAAGAAAGTCAACCAGAAGAAGGCAGACCTGGGGACGTCTATAATCCTTCTGCTCTTTACTTTTCTTTTTCAATTGGCTGCTTGCTGGCGAGCAGGGCGGCGCCGAGAGCGGGGATGATCTGTGGATCTTCTGGCAAGGGGCGAAGCGGAGTGTTTAGGGCTTGCTCCAAGAAATAAACCACGCCGGTGTTCTTAGCCACTCCGCCCGCTAATGCCACAGGCGGTGTGAGGTCGAGCTTTCTGGCGAGAGAGGTTATTTGTCCGGCAATTGCGCGGTGAAGCCCCGCCAGAATGTCAGCCGGCTCCTCTCCAGAGTTCAGGAGGGAGATGACCTCGCTCTCCGCAAAAACCACGCACTGGCTGGTGAGAAAGAGGGGCCGCGCTGATGTGAGGGAAAGCGGTCCAATCTGTTCCAAGGGAACCTCCAGGGCCTCGGCAATCACCTCCAGGAAGCGGCCGCTGCCGGAGGCGCACCTCTCGTTCTCCAGGTAGTCCTGCACATCTCTCTCCGACCCGATCTGGACCACGAGGGTGATTAGTCCTCCGATGTCCAGGGCAGTACGGACTTCTGGGTCAAGCTGACGGATTGCCTTGGCCACGCAAAGGGGGGTTGGGAACTTCAGGCGGGCGGCCTTGACGCCCCCGCGGCCATATCCGGTGGCGGCCACTCCACCAAGTTTACGCCAAGGCACTCCGGCTTTTTTAAGGGCGGTCTTTAAGATCCTCCGGCCCAGCCATATCCCAGGCGCATGCCGGTATCAATATCCTCCACGCTTCCGACCCCTTCCTCCAGGCAGCGGAAGGCTTCGAGGTAGACTGCGCTAAAGATCCGATTGACCAGAAAGCCCG
>SDBT01010933.1_pt1 | contig 14632 bp, 5 predicted proteins | sample 2277101 | NCBI WGS metagenome assembly SDBT01 (sample SAMN10404973, study PRJNA504765) | marine sediment metagenome | isolation source: marine sediment core GS10_PC15, 103 cmbsf | place: Arctic Ocean: Southern Knipovich Ridge | collected 2010
GATATAATGAGTAAATTAAGATTTGTTTCATTCTAACTCTAAATCTCAGTTCTTTAGAAAGGGTTTTATATTCAGCTATAAAACTCCTCAATAAATCATCTGAAGCGATAAAAATTTCATGTATGATTGTATAGTCTTTATCTAAGTTAAAGAACTTTCTCACGATTTCTATCTTTAAATTAATCCTATCCAATGATTTGTCTTTCACTAATTAATATTAAGAAAATCAAAATTAAAAATAGATAAGGACTGATTTTTGACCAATTTATTTTGTGATTTTACATTAATAGTTTGATAATTCTTTTTTTGACGATTACATTTTTTAATAGTTTGTTCCTACATAGTACCATTATCGCTGAAGTGTCACAACCAGATGTGAGAGTTGTTACTGGGTAGGAGTGATCATTTTTTATTAGGATAAGTTTCATAAAAAGAAACAATTAGACAAGGAATCAATATTAACCAGTATGATTTTAAAGAAGATTCTACTTGAAAACTTAATTATTGGATACTTCAAACAGTCCCTAAATTCAATACTATTAATCCCGAAAATTTAACCTTGTTCGGACAAGAAAAAAATCGAAATACCTGGGCAATTGCAAAAATGAACATGCTCCTTCATAACATCCTTGATGCAGAAATTCGACATGGAGATACAATGGCAGATCCCATAATCTGATGGTATTTGATATGGTTTAAAGGTTATATATCTTTTATATCCAACTCCCAGATATGAGTTAAAACTCCGTTAACTGTAGTGAGTATTACATAGTATTATATATTATCAACCTCGTCTATTCGAATTTTAACCACAAAAAACAGATCTAATTTATAAAGCATTTCCAAAACAGAATTGATTAATAACAAAAAAAATATAAAGAAATAATTGAATATAATGAATATAGTATAATTAGTGAAAAATGAATAAATTTTGGATATTTAATGTCGATCAAAAAAATTGGGAAATTATTAAAAAACATAACATCATTGGTTCAAAATATAAGATTAGATTAGAAAAAGTTAATATTAGTGATATTATTTTTGTTTACGTCATTCGTCCTTTAAGTTCAATTATAGGTAAATTTTCAGTTATTTCAAATTGTTATCTTGATCGCCAAATCTTTTTTTATGGAGATTTTTATTCATATCGAATAGATTTAAAACCAATCAAGTTATTAAAAACTCCTCTAAATATTAAAAATATAATTCATGAATTAGATTTTATTAAAAATAAAGAAAAATGGTTTACGCATTTCTTTGGAGGTCGAGGAATTCGAGAATTATCAAAAAAAGATTTTGAGACAATAAACAATATAATAAATAAAAATAATTAAGATCCATTTTTTTTCTCACTATTTATAATTGAAATTATTAGAATCACTGTATTATAATAATAATGATATTTTTATTTTATTGTTAAAGAGACAATAGGATTATTAACCAGAATTCAATAATTTATGAAATAATTCAATTTAAATTATTTAGAAGCAATTAATTTTGGTTTATTAAAAAAATATTAAAATCAAATAAATTTTATTTAAATCTGTTGAGTATAAAAACTATAAATATCAAAAAATATAATTTTCATATATTAGGACAAAATTACTACATATTTATTAAATCTTTTTTATCTTTATTATAACAACGAGGGAATGTATTAGTGACAGAGTTTACCAAAAGAGCTTCTACTTTTAGCATAGGGGAGATTGTTAAAGCTCGAAGTAGACTATGGCGAATTGATAATATTAATATTAAAGAAAAAATAATTGAAGGAGACAAGAAAGAATTTATTCTGTACTCTGTTAGCAATATCACAGGGCAACCATCTTCTCAAGTTTTAATTCCAGATATAGAAAAAATTGAAAAATCGACAATTCCAAAACCTTCGTATGAAAAGGTTGGCAGCCCCATATATCAGAAGTTACTTTTAGATGCAATAAAATTAGATTTGATTTATGGCACGACATCATTTATTAGCCTTCAAAATTCGAAGGTTATACCTATATCTTATCAGATGGTTCCTGTCTTAATGGCCTTAAATCTTAAAAAGGTTAGATTGCTATTAGCTGACGATGTAGGATTAGGTAAAACAATCGAAGCTGGTTTAATTTTACAAGAACTCTTAGGACGTAAAAAAATTAATAGAGTTCTATTTGTAACTCCCGCTAACCTTAGAGAACAATGGAGAGGAATATTAAAGAGTTTTTTTGGAATAGATGCAGTTATAATGTCAAGGAGAAATCGGAGAAGCCTAGAATCTGAATTGTTAATTGATGGAAATCCATGGGGATATTATAATTTCGTTATTGTCTCTATAGATTACGTTAAGCAATCAGAAGTTAAATATGAGGTTCTTCAGTTCGATTGGGACATGATTGTAATTGATGAAGCTCATAATGTTATGTTGCCTCATTTGGGAATTACTGATATTACATCAAAAGATGTTAAGCAAAGTTATAGTTTTGCTAAGGCTTTGGCTGATGAAAAAAGATTCCCTCATTTTCTCTTATTAACGGCTACGCCACATAACGGTTATAAAGACTCCTTTGCTAGCTTACTTCAAATGATTAATCCAAAAATAATATCCAATAACAACCTAAAAAAACCTGAAATAAATCGTGAATTGGCTATAAAACATATATGTCAACGAAGGAGAAAAGATGTAATTCAATGGATTTCGAACAGTAGATACGAAAAAAATCCTTTTCCAATAAGAAAATCTGAAGAAAAGTTCATTGAGCCATCTCAACAATTTTATGATACTCTTGAACATCTGAGCAAGTTTTTTAAACATGTCATAAATCGCTTTAAAGATAGCCCTCAAAAACAAAAGAGATTTAGTTATTGGACTATTTTGCATTTCTACAAAAGGATGATAAGTTCACCACATGCTCTTTTATGCTCAATAAATCGTCGTCTAAATGAAATTGATAAAAAGCTTCAAAGACAAAATAAAGAGATTGAGAATTATCAATCTAACTTATCGATTCAAGAGGTGGCTCAATCCGTTATGGATGGACACGAAACAGATAAATTATCTGAGGAGGATCGAGACGAGAAAAGCGATAAAATAATCCTTACAGAGGATTTAGAGAATTTGCAAACAGAAAAAAAGTTGCTTAATGATATTCAAAATACAATCCCCATCCTTAAACAAAAGGATAAAAAGATAAATCGTTTGTTAGATGATGTATTGCCTACTATGTTCAAGAAATCAAAGAAAGTAATAATTTTTACTAGATATATTGATACTCTGAAATATATTGAAGATAATCTGAAATCAAGAATAGAGGATAAGGCTTTAAGGTATAAAGATTTTAAAATCTTTTCAATTCACGGAAAATTAGCATCTCAAAAAAGACAAGAAATTTACAATGGCTTCTTGAAAGAAGGACAAGCAATATTAATAACAACTGATTGTATGGCGGAAGGGATAGACTTGCAGTTTTCTGCAAACCAACTCATCAACTACGAGCTTACTTGGAATCCAAATAGATTAGAACAGAGGAATGGTAGAATTGATCGGTTTGGACAGCCTAGCGAAAAAGTCTATATTCGCACATTCATAATGGAAAATACTCTTGAAATGGAGATATTAGAATTACTCGTCAAAAAAGCTAATGAAATTAAAGAGGATTACGGTTTTGTCCCTGGATTTTTTGGGGAACCTGAAGCAGTTATTGATCATATAATGGCAAGAAGTAAAAATAAGGCTCGTTTAGACGGAACTTTAAGCAAATGGGTAAGATTTACGGATACTGTCTTGGAAGATTTAGTTTCTATATTCTTTTCTAAAGCGAATGTTGAAACAATACTTAAAGATTCTTTTTACGGGCAAAATAATATAAATTTAAACGAAGTTGAAAATAGAATGCGTTTAACTCAAGAATCTATTGGAGATAATCAAACTTTAAAAGATTTTTTAGAAGACTCTGTTAAATTATACTCTGGAAAAATTGAACGCTTAAAAAATAGCGAAGAAATATATCAGATTACTCTCCCTGATAAAACTCAAAAAGATATCGGAGTGAATTTTGAAGAAAGTTATAAAATTACTACTAATATGGAGATTGCTGCCAAAAATAGCGATATTGAAGGTATCAATCTTAAAAACTCTTTAATTTCAGGATTAATTGAAAAAGTAAAAAATGAGGCATTTTCTGAAAGACATGATTTCTATGGAAGGACTGCCGCGTTTTCTAGCTCTGAAATTACAGATGTTTCAGTAATCTTAAATGTAAAGATAAGATATGTTGTAAATACTGAGCCAAAGAGTATAATGGAAGAAATCGCCCAAATAGGATTTGAATTATTTAATACTGAAATCAAGTTAACCGAAGAAAAGGTTAAAATGATATGGGCTTCATGGGATAATCATGATAAAAATGAAAAGTACATACAAAAACACATTAAAAAAGCTCTGGAATTAGAAAAACTTAATGATCTTCTCAAGAGTTTAGGTCAAGAGAGATTACAAATAATCATAAAGGAGCGTAAAGATATGATTAATGATTTAAAAGAACAAGGCGTGGCAACCGATTTGGAAGGAATTGATAATATTGAAGTTGTAGGCATTGACTTACTTACTATAACTATAGTTTATCCAAAATTAGGTGAATAAAAATGGCTTCTAAAAGTGCATCTTTAAGACTTATAAAAACAAGCGGAGGTTTATTCACAGAAAATATTTTATTAAGGTTGCGCGATAATCCAAAGCGGCTAAATATTGGGAAGGTCGAATCTTTTCTTGAAAAAAATACTACAGAGTTAAGAAACCAGTTTAAAAAGGAGAGAACTGAGATTTTTAAATGGTGTTGTGATACTTGGGATAATCTCTCCACTAGTGTCACTAAGTTTTCCTTAAATGAGATTATAGATAAGTGGTTAGTACCATTATTTAACCAATTTGGGCATGAATTAGAAGAGTTTGAACTAGAAAAGAAAGATTCTGACGAGGATAATCCTTTAAAAGACTTTAAAATTAGTCATCAGTCAAAAGATCATAAAAATCCATTCTTTCATTTTGTTGGCGAAAACGAAAATTTCAAGGATAAAATCAACAATAATCCTCAAAATCGCCCCTATCATAACATTTGCCAGCAATTTGTTAATTTCAATCCAGAAATTAAATGGCTTTTACTTTCAAATGGTAGAATTTTGCATATATTAACGAAATATTATCATACATATTCCACCGGTTATGTTCGATTTGATTTAGAAAATATTTTTGCAAATCGGGATAATAAAGAGTTTAATGTTCTTTATGCGATGATTCACCAAAGCCGCTTTGTTGAGACTCCAAAGGAAAAGGCGTTTTTAATTGATCTATTTAAGAAACAATCCGCCTCTGAGGGCATAAAAATAGGAGACTCTCTTAGATACAGCGTCGAAAAAGCAATACAATTGCTAGGAAATTCTTTAATCCAACAAAATCCAGAGTTTTTAGACGAGATTCTTTCAATAAAAGATGATTTAAGTGAAATTTTAGACGACTTTTACGCCGAACTTTTAAGAATCATTTATCGAATTATATTTATATTATACGCTGAAAAAAGAAAAATGTTGCCTGTGGATAAAGGTATATATTTAGAACACTTTTCGTTAAGTTCAATGAGGAAGCTCGCCGAAAAGCAATTAAGGGTGGAAAAAAATAGAGATCAATGGGAAAAGTTATTTACAACCTTTAAAATAATTAGAGATGGAAATGATTTACTTGAAGTTAATAGCTTTAACGGGAGTCTGTTTGAGGATAAGAATTTACCCATAATAGTAGGAAAAGAACTTTCAGTTACTAATGATATTATTATAAGAGTAATAAGATTATTAACAACATTTAAAGATGCAAATATTCGTCAAAAAATTAATTTTTCCATTGAGGAAGAAGAAATTGGCTCCATCTACGAGTCTCTTTTGGATTTAAGACCTCATTTTATGGCAAATTCGGGTTTCAAGCTAAAATCCCAGACAACAGAAAGAAAAAGCACAGGATCCTATTATACTCCGAAATCATTAATCGATATATTAATTAGAACAACTCTTCAACCATTAGTTGAGGATAGACTAAAAGAAGCTGGAAATGATGTAGAAAATAGAAAAAAAGCTATATTAGATTTGAAGGTCTGCGATCCAGCATGTGGTGGTGGTACTTTTTTATTATCTGCGATGGATTTTCTAGGAATGAAATTAGCTGAAGCAAGAACTAACTCAGAGTCTCCTTTAGAAAGTGACCTTAGAGAAGCAAGAAGAGATATATTGCAACATTGTATTTACGGAGTTGACATGAATCCACTTGCTGTTGAATTGGCAAAAATATCTCTTTGGCTGAGAGCATGTGTGAAGGATAAACCATTAAATTTTTTAGATAATCATATAAAATGTGGAAATAGTTTAGTTGGATTAGGTCAAAAAACAGAAATAGAAACAATTGATCCAATATCATTTAAGGCAATTTCAGGAAATAAAGAAACAGGTATCCTTGCTGAAAATACAAAATTACAAAATATGGCACGGAAATATATTAGAAATGAAATTCTGGAACAAAAGAAAGATGAAAGGAAAATTTCTACAATTACTGCGTTTATGATGGAGAAAAAAACAGCTGATATTTGTAGTGTAGAGTTTCAAAAGATTATTGATTTATCAGAAGATAACCCTGAAGAAATAATTGAAAAAGAAAAACAATATAATAATCTAAAAAAAACCCCAAAATATCAACAAGCGCTTAATGAAGCTAATATTTGGACATCCTGTTATTTCTGGTATTTTGAGGGAGATTCTTTAGGAGATATGCCTAATAATACTTTAATTAATGAACTTAGAGATGGAATTCAGAATAAGAGAATTGATAATCTCTTAGAAAAAATAAATAAAATAACTAAAGAAAATCAATTATTTCATTGGTATATTGAATTCCCTGATGTATTCTCTTCTGAGCGTGGAGGATTTGATAGTATTTTAACTAATCCACCATGGGAAGCCTTACAACTTAAAGAAGCAGAATTTTTTACAGGTCTTAATGAAGAAATATTAAAAGCTCCAAATCAAGCAAAGAGAAGAAAATTGATCAAAGAATTAAAAGATAAGAAGACCGATTTATTTAATCAATTTAAAAAAGTATGGCAAAATAGTAAAAAGATGACTCATTTTCTAACTAAATCAGGCTTATTTGACCTTTCTGCTAAAGGAACAATCAATACATACGCTTTATTCGTTGAAAGGTGTTGGCGAATAATTGCTCCTAATGGTTATGTTGGAATCGTTTGTCCAACAGGAGTAATTATGAACTATTATATGCAAGAATTATTTAGAGCTTTGGTTAATACTAATTCAATTTTAAGTATGTTTGATTTTATAAATAATAAAGCTTTATTTGATATCCATAGAGATTACAGATTTTGTTTATTAAGCTTGGGGGGTAAAGAAATTTCAAATGAACTCATTCCTATGACTTTTTACACTCTAGATCCTATAGAAATTCAGGAACCTTTATCTCTAATTTTTGATGAAAAAAATAATCTAAGAGAAAAATTAAAAAGATTGCCTAATAATCACATATTAATTCCTTTAGAACAAGAAGATTTTAAATTATTTAATCCTAATACAATAACTTGTCCATCATTTCGAAATAGAAAAGATTCAGAATTATTAAGGCATTTATATAAACAAACCACTATTTTAATTAAAAAAGACATAGAAACTGGTGAAATTTTTAATCCTTGGGATATAGAATTTCAACGAATGATTGATATGTCAAATGACTCAAGTTTATTTTTTGATCGACAAAAACTTAACGATTTAGATGCCAAACCTTTAAATCCCCTATCATCAGGAAATGTTTGGATTGATAAACATAACAAAAAGTATTTTCCTCTTTATGAGGGTAGATTAATTTGGCATTATAATCATAGATTAAACTCAATGGGATTTGCAGAAGTAGGTAAAAAGAGAAAAGCAATTTCTACGGAAACAAAATTTGAAGAATATTCAAATCCTTTTTTTTCAGCAGTACCAAATTATTGGATTAGTGAAATGGATTTAAATGAAAAAAATCAGAGATATTCAAGTAAGAAATGGTTTATAGGATTTCGTGATATAACAGGTAATACTAATGAAAGAAGTTTTATATCAACAATTATTCCATACACTGCTGCTGGAAATACTCTACCATTATTACAATCCGATAATTCTGCAAAAGATTTATGCTTATTATTGGCTAACATAAACTCTATTGTTTTTGACTATATCGTTCGTTTAAAAATATCAGGTCTTCATATTAATTTTTATATTCTTGAACAATTTCCTGTCTTTAAACCTAATGATTATAATAATAATTTAAAAAGTGTTATTATATCAAGAGTATTAGAGCTAACATATAATTCATATGATATTAAAGAATTTGCTGAAGAATTAGAATATGATGGTGAACCATTTAAATGGGAGCTTGAAAGTAGAGCCCAACTTCAAGCTGAACTAGATGCTATTTACGCTCTTTTATATAAAATAAAAAGAGAAGATTTAATTTACATTTTAGAGACTTTTCCTGTATTAAAAAGAAAAGAAATGAAGAAAAATAATGAATATAGAACCAAAAAATTAATTTTAAAAGCTTATGATGAATTTTCAAAACAAAAGGAGTTATTTGAATAAATGAGTAAAGTATCTACAGACCAAAAATCACAAAATATCTTCCTTATTGCCGACCACCTCCAAAAAACCTATAAAAACTTCGTCAAAACTTTTCAGAAGTTTCAGAATCTCGATATTCAAGAATGGGTTGACCGGCAAATGGAGAAAAAGGATCTATTATATAAAGATCCGCTAATTGAGTTGGAATTTCAATTTGAAAAAGGAAAATCACTTCAGAAGTATGTTCAAGATGGAATCTTTGATCCCAAGATACTTGAAATTTACAAAATTGAGCCATACAAACACCAATCTGATTCTCTTGACAAAGTTTGTATAGAGAATGTGAATATAATGGTCTCCACTGGAACAGCCTCTGGGAAAAGTATGTGTTTCTGGATTCCTATTGTCAATACTTGTCTAAAAATGAAGGCGGAAGGTAAAGATGGAATTAAAGCTGTAGTTATCTTCCCAATGAACGCCCTCGCGAATTCCCAATTTTATGGACTCGTAAAAACCTTACACGGCTCTGGATTAAAAGTCGGAAGATATACGGGTGATACACAACATCCAAAAGAGGTGGGCTTGAATCTATTAAAGAAAAATTATGATAGAGCCCCTTATGATAGTGAGTATGTGTCTCGAGAAGAAATTAAAGAACACCCTCCTGATATTTTAATAACCAACTATGTTATGTTAGATTTAATATTGATGCGGTTCGAAGATAGGGTATTATTCCCCGAGCAATATAAAGGTTACCTAAAATATTTAGTTTTAGATGAGATTCACACCTATTCTGGAAATATGGGAGCAGATGTAGCGGGTCTTATTCGTAGATTAAAAGAAAAAACAGAAACAAGTGGTAAGATCAGGTGTATTGGGACAAGTGCTACTATAAAAAAGAATAAAAAATCAGAAGGGACATCATCTATCATTGAATTTGCCGAAAAAATATTTGGAGAAAAATTTGAACCTTCAAGTTTAATTGAAGCCTCTTTTGTTAATTTAAAAATCCCAGATAGAGATATTGTACCCCTTCCAGAAAATATTAATGTTCAAGATTCTGACCTTAAGGAGTTTGATGGCAGTTTCGGAACTATTATACCGTTAGCAAATAGTTTATTAGGTCGTCACCTAAAGCAAGATGAACGAAATCAGAAAAATCTTGGAGCTCTCTTTCATAGGCATCCAACAATAGTTTTTTTAAGAAATTCCTTAAAAGAGGAGGCTAAAGCGTTAAAAGATTTAGCGAAAGAATATAAAGACAAATTAAGACCAGATGAGATTGAAGAAGATTGTATAAAAGAGTTAAAAGCAGCATTTTTATTAGGAACTGTAGCTAAAATTACTGTTCATGAAGAGGAGCGACCAATTTTGGTTCCAAAATTACATTTATTTTTTACTCAGGGGCATGAAATATCATCTTGCATCTCAAAGAATTCACTTCCTCATCTGAATATTAAAGGCGATATTGAATGTAAGACTTGCGAAAAAGATGGTCTTAACACTAACGCTTTTCCAATGTATTTTTGTAGAATTTGTGGTCATGAATTCTATAGTGTCTTAATCATGGATAATTATGTTATCCCTCGGACCTTTGATACGGAGGAAGTAGGCGAATTAGCTTATTTAACGCCAAGCACAAAAGAGAACGAAAAGTGTATGCCCCCTGAAAGCTGGTATGATGATAAGGGAAGAATCAGAAAGAGTTATAAAAATTCTAGACCTGAGATAACTGAATATTGTCCAAGATGTAATGTTATTAATTCACAATGTTCATGTTCGGAAAAATTAGATGTCTGGAAGATTCCCTATCCTTTTCAATTATGTCCATCATGTAACACTTTTTATACTAAACAGACGGGAGAATATGGAAAATTATTTTCTTTTAATTCAACGGGACGTAGCTCAGCTACAGATATTTTGACAATTGAGCTATTAAAAAGATTAAATAAAAGTCAAAAGAAGGTCATTATTTTCACAGATAACAGGCAAGATACAGCATTACAAGCAGAACATCTAAATGAGTTCAAACGAAGAATTAATTTTAGAAGAAATTTTTACCATGCTTTAAAATATGCAGTAGAAAAGAATATTGAAAATGGAAGAATTACAGATGTTATAATAGGGGAAGTAATTTTTCAATATTTAGATGAAAATAAAATTCTCCCTGATTTTCAGAAACCTGAAGAAAAAGAAGATGAATTTAGCTTTGCTCCACCCCCTGAAAGAGAATATATGGAATTTCTTAAATTTTTAGCACTTTCAGATCTAATACATTCCCGATACTTTTTAGATATAAATCTAGAAAAACTAGGCTTGTTAAACATTGAATATGAAGGATTAGAAAATTTGGTTAGAACTAATTATATTTCAGACATCCCAATTTTTGAAAATAAATCTGAAGAAGAACGATATGATTACATTAGAGGAATTCTAGATATTTTCCGGTGGAATGGTGCTATCGGAAACGAGGTTTTTAAAGATACGGTTAAGAAATATGAAAAGTGGAAAAAAAAGTTTAGTGAAGATACGCTATTTGATATAAATAAGACACATTACGAGAGAGTAGGATATACAATTGAAAAAGCACCTAAAAAATATTATGAATACCAACAGAGAATCGTTTTTAAAAGAATCTCGTGGAATAATACTGTCTTAATTAATTGGACAAAGAAATATTTCTCAATAGATGATTTTGAGAAGGCAAAGGACATACTTGAAAAAACCATAGAAGTTTTGAAAACTACGAAATTTATAAGCACATTCTTAACTAAAAGAGGATCACGTGAACTCTATCAAATTAAAGAAGACAAAATTCTTTTTAAACTAAATGATACAAATCATTATTTAAAGTGTCCTAAATGTTCAAAGACTTATCAGTTTAAACAATTCAAGTCTTGTACAAATCGAAATTGTAGAAATTTAAAAATTGTTGACATCGATCCTAATAATTTTTATTTCCAGTTATACGACCAATCTATAGACAAGGAATCAGAGGTCTTCGCTAAAGAACATAGCGCTCAAGTAAGAGGTATCATGCGTGAGAAATTTGAACAAAAATTCCAAGAAAAGACAGTTGGCTCTACTAATGTCTTAGTATGCACCCCCACAATGGAATTAGGTATTGATATCGGCGAGCTTTCAGCAATAATTATGAGAAATGTGCCCCCTGACCCAAGTCGATATGCTCAACGAGCCGGAAGAGCCGGTAGAAAAAACCAGCCCTCAATTATTTTAGTATTTTGTGGAACAGGTTTTGCCAAGGGTCCTCATGACCAATACTTCTATAATTCACCAGAAAATATAGTATCTGGGAAAATCACAGCACCTAATTTCTTATTAGACAATAAAAAACTCATTTCAAAACATATTCATTCTGCAATTATAGAAACTATGTCTTTTAAAATGCCTCATAAAATTAGGGAAATCATTGATTTAATGAAAGATAAATATCCTTTTCATGACTCCTTCAACAATGATGTCTTAGTAAAAATACAAAATAATATCCCATTGCTAATATCTACCATTAAAAGAATATTTAACAACGAAATATCCAATTTTAAATGGCTAAACGACACTTTTATTAAAGTTAAAATAGGTCAATTTGGATCTGATTTAACTGAGGTTTTAGATAATTTTCGAGACTCTTACAAAACACTCTCAGAAGAAATCAAATTTCTCTCAGATCGAAATCTTCGGGAAGGGCTCGATCCCAAAGAACAACGAGAATTTAGAGTATTATCAAGAAGATTAGATGATATGCGGGATAGTGCACGCCCTTTTGATACTTTTAGTTTCCTTAAAAATTATGGTTTCCTGCCGAATTATGCATTTCCAAGCGCTACTACACTTTTAACAATGTACAACACCTATAAATCAGATTACCACGACAATTGGAGGAAATCAGTCATAGCTATCCGTGAATTTGCCCCCCATAATCAAGTATATTTTCTCGGAAATAAATACAGTATAAATAGAGCAATGATTAAATCTGAAAGGGGAGAGATTGATGTAGATAGTGTGTATATTTGTGAATTTTGTAATGAAATTTTATTTAAAGGTAAAGATATATCACCTGAAACCTTAGTTAAATGTCCAAATTGTAAAGAAAGAATTCAGACAGATGGTTTTAAAGATGCTATTCGATTCCCACATATGTATTCAAGGAGTGGTTCGAGAATTACTTGTGATGAAGAGAATAGAAAAATCAAGGGTTATGATATTGTTATCAATTATAAACACAATCTTTCTAATATTAGTAAATATGAAATAAAGAGTGGTGATGAAATTAATGGTGCTATGACTTATGAGCATAATGGAAAAATCTTTGTTGTAAATCGGGGTGTTATAGTTAAATCAAAGACCACAAATGAGAAATCTCTCCAATCTTTTCATTATTGCAGCACATGTAGTAAATGGTTATATGAGTCTACTGTAGCCGACCATTACGAAAAATGCCCAAAAAAAGAGAGAACTCAGGTAAATATTCATAAAGATTTATGGCTTTTTATTGAGGGTAACCAAGATGTGGTATCATTTGAATTCTTACTTGCTACTGATGTTGATGCCATATCATATTATACAACTTTAAAAGAAACTATTCTCCAAAGCCTTATGCTAACATATAATTTGGATGAATCTGATATAAATGGATTTATCAATCCAATACCCGGAAAAAAAGAGCACTCGATTGTTATTTTTGAAACCGAAGAAGGAGGCACTGGAGTATTGAAATCTCTATTAAATACATCAACTACTCAATTTGAGAAATTTATTGAAAACATGTTTCTGATTTTACATATCAAGTCGTTAGAGCCCTATGACGAGACTATGGATGCATGTATTACAGCTTGTTATAATTGTTTACTAAGGTTTCGAAATCAATTTGAACATAAATTTTTAAAAAGGAAATTAATTCTTCCGTTAATGCTAAAAATAGATAAGGCTATACTATCTCCTACTGAAAATCAAAATGAAGAAAGCCTTGCTGATCGTTTAGATAATTTAAAAAAGAAATGTGATTCGGAATTAGAAAAAGATGTTCTGGATGCTATTGTAAAGTTAAAACTTCCTTTGCCTGACAAAGCACAAGAGACCTTTTATCTTGATGGCGCACCCATAACAAAGGCAGATTTTTTTTACTCTCCGGATAAATATATTTTTGTTGATGGTCCACCTCACGCTCCAGAAAACATTCGAGAAGAAGATAAAAGAAAAAGAGATATTTTACGTTCAAAAGGTAAAGTCGTCATAGAGCTTGATTTCATAGATGGGAATCCTTCTTTAATAGAAGAAGAGGTTAAAAAAGAATTTGAACGTCTATAGAATTTAAGAATAATAAAGAAATAAAAAGGGTAATTAATAAAAAACAACTTCACTTGTTTGTTCAATCTTTTAAAAAAGAATTCCGTAATTTAATGAATAGATTTGGTGATAAAAGAACAGTAGAGTTTAGAAACTCAATTGATCTAATTTCTTTCGCAACGAGATACACATCTTTTCCGTTAGTTTATTTAACCTATTGGTGACCTAGAAGCAACCATCAAAGAACATATTGGAGAATATGTCAAACCAGATATAATCAATAGCCTTCGAACAGATATTATTTCACTCTTTTCTGAGAAATTACTAGAGTTTTTTAAAGTTTATAACATAAAAAAATAATAATTATCGAAAAAAATTAATAAAAGGGTAAAAAACTAATGATTAATCATCCAGAATTAAGCTATCGCCAAATAAAGGAGCAAACTCTTAATGAAACCAAGGAATTGCTTTTCAATAGAGAATGGAGTTCACTTAACACTATTTTAAACTCATGTCCAGAGCAAATTTTTCTTTCTATTAATATTTCAGAGTTTGAAAAAACAATCAAAACCGAAGAGAATTTTTTGCTTTTAAAGTAATTAAACTTTATATTTTAGTTAATTAGATTAAAGGCTCTCAACCTTGAAATGGAGTCGTCTAGTCCATATTTTTCAAATAGTTCTGGTTTTAATTCCCTAATTTT
>SDBT01010934.1_pt1 | contig 14631 bp, 23 predicted proteins | sample 2277101 | NCBI WGS metagenome assembly SDBT01 (sample SAMN10404973, study PRJNA504765) | marine sediment metagenome | isolation source: marine sediment core GS10_PC15, 103 cmbsf | place: Arctic Ocean: Southern Knipovich Ridge | collected 2010
CTGATACAGCACGGGGAAACCGTTCGACTCAAGAAGAATCTGTCGCTGAGACGGGTCCTTCTCTTTCCAAGTCTTCGAGAACTTCCCCGTGTGACCAATCGGAGCCTCATCATCTGCGGCGGGGCCATCAAGATACGAGAACGACTTCGGTCCACCCGTAGCTATACCAACGAAAAATCCATCTGGGATATAGGTTACGAACACGGGAGTGGCAGGGACTGTAAAGTCGTCATTGTAGCCACGATCATACTCTACGAAACTTACCTGCTGGAACCTTGGCAGAATTCCTTCAGTAACCATCGCCCCCTTCTGCTCGTTACTCAGCATGGACTGAACCTGCTGGTGACGGTAGAAAGTGGCAGTAGTGGGACCGTTACCATACATGGTAGTTAGACGAGCATCGCTATCGCGAGAAATAATTCTCTTGAAGTCTTGCATATCCACTACAAGGTTGGCCTGCGGTGTGTTCCAGAAAGTAGCAACAGTGGGAGTGTGACCGGCAGCAATACCATAGTTGATAGTGATATTGTGACCAAGGTCCTCAAGATCAAACGAACCGACTGCAAGCATCTTCCAAATAAGGAACTCTTCCCAGCGATCTACACGAGCAACGAGCTCCTGCATCTCACGAAGAACAGCGGCCTCAGCATTGGGAGCTGCCATCTGACCCGGCTCGCGCAGCCAACGAATGACCGTCGGAGAGAAGACTTTCTTTTCACGAGTGTAGATGAAACCACCGCGAAGCTTCCCAATGCCATTCTGATCAATGATGACACCGGGGCTGTTCGGAGTATTCGGCCGAGCAATATTGCGCCGACGGCTGATGATATCATATTCCCAATAAGCATCTGCCCACGGCTCACGAGTTACTATATCGTGTCCAAGCATTCCATCTGCTGGCGGCATCCTCTGAATGACGCCGTTGAGGACATTCGGCTCCAGAAGAGCGATGTCAGGCATGTATTTATCCTTTTCCTACGTAGCAGTCGGATCGGCAACGCGGACGCGCACAAGAGTTCCTTCAGGAGCCGCAACATCATTTCCAACAGGAGCATCAAAAGCGGCGCGAGCAGTACCATCCAGACCGATATCAGAACCCTTTAGCTGACCCATCTTAAACAAGCCGCCTATGTACAACGACGTGCGTCCAGTAACGCCAGTCAGCGTAACATTCGGAGTGTATCTCTCGCCCGCAATCCCGTTTGAATTATTCTGACCACTTGCAACAACACTCACACGAGAATCGAGAGGCTGAGGGTTAGTTCCACCATCAAAGTTTGTAGAAACGGTGATGACACCAGTGACATAGTTAATAGCAGAAATGATCTCTGCTGTCATCGCCGAAACGCCATCGTCTACCAGAATGGTATCGCCCACGGCAAACATGTGAGCATCATCAACTGTGCAATCCGGCTGACCAGTGGCACAGGTGGCGGCAAGTTCTGAAGACTTTCTGGGGATGTAGTGACCATCATCGCCTACATCGACAACGTCCGCTGTCAGGCGAGCAAGAATCTCACCAATGCGAACTTCCCGAGTACGAACTCCTCCACCGATAATAACTCCACCGGGAAGCTTTTCTGCTCCTGCAGTCGAGGCCAGAATTTCATCTGGAGTTACAATCGGGGTTTCGACAATTCCCTGACCAAGAGGCGGGAAACTAGAGGTCATTAGTTATCAACCCTTCCATCACTCTTCGGACTATCACCACTCCCAGAATCCTGGGGAGTGACCATATCCACATAGCGAGCCGTTTCCTTCTCTTCCTCTTCCTTATTCATCTTACCGCCCATGGGACTGGCGCTCCATGGGTCATCCGGGACACCCTCATCAAACGTGGTGACCTGAACGGGAAGAGAAGCCGTAATACCCTTAAAGGTATCTTCATCACTGCGATAGAGACTAACGTAGTGATCCTTATCCTTAGGAAGAACTTTACCCAACTTAATCAGTTCTGCAACTGCACCTTCGGCAGAAGCCCGTAGGGTGGTCTCCTTCTGAGCAGCGATTTCCTTCTGAGCCTCGCCAAAGGCAGTAGTCAGTGCAACGACAGATTCAGTAACCTGCTTTACCTGACCATTTTGCGTTGCCAAAATCTTTTCTGCTGCCTTTATAGCATCACTCTTGTTCTTGTCGTCATCGCTCTTTTTCTTCTTGTCGTCATCGTCATCATCGTCGTCGTCGTCGTCATCATTCTTGCTCTCTAAGCTCTTCGATAACTTAGTAAGACCAGCAAGAATCTTATCTGCATCTGATGGCTCGGTCTTCTTTTCCTCTAGATCGATACCAAGGTCCTTGGCAATTTCTTCAACAGTCTTACCCTTATTAGCGGCAAGAACCTCCAATGCCTTACGAAGAATCGGGTTCATACCCTTCTCACCATCTTTCTTATCATCCTTTGCATGAACTAATGGAACACCAGTATAATTCTCGTGTCCGAACAACATGCTATTAGAAGCAGCAATCGTATCCTCGACAGTTTCCCAATCACTCATCCCCTGTATCCAAGGAATAGTGGCCTGAGCTACGTGCCGAAGAACTGGACCCCTTACAGCTTCATCACCCTTTGCATCTGCAAGGGGGAAATTATTATCAATGCCAGAAGAAACTCCATGAGCTAAAGATTTGCCATCTCCAGCCATAGTTTTAATCTCTTTAATGGCATCTTCATCCTCAACGTCAATAATAGCATCGACGCCAGTATCAGTAATCTTAAGTGCCGTAATCACACCTAGTTTCTTGGCTTCCTCTTCGTCATGAGTTCCAAGATACTTTACAGACTCAACAACTCCAGCATCGAAGTTCTTCACAAGAACCTTGGCTAATTCTTCATCAAAATCCAAATCAAATTTCTTATCTCTGAATAAAGGATTAGGATGACGAAACTTGCCAAACTTTATAATTTCTTTTTGAAACTTTGTTCCATTAAGAGTAACTTCTGGACGGTCTTCATTGAGGATCTCAAACATCTACGTCCCCACCATCATAGGCTCCTTCTCCAAATAGGACTGACACGGCCTGCCTTTCCCTAACCTTCTCAGACCACTGTTCTGACCACGTTATAAATTCTGGACTTTCCAACAATTCCATCACAGTCATGTTGGCCGTATTTTTTCCAACGGCATCATTCGCTTGTGCCATAGCCTGCTCTATATCTTCCCTTGCTATAATACGAGCCTGATGCGCGTCTATTCTTTCCGGAGGAACTTCAAGACCAAGAACATCGGCCATTTCCTTCTCTATCTCAGCAGAAAACTCCGGAGATAAATTCTTCTCTCTGGAAACAATCAACCGACTAAATACATCGGCTGTCGCCTTCTTGATATCATCACTAATGGGAGGATACTGAACCCTTGGATAGAAACCGGAACCAAAGTTCCAATCAATCAACTCTGGAATGATAAAGTTGTTATACATTTCCCCCATATCATATTGCATACTCTCCAAGAACATGAACAATAAATCCAAGTGATTCTTGCTTAGTGAGAAACCCCCACCGCGCTCCGAAGTTCCCACATCAATTACCTGAGCAAGAACAGATTGAGACATCATTAAGTCATGATGTCGAATCATATCCATAAACGGCAATCGACCTGTATTACCAGCGAGTTTATTCTCTAGTAATTCAAATCCCTGAGGAACGAGCATCGCCGCATTTGTTCCCAAATTACTTAGAGCTTCTAGGAATGTTTTCTTATCCTTGTCGCTAACTGCCCCCTCTGCCTTAGCCAACCTAGGAGAGAGAGCGCCAACGGCTAGAGCAAGGTGAGTAATATAGTAGAGCTTGTGCTTCTTATCAAAATGATAGTATGAAGGCAAGAACAAAGACTTGCCATAGAAGGGAGTTTCTTCCTCATCGACAGCGAAATATACAGATCTCTCTTTCTTCAGTTTCTTATCTATCGTTCGTCCCTTCCATCCCGTTCTTATCCTTATACCATCAAACCCCCCATTATCATCCACAAGAAAAGTTGTTACGCGAGCGTCTCTGGGGGCTAGCTTCCGTAGTCGATTCTTTCCATCATCAACAACCGTGCCCGGCCTGTCATGTACTTTCTCAAATGCCTTAAATCCAAAAAGCATTGCCATGCATTGTGCCGCGGCAGTCTTTATGAAGGGAATCGTAGTTCCACCTTCATGCCTTGGAGACAACAGATTGCTAGCAATGAAATCCGTTTCTTCTTTTCCTATGCCTTTACCGGGAGGCTTTACAAATGCTCTCTGGGCATTTCTTATGATGGGTCTGCGGAAGGCATTAAATAGAGCGCGGGCGTGCCCATCCATATCCATCATCAACTGAATCTCATCATGCCTAACTGGCTTGATGTTGATAATTTCCTGGTAGTTGACTCCACCCCAAGCATAGTTGCCGGGAACAGTTAATTCAGAATATGTACCAGTTGTAGATGGAAGAGGAGAAATCCCCGATTCCTTCCTTCTCCTATTTCTTCTTCTTCTAACCGTACGTTGACTTGTCATTATATATTCCTAGAAAATGGTTCTATAGCCGCTTCTTATTCCTCCTATATCGGGTATTTCCCCAAGACCAGAAGACACCACATTATTTTCCTTAATCATTAAGTCGTCTATGTTACCTCCCTGTCCCTGCAGAAATGCCATGTGACAGTAGCTGTCGGCGTGACGATAATGATCAGGACCTGTAGAAACCCAGACCGCCCTCTTCTTTCCAGTCCTCAGATTTTCCTGTTCGTCACGAGTCATATTTCCCATTTGCTGAATAAATAAATCGTTAGTTGAAGGATCATCAAGAGCATTTATCATTCCAGGATGATCCATAACGATTACCGATTCACCGTTACGCCATGACTCTGCGGTCATGTCTAAGGTGTTAGTTCTATCTAAAAGAATTCCCCACTTGTTACTCTTGCTTTCCTTAACATCTTCTTGTTCATCAAATTCTTTATAGAAAGCAAGTAGAAGACTTCCATAATGATCATTTGCCATTTTCGTAGCAGGAACCTTATTTGGAAGTGCGTCCATCACACACTTATTAACATTCCAATTCTTCATAAGTTGGGCAATTTCTTCGAAGGCCGTAACGGTCCCAACCTTTAATACTTCCCTGCGATTTCCCTCTCTACGAGCTATCACGTAATGTTGAGTGTCACCTTGGTCAACTCCCATATAGACATCACGATCTAATACAGGATTGAATATTCGACCAGTCTCAACACGATTCAATAAAAGCTCTCTAGAGATAACATCCTGACCTGTCGAGAATGCTTCTCCGAGACCATAATTACGAAATCTCTTCTCTGTCCTATAGCTCTTCTTCTGGTCTAACAAATCTTGGGGTTGAATCCAAGGACATATCGTGGGAGGAATTCTATATCCATGATATTCTCTATTAGGATATTTAGCTTCCCAAACTCCCTTAGTCCTATCTAATTCCTTGCCGCATTTAACACATCCCCAAAACTTTATTCTGTTCCCTCTAATTTTCTTTACCTTGATATTTCGAGGGAACCTAACCTGCTGCCTTCTACCGCAATGTTGACAACGTATGAAGAAATGATATTGATTTGATTGACGAAACTCAGCATCTACTCCATAATTGGGAATGGTCGGTGTACTAAATTTCCACCACCACTTCAATTTTGAGAAACTGAGACGGCTATTAAGAACTTCAATAATACTAGGATCAGAAAAGTCTATCTCGTCATTAACTATGAGATCTGCAGGGATACTAATTGCCTGACGTTCCTTCTGCGTACCTCGAAAATATATAAAAGAATCGCCAAACTTCTTACGCTCAACTGCATCTATACCCTTTTTGCCACCAATGAGTTCTACTAATTCCTCACTAGAATTAATCATGGTCTTAAATCGAGCAGCAGAAAAGTCATTCACATCATTTGCGGTAGGCATAGTATAGATAATACTAATGCCCTTACTATCTGTTTCTCTCCCAAATAATTCTTTCCACACTCTAGAATCATTTATATGAGCAAGAAATAAACACTTGGTAATACTGGCGACGGTGATGCCAACCTGAGAGGATTTAACTACACACAGTTTTGGGGAGAAATCTCGTAAATATTGAATCTGGAAACCATGTTCCTCACGAAACTCAATTGCACCACCAGATTCATTCCTTAAATTCTTCTCAGCAAAAACAACAGGATCTCTAATCGCAGCTCTTCTAAGAAACTCATCCTCATCTAAATGAAGATTTTCATATGTCTCTTCAGGAGACTGAGGGAGATACCTCAATATTGGAGAGCGCATTAAGCTCTGACGAATCGGTTTCCGCAACCGGAGCTTCTTGTTCGCTACTTTCGCTCCTAGATGAATAGATTTCGTCATATTTCCTTAATTCATCTATCCAAAAATCAACTACTTTATCTGAAGGGGGAGAAATTGGCATAAATCCTTCATTATCTAAAAACCATTCTCCCCTACCTGCCATAGCAGAACTAAATAAGAAACGAAAATCTTCTGCTGCAATATAGAATAGATTCTTTTGATGCTTACTCTGTGGAGGCCTACCTCTCTGAGCACCATTCCTAGTTCTCTGATAATCTTGAGGAATCCCTCTTATTTCTCTATAATAGTTCTTTACGTCTGCTTTCCTTGTTCTATCATTCCATACCTTGTAGTCAAGGAAATTCCAAATGGCATTTCCTATAGCGTTAAATAGATTATGCCAAGTATCACCCGGAGCAATAGGACTTGTCCTAGCACTTAAAAATATCTGTTGTCTCAATACTCGGTGAGAAACGTGGAGACTTCGATCTTGCAAAATTCCTCGAACATTGTATATAGAGGTTCCTCTTACAAAATCATCTGGAATATCCAGTCCTGTTATACTTTTAAGATTATCGACGATTTCTCTTATAACCATATCATCGTTTGAGTATATTTCATAGGGAAGTTCACGAGGACGGAGAACCATAACGTGTTGATTAAAATTCGCCTGTATGAAGTGTAGTCGATCTCCAACCATATACCTGTCATCAACGAAAAATCTAATCTTGTTATCCACTTCGTCTGGAGAATAAACCTCAATACTGTTTTCTGCTCTAAAGAATCTTTTTTCCATAATTAAGTTGTTTCTGCTGCTTTTACAGCTTCTTCTTTTCTTTTCAACATTTCCCTAGCAATATTACTCTGAGTGGGTGGCTCACCCCTCTCCTTCAAAGCCTGAGCAAAATCAACTACATTTCCTGGAACTGTATCCTGAGAACTGTCTTCCGTAGATGGATCGGAAATAGGAATGGCACTACTGGAGGGTTTCCTCCCCATTGCTTCATCCATCCGAACTTGAATACCACCCACGACAGTATTTATGTGATTAGCTACCCTAACAAAGTCGGCAGGATTTCTGGGCATGAGAACACTATCTTTTTCACCTAATCGAGCATATAAAGTAGAACGAAGTCGCATAAGCAACTTAAACATACCCGCTTCGGTCTTAATGGCATCCATGATATCTGGATCATCTTGTGCATCCAGATAATCTAAAATACCATCATCGACCATCGAACGCAGGACTTCCCAGTTATTATCTGCAGCCCAGCTAGTTAGGGTCTTTACGGAAGGAACTCTCTCACCCATATCCTTCAAAGCTTTACGGGTGCCTCTTACGTTTCCTTGCTGCTCTACGTATGCGAGGAAGGCCATGCGCCTAAAGCCCTCTGGAAAGGCTACTCCACTAAACGGAGAGCGCTTAGACAACTCGACCTTACTATTTTTGTCTTTACGTTTTCTTGATCCTAACTGCAAAATTCTTGGCATTTTTATCTCCTTTCTAGCAACACAAAAAGGGCGCAAAGCGCCCCCATCACAACTACAACTTATACTCTATACTACCTATCTATATAATAGGCAATTCCTACCCATGTATACGAGCTCCTCCAATCCTCTATAAAGTATTTGGACAAGAAGAAACCCCCACCCCCTTTCTGAAGGGGTGGGGGCAAGTGTGTTCTTCTGAATCTAATTCAGAAGGGTGATCATCGGAAAGTCATACTTAACCATATCCACAAGAAATTTCGTTTTCTCAATAGGTGTTCCATGTTCAATTAGGGTCTGCTGGAGCGACTCTACCGTATCGAAGAACCCATCCATATCCCATTTGAAATTCCCATAACATACTTCGATCTTATCATATGTAAAATCCCGATGGGGGCACTTTCCATTCGCTTTTATATGGTCGTTCAACCACCTAACATCGACCGGCATTCTCGAATGTAAGCCTATGACCACATTCATCTTAGTCCCGATTCGTTGTTCCCATATCTACTTCGTTGGAGTTTATTGAATCTTCGTCGTATTGCTCTACTGATGCTCGATATTCAGCATTTTCTATGGCCTCTACTACATCTTCGTGTGCCTCTCTTCCTAAGTAACGATCCCAAGAGTAACGATCCCAAGACGAAGCAGGAATAAAAGGAGGAGAAGGGATATCTCTATGTACCTCGACGCCTTGAGGACTATCATCCTTCAACAAAATAGGAGAATGAACATATGTTACACCCCTTATGGGAGGATCTCGCAATAGTATTGAAACCATACTTTGAGCCATTTCACGAGTAGTAGCTTCTACAACAAGATGAACAGAAACGGCATACCTATCCATATCAATGCCCATCGTCTTGATTCTGTTCGTCTTGATTCTGTTCGTCTTGATTCTGTCTTCCTTGTTCTATAGACTGTGCGAAGCCGGAGGGAGGATCTTGCATAATAGAAAAGTCTCTCCAAGTATTATCAGTAATATCTAGAGTAGCTAATATCTTGCGCCCGTCATCTATGAATAAAAGAAGCTTAGTTATTGGATCAACTATTTCTGCATCAACTTCATTCTTGCGGAATGTTAAAGCTACTTGAAGTGGCTTAATACATTCAACTATTTCATCAATCAAGTATTCTCTTTCAGGATCATCAGCAAAAATTATTGCAGGAAGCTTGTCTTCAAATTCAATAATGAGATTGACTGTCGTGGGAGCGTTCTTACCCTGTGCCATCATTCACCACACTTTTATCCACTAAGCTTCTTATGGCTTCCATAATTTTTGCAGTAACCTTTGTTCGATCTCCTTCTTCTGAAGAAAATACTCCTTTTATCTCAGTAGTATCTGCCCCCTTGTCAAGCCACTCTCTTTCATCCTCTATATTTCGTACAAGAACTCTAATCTTATATTCATGCATCTTTCATCAATCCATCACAAAAGGAGCGAAACTGTTTATCTGTCATAGTCCACGTAGCACGGATATGTGAATACTCCTCTTGTCTCTCAGGAGACATGCGAGCAAGATAAATTATTCTTCCTTCATGATCAATTGGTCTTCCTTTATTATCAGTCTCCATCATTCATTCTCCAGCGGGAATATGCTGCCTCGAAATCGGCTCAGTCATCCCTGCCCACATCGAACAGTAACTTCAGGAGCAGTTCTTGTGTGCTCAAGAGGCCGAGTGCACGGACAGCTAGCGCACCATCCATTGTAAGTCGATGAGCCTTACCATCCGCACGAACCTCTATATAACCTTGGATTACGAGAGTGTCCACAGTGGACTCAGCAAGCTCGGTACCAATCTTTCCCACTTCGTTACAGTTTTCCCACTTCGTTACAGTTTTCCCACTCAAACGTACAAGTACTAGTCACTTTTCAGTTTTCTCCGCATGTGATATGGGTTCCACCAACGATCCGGTAGCCGTATGAGCGTGAGTAGAACCACCATGCGTATGAGTAAAGCCCCGATAGATTTGCAGACCCGATCCCCTTACCTCCTTCTTATTTCCTCCCATTATCATTCTTGTTAGTAGTTCAGTCCATACACTTTTCAAAGACATAGCTTCGCCTCCTTGTCCCATAGCATCATCTTAATCCTATAGAAGACTTTATACTCTCCGTCCAATATAATCGCACTTTTAGACTATGAGTAGGATGATCATATTGTCTATGATGTTTTTCACAACAGAACGCTACCCACCCTTCACATACGGCAATCCCCTTATGTCCTTCAATAGTAAATTCTTCCTTTACTCCGCATTTCCTACGTTTCTCTAAATGAGGCTCTAAATGAGACATAGTCTCCCTTTCGCAATGCCCCTACAGTATAACACATGGGAGCTGTGGAAGAGGCGGAGACATTCACCATCATGGGACCCCCCCACGGGTAGCTATATGGGACCCCCCTTACTGATAGAGAGAGGAGGAGGTGTGAGGACATCGTGTGTTACCCTCTACGTGGGACCCCCCATACTGACATGAGCGTCTTATATTTTCTTTTTGAATATAGTGTGTGGGACCCCCCCCTAGGTTCCGTGACGTCGTCACATATGTATGGTGTGATATGGGGTGTGTTGTTGAGTATGTATGGTGGGAGTATCTTAGTGGGGACTATCTTAGTGGGGATGTCACCTCCTCGCGTTTACATACGTTATGGGTCTCCCAAGGGTAGGTAGGCTAGGTAGGTACCCCCTAGGGGTATGGCCTGTTATTCGACCATACCCCGCCTGCTTGCCCCTAGCGGCCCAGCCTGCCGATGCGACGCCTCGCCCGGCGACGGGCGCGTATGGTGCGTATGCGCCAATACAGCGCCGCTGCGAGGTTCGCACGGTCGAGGCGTTCGGCTATCGTGCACAGCCGATTCGCGCGTCGAAAATCGGCAGCGTAGTTGTACGACCGCCCCAACGAATCGGTCGCCCGACTGTCGAGGCGTCGAGCGTGGGCGAATAGCACGTCGGCCACCTTGCCCGCGACGAACGAGCCCACGAGCGCGAACGCGAGCCCTGCCGCGAGCGCCACCAGTAACAGCGGCACGTCGCCCGCTATCGCGTTGTACGTTGTTTGCATAGTGGTATGTACCCCCGCGAGGCAGGGGCGCGTACGTGCGCCCCATACCCCGCTACGCGTCGCCTAGCTGGCGTCGCCCGTTTCGGCTGCTTCGGTCGCCTCGGCCTGCGCCTCGGCTGCGGGCGCTGCCGCCCTTGCCTTACGCTTACGCTTCGGCTGCGGCGGGGTTGCCATACCCCGCGCGATTGCGTCGGCGATGCTGGGCGTCGCCAGCATGTCGGCGGGGGTAAACCCGCGCCCTTGCAAATACGCGATGTGGCCTCGCATCGCCTCGCGCGCCGCCTTTACGGTCGCGCTTGCGTTGCCGTCGAATGCGGGCGCTTCGTGCGCGCCCGGTTCGTTTCGCCATCGGCGCACGCCATCGCCTGCGCTGCGAAATTCGAACGCGCACGACGACGCCTTGCCAGCGTGGCCGCCCGCGCACGTTTCGACCGTACCCCGTTTTGCGCGGTGCGCGCATACGTGGGTAGTGCCGCGACGTTGCGAGCGTGCCGTACCCGGCTGCCGAACGAACCATGTAAGCTCGCCGACCTTAACCGGCCGATGCCATAGCGGCATACCTGCCGCCATCGCCCGCACTACGAATTCGTCGAGGGTTACGCCCTCGCGCGCCTTCGTCGTCGTCGCCAGCGCGAACGCGAGCTTTATCGGCGTAGCGCCCTGCGCTATGGCCTTAAGGCCACCGTACCCCGCGTCGAACGGCGTAATCGCGTTGCCCTGTTTCGTTGCCATGCCATACCCCTATCGATAGGTGCCACGTTTCGCAGTGGCCGCGTGCGCGTTGCAGGTCGCGCTTACCTAGGTACACCATACCCCGCCCACCATACCCCGTATGTAACGTACATTACACTTCGAGCACGAAAATGCGTGCTCGCACGAAATTTTATATTCGCATACTATTCCATTCGCGCACATATATGTTGCCTCGCCGATTCGTGCCATGCCTTATGCGGGGTATGGTATCGGCAAAAAGTGTATACGAAACGTATGGTGCGGCCGTGTAGCACATATGTAATACCGGGCGGGGGTATGGCTCGTACTAGCACGTATGTAATATGAGAACCAGACGGATCGGAAGGCAGGAACGACTACTAGGAAATCAGAAGGTGGGGGAATTCTATCTGATGAGAGAACGACTACTAGGAAATCAGAAGGTGGGGGAAATACCTCTTCGGACATACTACTAGCAAACGAAAAGGCGGGGGAAATGTGTCCCCCGCCCCTTGTCTACGGTTGCGCTGGTGGGTATGTGCCCGCCCTGCGCGCTTCATTCTCGCGGTCGATTAGTTGGCTGTCGATGTGGTCAAGGGCCGACTGTGCGGGCACATCGCAATCGCCACACTCGCCACGCGCGCCACATTCGGGGTAGCCATCGCCACACCCAACACGATACCCCCGCTCGATTGCGTCGATTGCATCGGCTCGCACGAGTGCCGCGCGTGCCTCGTCGATGGCCGCGCGCTGCTCGCTTAGTGCCATGCTATCGGTTGCCATACCGTACCCCTAACCCACGTACCCTTGGTACAGGTGTACCATACCACGCGGACAGGTTATTGAGCTATCACCTTGAAAAGGATCATCCCCCCATGAAACGGATCGGAATTCTTTCTTTAGAATTTCATCAAAAGAACGACTACTAGGAAAGAGAAAGGCGGGGGAAATTACTCCCCCGCCACATGATCGGACTCCTTTCCTATCCGGAATATATCCCTCCTTTCCTATCCGGTCTACGTGCCCTTGACTAGGGTGACAATCTCTTCCTCGAACCCCTCGAGAATCTCCCTCAACACATCGGTCTCGCCAACGATTGCGTAGGAGACGGTCTCCCCGGGTGGACCAAAGACCACATCCCAGCCCAGATCGTGAGCCGCATCGAGGAAAGCCCTCAAGTCCTTACTAACTGCCTCGGTTGCCACGTTGACCTCCTTCTTTGCTTGCTTACCTGCCTAGATCTTCGTCTGCCTCGCGTTCGTGGTACGGTATGGTGGGGTCGTAGGCGGAGAGGTTTATCTGGTCCACCATGCTGCCAGAGGGAGTGGCGTTCGTAACCTCGAGACATCCCTCCGCAACCTTCTCGTAGAGGGTTTTCAGTCCACAGTAGCAAAAGCTGTCGTTGCACTTGTCGGAATGATGTCGAGTGTAGTCCTGGAGGGCAAGTGCATACCCGATTAGATATGACTCCCAGTAGGCTGCCTCGATTGCTTTTTTCGCCGCCTCGCGTTCGCTCGCACTTGCCATGACAAACCTCCTACATACCCCCGCCCATGCGAGGGGCCAGCTACACCATACCATGCAGACCGATTTGTCTGCAATCCATTTTACCCCGCGTATGATTTAAGGAATTCTTTCTTCGGATGTCCCCACCATACATAACCCGATCTGAGGTAATGAATTCTCTCCAAAGAATGAAGATGAGAGGATATACTACTAGGAATGACGAAGGTGGGGGAAATAGAGAGATTAGAAGCTGACAGTGGCCTATAGGGGGCAGAATTCCATCCGAAGAGAGAATGGTGTCATAATCTACGTGTAAGATAGCAGATTAGAAGAGATTATTGACCAGAAGAGGTTGGGACTAGAATCGAGGAGGGAGTATGTGTATAGGACAGAGGTGTTATGCCCCCCCCTATGTAAGAAGTGAGTGGAACGGATAGGAGCGCGTATTTTTCTCTGGATTAGAATGTGGTGGCTTTGGGGAGCTCTGTCTTACGCTACTACTCGCCTACTGTGGGTAAGGAGCAGCATCTCCGGGGAAAAATTTCTTGTAACGGAGGCGTAACCTTAGTACCATTCACTCCTTTGGCAGTTCTTACAAGTGACCATTGCAGAGTCTTTTACTCTACCAGCGAACTCATTCCTTGTGACGTATTCATCTGTATCAAACTCTAATCCACAGGCAACACGATATTTTTTAGAGACAGTTACCGACAAGAATAGATGTATTTTCATACATACATCCTTCCTATACTACTAGGAATAGAGGAGACGGGGGAATTCTATCAAAGTGGCTCAGATACTTTGATGAGGAAGTAGCGAGGAGAGCCATCAATATATACCCTCACTTGGAGTTGAAGTGGATCCCTAAGAACTACTTCCAGATGGGAGTTCTTGTATCTTAGGTCTACTACGTAATCGAATATCTTATCAGCAATCTCGTGCTTGTCCGCCATTGTAATTCCTTTCTAGTGGAAGTTCCGCGTTGCGTTAGCTACCATGTGCATAGCCCGCTTCTGTCCTTGCACAGTACTCCGCCAATACGTGAGTGATATGCGTCTCGTGTAATCTGTGTTCCACCATTTCTTCTCGTGATCGCAATTCTCTTCATCGGCCCAAGCATTCCACTTCTCGCAGCACTTGTGGAAATATGGTACTTGAACGGGGACACCATGCCGTATTTCGGACTCGACTAATCCCTCAGTCTCAAGACGTCGCAGTCTCTCCAGCGTGCTCGCCCCAAACTGGTGATGGGAATCAACATCGAGGGAACGACCCTCATTCTTCTGATATAATGCCCTTCCTTGTTCCATTACAATGTCGTCAATCTCAGAGTGTGAGTGCCAATCCTGTCTGAGACTAGCCATAACCTTCAGCAGAGCCACGATCTTCGGAGTTTTTACTAGCACATCAGACTCCTATCAAAAGTCTTCTATGTCGAGAACATCGTAAATGTGGGCACCGAGGAGCTCTTTCAAGTGATGAAGTACTCCGAAGCTGAGTGCCTCCTGTCCAGCAATCTCGCAGCAATACATCGCTGTCTGTCCATTCTTGTCATTGGGAACGAAACCCAATGAGCTAAACGCAATCTTGAGA
>SDBT01010936.1_pt1 | contig 14631 bp, 20 predicted proteins | sample 2277101 | NCBI WGS metagenome assembly SDBT01 (sample SAMN10404973, study PRJNA504765) | marine sediment metagenome | isolation source: marine sediment core GS10_PC15, 103 cmbsf | place: Arctic Ocean: Southern Knipovich Ridge | collected 2010
TTATTATGACCCCGCATATTATTCATCAACATTAGAAATTCGTTTCTAAGTTCTGATTCATCTCTGAACTTTCCACGCATAACTGAAGTTGTCATATCACTGTCATGTTCTTTAACACCACGATGTGTCAAACAAAAATGCTGAGCCTTAATAACAACAGCCAATGCTTCTGGTTTTGTTTGTTCCTCAATTATGTCGGCGATTTGTTCAGTCATTTCTTCTTGGATTTGTGGACGGCTTGCTACCCAATCAACTAGTCTATTGAATTTTGATAATCCAATAACACTATCTCCTGGCTTTACACCAATCCAACAATTACCAACAATTGGCATCATGTGATGAGCACAAGTGCTTCTTACTGTGATTGGTCCACTAATATAAACTTGATTATATTTACCACCACCATTGCCACCACCTTCATTTGGAAATGTTGTTACTCTTGGCATAGGCAAATAACGTCCAGCGAAGATTTCTCTTACGAACATCTTTGCTACTCGTTTTGCGGTTTCTTGTGTGTTGTGATCGTGTTCGGTATCAATGACAAGTGAATCAAGAACTTTTTGAAAATGTCCTTCTACTTCATCTTGAATTGTTTGAATTTCTTTTTCGCTCTTGATAAATTCGTGTATTGTATCATTAGCGTTCCAACGTTTTTCTGGTACCGTTGTTTCGTTGTGCGTAAGAATTCGATTTTGGATTTCTTTACTATCACCCATTACTTGTTTCCTTCTTATTTTTATTTGATTATTATAGGCGATTATTTAGAAGTTGTCAATAACTTGTCCACCATTACTTGGGCGTTCATGTAATCTTTCATAATAATTTCTGCCTGTTCTCTTAAATCAGTATCATGAATAGTTTGATAGTTGTCCATCAAGTTCTCCAAATATGATACTAATTCTGTTCTATGTTCCTCGTAATCCTCCCAACTTGTAGTCCATTCTGTTGGATACTTAAACACGTCTTTATACATTTCATTGTAGCTTGCCCTTGATGGATTAGCTGGCAATGCTCCGCATAATGCTGATTCCATTTGTCCAATACCAAGATTTTCGTGTAGTGAACAACTGAAAGCTATCTTTGATTGAGCCAATACATTATAATATGCTTCCTTACTTAGATTATTTTCTTGCGTAATAAAATAAGTCCAACCCTCTGGAAGATGCGTCACTAAGTCTCTAAAAATTTCTGGCTGTTTATCCTCGTTTAGTCTATGCGTGAATACAATCATGTTATCACGCCCGGTATAATCAAAGTGATTAAAACATGTATCTGCGAACGTACTAGATGGTTGCCCACTTCTTATAGCTTTCTTGTGATATCTCTTTGAAATCTTCAAGTTTTTCAAGAACATATCCTTGTGAAAGTCAGTTCCAAAGTAAACGTAGTCGCAGGCATGAAACCAAGCTTTTTCTTGCTCGTGTGGCCAAGGACGGCTCATTTTCAATCCAAGAATGTCAGATGGGTCGTACGCACCAGCATGAGCAATCGCATGGATTTCTACTGGCATATCCAATAATTCACTCATGTATTTGATAGCTGTAATACCAAAATGCCAAATATCTGTTACCAAAAACTTGTCACCAGGCTCTACTACACCCTTCATAAAGAGCTGTGAAATTGCCGCAGTCTGTGTGCCTTTGTAATAGTTTGTGGCGGCAAAATCCAAAAAGGCTCCATTTGTTGTATCGTCAGGAACTGAATCACCAATTACTGTTCGTACTTTCCAATCAAGTCCACGCTTTTCAATTTCTTCATTTAGAATATTTGGAATGCCGTGGTACCATTGCGCCGTGTATCTTTGTTCAATTGGTTCAAGTGCCACATGCCAAATTGATGTCATCTTGGTTTTTCTCCTGTATCAATATATTTGTAGATTTTTTCAGCCAACTCGAATAGTTGTCTATCAACTACTTCACCGACGTATCCAAGGCCTTGTCCTTGAAGAAGCCTTGAAGCTGATTCAATGGCCTTCATTCTTAAATCTTCTGGGGTCAACATGTTATGATTATAATTATGTCCCGACATCTTTAATTCTCCCATATTTGTCTTCGAGGCGGATAATATCATCCTCCCCAAAATAATCGCCGATTTGAATTTCAAAAATACGTGTTAAAGTATCCGCAGTAATTTTATGAATATTACCAACTGGGATCTCTATAACATCACCAGTATTATACTTTACTGGCACGATGTTGTCACTACTTTCTTGATTGACATACTCACCACTACCATCCAAAATATACCAAATTTCTGTTCTATGTTTGTGGTATTGGAGGCTGATACTTTCGTTTGAATTTATCGTCAATTCCTTGGTTTTATATTCCTCATTATCACTAATGACAATGTATTGACCCCAAGGTCTAATTTCCGCTTTGTCCACGTAAATATTCCTCAAATTTTTTGGCTGCCTTTATGACGTTCGCAGGACCACCTTTGCCTTCGTAAATTTGAGCGGCAGCCTTTAATGCTTCAATGCGGATTTCCGTATTTTTAGTTTGTAGGATATTCCGCGAGGCACCCATTTTCACCGTCTTCACTGACTTCAATTATTATTTTCCTTCCAGACCATTTATCGTTGATAAGATCAAAAAGATCATCAGCCATCATTTCACATGATTTGAAATCCAAACTCATAGTTCCATCACCAATCCATTCTTCACACTGTCTCTTAAACTGAATGAACTCCAATTCTCTATCGTCATGAAACACTTCAATGGAAACCTTAAAATGAAATATGTGCCTATGGGGATATCCCAAAAATGATACGTCAGCCAAATTTGGATCTTCTAGTGCTGCTGGATATTTGTGGGTTCCTTCTTTTCGAAATGTAACCCAAATCAATTTATTTGTCATATTTTTTCCTTACTTAATCAAGATATCTACGTCGTAGCTATCCCACGTTGTTTCGCCAGCAATGTTTATAAACTCATTGGCACTTATGACCCAAACACCACCGTTTGGTCCACCGACTCCACATGGATCATCAAGCTTTATGTCAACTCTGTCACCCAATTCCTCAAGCATTGGAATCTGACATGGAACAAAAATACAAAGCTTTTCGTTGTCTTTCTGCTGCAAGAAGAACTCCAACAAGTTTCCATGCATTTCCCGCGGGCGAGCCTGTACTGTTACTTCAAAACCCTTTGCAAGATAATTGACAATTACATCAAGTTCGTTTGGATCTTGAAACAATCCAAGTTCATTCTCATATGGTCCACCAAAAAATAAGTGAGTAATTTCTGGAAAGTCTGCAAGAGCGGCATCTAACTCTCTTGGTGTTGATACTCCACGAATACACAAAGTTGGTTTACCAAAATGTCTGGTGTATTCAATCTCTGGCCCAAACCAAATTTCTCTTTCTGTTCGTTCAAAATGCTCATTGCGTTGCATCTTATCGATGTCTTTTTGTGTCTTAACATCAGTCATTTTTTTGTTCCCTCATAAAATTCATTATCATACTATCAGCAGTATCAGAACTTCCTCCGTCCTTTTCAACTGCATCATCTACTTTATTTTGATCACTTGGTTCAAGATTGGATACTTGAACGGCAAAGTGACTACCTATTTCCGTATTGGGGCCAGGAAATGTATCTCCTAATGATTTTGAAATAGCATTGTTTAACAGTGTTTGATGTTTGTGTATTACATCATGTGGAGTTTCAGACGTAAATACTTCCTCCAACACTTGCTCCAATTCCAAAGTATCCTTCATAACAAATGATTCTAAATCTCCACCAGGAAGCAAATATGTATGTTGAGCTTCCTGCAATGCATTACAAATCTGATATGTATTATTATACATTTGAAATAGATAACCACGTAAAGTCCAAGTATGTTTTGCTTCAGGATCTACAAATTCACCAATAGTATATTTGTCATTGATTGGACTATTCCAAGGCCACTGTCCTTCGTATCCTATAAGGTCTTTTGATTTTGGAGTTTTTGCAGCCTGCATACTTAATTTTTTATCGCTCATGATATAATTATAATATGAACTTCCAAACGCGGCCATCAAAAATGGACTTGCTGAATCATAACTAAATTGTATCTTTGGATTGATATGTTTACGCATTGCCTTTTGCAAAGCCGTCAAAGCCAAACCAGCTGATAGCTTACTGACTCCAAGAACGTGAACCCAATCTCTTTCGCCTTCAAACAAATGATCATCTCTAATCTTTAACAGTCTTGGAAGGCCCTTTGCTAATTCAAGACGAGTTGTTCCAGCTATGGCCCAACCTTCAAAATTGAAATTCTTTACAGCTTGATACCATTCATCTGTATCTTCCTGTTCAACTCCTTGAAGAACATTTAAGAAACGGCATCCGCTTTCTGGATCCCTATGCTTCTCAAAAAACTTTAAGTTTTCAATAGTTCCAGCTAAACATTTGTCCATTGAATCAATATACGGATTAGCGTCGTCACCTCGTCCACTATTTGGGGCATGAATCCATGTCGGAAAATCCAATGTTGTAGCACAATCAGATGTATGTTCAAGCCATCGAAGAAGTTGAATACGTGTTATCTTTTTATTATCTGGATCATGAACTGATTCAAAATTATCCCAATCAAAATTCATTTTGTTTGTTGCTATTTGGAATCCGCCGCTATCACCAATAATAAAAGAATCGTCTCTATTTCGTTTTTGGACATATGATTCTCGTTCATCACTTGTTGGAATATCCATAAACGCATGTCCAGCAGAATACAAACTCCATGGATAATGCCATGGCGAATCCTCATTTAGCCAATTCATATCCGCCGCAAGATCAGCATTCTTTTCCAATGATAATGGCTTACAAAAAGCCGGACTTATCGCTGGCGTATAGATTGCATGCTCTCTTCTAAACTTATCTAAATCTCTCATTATACTTTCTTCTTTGCTTTTTTGGTTTTTATCGTCTTCATATGCATTGGTTTTACATCTTTGATTACATCACAAATCCCATACTCTTTGGCTTGTTTTGCTGTTAACCAAATATCCTGGGGTGGCAATAATGTTTTTCTAATTTGTGTTTCAGACATTCCAGTTGTTCTTTTATAATGTCGCATCACCATTTCAGAAATTTGATCAATTTCATCTCTTGCAGCAATCAATTCATGTTCCTTACCGTAACTTACTCCAGCAAATTGATGACTCAACACCATACAATTTGTTGTTAACGTTCTATGCCCTTTGGCACCAGAAAGAAAGATTTGTAATCCCATGCTTGCTATCATTCCAATTCCAACTGTATGAATTGGAATAGTGCTGCTATTCATTATATCAATTAAAGCAAACCCATCAGTTACATAACCACCTGGGCTATTGATTATCAGAGTAATAAATTTCCAATTACACTCTTGATCCAAATTAGTTTCTAATATAAATTGAATAGCTTCGCCAACTGAACTACTATCAACACCAGAGTTAAAGAAAAAGATTCCATTATCTGCTAATGACTTTGATGAATCATCGTCGTCATCTGGCTTTTTATCATTCTTTCTCTTTAATAACGCCTCTTCAACATGAGATAATTTATCAGTTGCAGTTCCAGTAGTGAGTCGCTTTTTTATAAGCATATTTCACTCCCTTAACGGGCTTTGGCTGGTAATATATAATTATATTCTGCTTGTCCCGTATTCAAAGTTATTTGTAAAAGTCCCTTATCCAGGAAACGCATTGAACACTCAGCATTACTTGACAATTTCAAAATACTCAAAACTTTTCCAAGATCCCAAGTCCAAGGATTTGTCATTTCACCTACAACGTCTTTAGCAAACAAAAATGATGCTTGTAATGCAGGGTCACCTAAAACTATAAACAGGTTTCCATCCTCAGTTTTTACTCCAAACGTTTCTGAAAATCCAATACCAGATTGTTTACCTAACATATCAATTGCTGATTGTGTTGGCTCAATCTCTACGTCCCAAGTAGCACCAAGAAAATCAAACTGATCAGCAATTTGACGTTTATCAGTAATGCGGTATGGGTTTTTCATTTTAGCTGAATCACGCTTAAACAAAAGAATTCCAATTACGTCTTCTTCAACTTCTTCGTATGTTGGACTTCCATCACCGTCAAGAACTGTATCACCCTTATCATCCTTGACTACCATAGAAAACTTTCTGTTTTCTCTTTTAACTTCTATCTCGTCGTCCTTGTGGCTGTAAATATTCAAAATATTATTGAGCTGATCCAACTGTCCCAATCCACAAACCCCTTCGAATTCTGGAATACTCTTCAAAAACTTGCCTTTGATAACAACAGTTTTATCATCTTCCATTCCTTCAAGGATTACGTTGCCCGCTGAATCTCCTGTTACTTTTATTACTTGAACACCGAGATTATTCGTGTGTTTCACTAAGTCTCTTAAATAATCTAACATTATATTGTTGCCTTCCCATTAGTGATTATTATGATTTTATATTACTATTTGTCGTCTATACAGTCAATATATTTTAGTTACTTGAAAAAATTCCCAAATGTAGTATCTTCTTCAGGTCTGCGGATTCTCCATTTAAGAACCCCAACTAAATTTTCAAGTTTACTGTCAATCAATGCTTCTTCCATTCCATCATGATCAAATGGAAGATCTTTAAACCATTCTGGCAGTTGCTCTTGATCAACTGGATATGCAACACTGGTCATCTGTAATGGATTCTGCAAAAGTTTACAAACCATAACTTTTGCACCATCCTGGATTTCCATACTGTAATTATCCTCATACATTTTCCGTAAAGTATTCCAGTTTTTCGAGGCGCGCTGATGGCCCGCCATTGCAATTTTACCAAACTTTTCCTCTAGTTCAACTTTCTTGGTCAACCCATTGACGCGTTTTGGTGCGCCCTTTTGCCAACCATCCCATTCTCTAAACTCAAGTCTGAACTCTCTCACATAATCCATAATCTCTTCTTCGGTTGATCCAGATAGTGCTCTGGTTAGTACAACTTCTAAGAAATCTTGAATTGCTTTTGGTGTATCAGAACGTTTTAGATCCACGCCCATAGCTTTAATTTTACCAGGCTTTCCGTCAACATCCATACGCCTTCCTTCAACGTCATATGTAAGTAATGCGTATCGTTTCTTTTTGATAAACAATCCTTTGATGGCGCATACTTCACGTCCTGCTTGAATTATTTGTCCGTTCTCTAATGATGTATTAAATGCCTTAACCATAAATTCAGGAAAAGTTTCATTCATTTCTTCAGATGCTGTATCATATAACTCTAAAACATTTTCTTTGGACCATTCAAATCCTGTATCCTTAAATGCTTCATATGCAGAGAAATATGCTGAGTCAGTATCTCCATAAATGATAGCTTTACCATTCAAATCATATTCACCTGTGAATATCTCATTTATCTTGGCGCCCATGTGTCTCGTAATACAACGTCCTGTCAAGGTTACTGACTGTCCCATCCTCTGATCAAAGAATCTGCAATGAGGATTCAACAAAGCACCATACAAGCTGTTCAACAAAATCTTCTTAATAAGCTGTCTTTTGTCAAGGAAACCAACCTGATACTCCATCTTATCTTTCTCAGGGCCGTCTTCCATCCCCTCAGTAGCTTCAAAGATTTCTGCGGCATTTTTTCTTATTTCAACTCTCTCTGAATACCATCTTTCCAATAATCCAGGAATGATTCCTTTTGAATCCTTTCTAAATAATGTTCCATTGGCACTCAAACAAATATTTGATTCATCACTAAAAATAGTATCATGCCAATCTGAAGCAGGCTGTGTAACTACAGATCCATCTTCCAATTCAACAGTTATTAAATCGTCTGTTTTCTCTTTTGTTCTATCATATTCTGTAACACCAAAGAAATCTGCCCATGCCTCTGAAGTTGTAGCGGTTTTGCGACTACCCAAATACTTTTTGATTTTTTGCATAGTTTTATCTAAACGCATCTGTCCTATAATAGTTTCTGGGCTAATGTTTATGGATCTAATTACAGATGGATATAGTGAATTGATATCAACACTACCAATCCAATCATGCATTCCTTTATTTGGATTCGCAACATATGCTCCAGCAACTGATGTATTATTATCATCTGCTCGCTTCTTACTTGGCGCTATTAAATTCTTCTCATGAATTTCGTTGATGATAGCCTGCTCAATCAACGCAACAGATCCTAAAGTTGTTTGTAATAAAACCGTATTATCGTGAGCCATTTGATTGGAAAGTTCAATAAGCTTTCCATTTTTTCCCGCATCAATCTTAACTAAAAGTAATGTATCTTGCCTATTGTAGTCTATGAACTTTTCAAAATCATAATTATAAAGCTTGTCCAAACTGCCATCATATGCAACTTTTCCTTCACCAACTTCATATTCAGCCACGTTATCCAATCGATAACTATGCATTTCGTGGTAAGTATGTTTCTGATACAAATCCAAATAATCCAAATGAACTCTACCATGTAGTTCATAAGAAAGCTGCTCTTTACCAAACTTTTCAAATATTTTCTTTGTTGGATATTGGTTCCACAAACAAAATCTTTTAGTTGCATCTTTATTTTTAATTTTTTCTAAACGTTGAACCATGTATGGAATATCAAACGTGGTGCTATTCCATCCGCTTAAAACGTCAGCATCTTCAATGGCATCAAAGAACTTATCATAAAAGTCTTTTTCATCTTTACAAAGCTCTGTGTCTTCAAACTTGTCACAGATTTCTTTAGCTTCATCCCATGTTAAAGTTTTTGGTTTCAAAGCATACGTGATATTTTTGCCAGTCCAACTTTGATAAACCGATACAGCATTTACTGGACAGTATGGATCCCATGGAGACGAAAAGCCTCTTGCTGGGTCAAAGTCAACTTCAATATCAAAGAAGGCAATATTAAGTTCAGGCGCTTCAACTCCCTTATAATGATCTTCCAAATGTCTAAAAATAGGATTTATGTCATGTTCAAAGAGAGCACCTTCTCTAACATTTTTTCGTTCCTGTTGAAAATGACTAAAGCTATTAGATTCAAATTTGTAAAGTGGATCTCCATAGATTGACTTGAATTGACCCTTTGGGGTCTTAGCATAGAAAATATACTTTGCTGGAAACTTTTGGAATATGCGCTTTTTATTTCGGCGCTCAACTACGTGAATTGTATCTTTTATTTTTATGGCGTCAATGTATGACATTTAGTCTCCTTAATTTTTGCCTTAAGTGGCTTTATTTTCACGGATGATTTAGCGTAACATCCAACGCACTATTATTTATCCGGCCCACTGCAATTTGAAGGCCAAACTATCTTCCCCTAATTCAAAATACATACAAAATTGATTTTGTCCTGCCTGTTGTATATACCAATGCCCATTAAGATTAGTATGGCACCAATCTCGGATTTTATTTGAACCCTCCACAGTAAAAGGACAATCCATCGTAGCCATTACTTTATTTTCAATCAACGTGAGTTTTAACCAACCATCTATCAAAGACATATCATGACTTTGAAGCTCTTTTGTTGGATTAATTGTGATCATTAAATTATGCCAGCAGCGTGGAGCAATACTTCAACATCGCTCATTTCTTCCTGAGCGTCCTGGATAGCATTTTCCTTCTTCTGTTTATGAGCAAGCTTAATGGCTTTCTTGATAACTGTTGGCTTTACATCCAACTCTTCAGAAAGATTTTTAACATATTCATCCATGCTTTCTTTTAGTTCATCAATTTCTTCAAGCACTTGTCCGCCAGCGGCAATTGTTTGTTTGATCTGTGCTGTCATATCTGGTGTGATTGTCGTAAGAGGCATTTGTTTTCTCCTTATTCATTAAATACCATGTAGTTCTTATAGTATATAATAAAAGAATAACAGTGATGAGTCAATATTAAAATGAGCATCCAGAGCGAAAAATCAAATATTCGTAAATCAATACTTGAAAACAACCATCAATCCCCAAATGCTTCACAGATTGAAGCCGATTTATATTCGATGTTCAAGAAGTTTATTCAACTCAAACCAAAACAAATAGTTGCAGGGTATTATCCAATCAGGCATGAGTTTGATATAACCCATATTCTTCGCGGCTTATCCTCTAATCATACAATATCATTGCCAGTAGTTGACGGGTCAAATAGAGTTTTGCTTTTTCGTGCTTGGGATCCACATAAAAAATTAAGATCATCTAATCAGTTTGATATACCAGAACCAGCAGCAAGTGCCAAAGAAGTCTTACCAGATATAATGTTCGTACCATGCGTTGGTTTATCTTCAAATGGTCATCGAGTTGGTTATGGCTATGGATATTACGACCGGACTATAAATTCGTTGCGACAAAAAGGTCATGAATTTTTAGCCATTGGTGTCGGGTATGACTACCAACTTATTTCGCCGTTACCATTTGATAAATTGGATGCTCAACTTGACTGGGTTATTACTAGCAGCCAGGCGTTCAAGTGCCGCCGTACCAACGGACCAACGTCTTCCATATAAAATCTCGGCCTTCTTTTGTATTAAAGACATGAGCATGGGTAGCCCTATCTTCGCCGTATCTTGAACCGCTATAACCGACATAGCTTCGATCAATCTTTGATTTAGAACTATTACCATGTTTTATAAGTCTAGTCTGATCCACTCCAGCTGGCATAATAATAATGTTTTGATCTTCAAAATCAATTGACTTGAACTCGCCATATTTAGGATCATTCAACGTTGCCTTTACGTTGACTTTCTTTTTTATCTGAAGATTTTGTCTTTCTATTTTTTGTTCTTTTAGATATTTGTCCCGCTTCTTTCTACCCCAGAAATGATAAATTGGCACCACTAATGAAAATTCAAATTCACTAACGTGGTTGCCATCTTCATCTACAGTTTCATCAAATTCATACCATATTCTGGCCGAGTCGTCAAGCAACTCCACAGAAGTAGGAACTAATGGATCATCCCATACTTCATTTCCATCCTCATCAACGTCTGAAGGATACCCTGGAGCCATTGCTTTAATGGCTTGTTCAATCAACTTTGGATCTGTGTCGCCGTTGTATTCACGGACTTTCTTTTTTTTAGCCTTCGGTTTTTCTGGTTCTATAAGACCATTCTCAAGCTTGAACTCATGCCTCTTTTTCTCTATATATTTTATATCTTCTCTGATACATTCAGCCATTCTTGGATTTGGCGCGCAAGTCTCTCTTGGAGTTTGACCTATAATTCCCTCTTCCCACTTTTTAGCGTTGAACTCCATCATACAAGTAACCGCAACGCTCCAACACGCTGGAACCTCAACTTTCTTCTCTTCTGGTTTTTTCTGTTTTTCCTTTGCCATCATAGTCCTCCTAAATATTAAACCCGTTAAGGTTTAAAAGTTCACCTAGTTCCTCGTTTAATTTCTTAGCCCGTTCAAGTGTGGTTAAGAGTGCAATACAGTCGTAAAATCGTTCAGTTTTAGGAGAAAAGCCCATCTCTACACATTCATGATATGCTGGATTACTTTCGCTGAAAGTTTCCGTCGCTGGTGATTCATCCTTTGGCCAAAATAATCCAATAAGGACCAATGCCAAAATACAAACGGCGAGGATGCCTCCTAATATATTTCGTATATTTTTCATTTCATCGTTCATATTATGCCGCCATGATAATCTTTGTATATTGTTTTGCGAATTCTTTCCAATTAGGCGCATCAATTATAGGAATTTTGCGATTTCTCATAGCGTCATTTATAATCACGATAGGGAAACATTTATCAGATGCAGTTTCACGTTCAAGATCACCGTGCAATAAGCCTTTGGCTTCAGCGGCAAGCTCAGTTATTTCGTCTTCGGTCAATTCACCGATAGGAAAATTATCAGTAAGAAAGACAAATACCTCTGTTATGGCAGAAATCAATTCCGGATGTTTGGCCCGAAGTTCTTCCAATAGCACCGCCTTTTCTTCTTTAGATATTTTTAGCCTTTCGTGAACGCCATTTTCGTTTTCAATATAGACGCCTCCTCCTATTTTGGTGACAAAATCATCATGATCCTGACGAGCCTCGGGCGTGTAAAGCTCAACGCAACGATCCAAAAGCTGCCAAGCTGTATCTCTGTTACTCATATCTTTCCACCTCCATCAATAGAACGGAACCGTTTGAACCGCGGGAATCGCAGAGCATAAAACTTGCCATCCTCAGACTTTGTGATGGCGTCGTATTCAATCTCAATGATCTCGCCCATCAACTTCGCACGATTCTGCCAATAGTCATCAAGCTGATCATCGTTGAAACCGCTTCCCACATTCACGTGGATCTTCTTTCCATCCTCAACACCCTCGCAAATAAACGCACCAAGCTTGCCTTCACGGCGCTTGCCCGCCTTACCTTCCTCGGCGTCAACAATTTCAAGATCAACGCTGTTCACTGGCTTCCACTTCATCCAATCCGTCGAACGCTTACAGCGGTATGGGGCGTCAACCTTCTTCACCATGATGCCTTCGTAGCCAGCGGCCACTGTTTCTTGGTAGAAGTCCTGCATCTTCTCGCGGCCTTCGTCAGTGTCCAAGTCAACCAGCAACTTCGGAATCACATAAATACGGTCGCCTGAAATCTCCTGGAGGGCTGGCTGTAGCTCAACCAACCCATCGTGGCGGTCCATAAGCGGCATCGCGGTTCCGCCCTTCTCGAAATCCTCGAGCGCCAGCATATCAAACAACGCAAAATGGGAATCTGATGTGTCAACGTCGGATTTGCGGTTTGCCTGCGTCATCAGAGTCTGGAAGTTGTCCGAAACCACTTCGCCATCAAGGCAAATACTGATTTCAATCAACGGCAAAAGCTGCTCGAGATCCGCAATGATTTCACCAAAGTTCGTATTCTCTTTGCCGTTGCGCGAGAACAACCGCGCCGTTCCCAGATCCTTATCCAGCACGGCAGTCAGTCGCATGCCATCAAGCTTGGGATCAATCGCCATCTTCCCAACCATTTTGCCGGGATGCTTCTTGGAATCAATCGCGAGCTGAACCTTCCATACCGGCGTCAGATACTTCAACGCATCGCCGCCGATTTCCTTCAGCACCTTGTTCACGATGGTATCAGTGGCGCCACACCGCATATCCTTCATCAAGATCAAACGGTAAAACTCGTTCCAATCCTCAATGCAAGCAACCGCAGCGGCGTCACGCATCGCGTCACGACCTGCATTGCCGGACAGCTCGCGGCGCTCCAATTTGTCCGCTATATCCACAAACTCAATCCAATTGAACACTAGCGACGGCGCGGCAAGTTCCGTGCCGTCAAACGTGCCTTGAATCTCCGGCACCTTCTTTACGTTGAACACTCGGCGCTTGTCGTATGCCATCCGAAAGCCCTCGAAGAGCTCCGTGCAACCATCCACCGCAGCCTCGCGGAGGATTACCATCTTCTCATTGCTGCTGGCGGTAGCCGCCAGGCGGCGCATGTAATCAACTGGTTTGCTTGTCATGTCCTTAACTCCATTCTAGTTTGAAAGCCATAGCATCATTAGGATTCTTGAATTTAAACACGTATATTATTTCTTCACGTGGAATCGTTGTCCCAAATCTAACTGGTGCGTTTATTGTCTTTCCAGTTCCGTTTACAAACGTTCTGTATGGTCGAATTTTCATCCTTCCTTCAAGGACGGCGACATCTTTATCATATCTAAACCATTCTTTCCATACTTCACTCATTTGATCCATAGTGAGTTCAACTCTATGCCACTTACTCACTGCTTTAACTCCATGTTAGTTTGAATGCGGTCGCTTCAATTTCGTCTTTGAATTTAAATACATATGTTATTTGATCTGTATCAAATGGTTGTCGGCGTGAGTCCCTACAAGATTCAGTCCATGCATCAAGAGATTCAGTCCATGTTATACCATTAGAACTTTTATGTGTAAGATAGCCACAGCACTTTACACGGCCCTCACATACAGGCGATCCATCTAAATTGGTGGATTCATGTTCATCCATTTCCTGAAACTGATCAAAATCAAGTTCAACTCTATGCCACTTACTCATCTTCAACTCCATCTCAATTTGAGTTGCATAGCATCAAGTTCGTTTTTCAATTTAACAACATAGGTATGTTTCTCACTAATAAACAACATACCATGATGCATATCAAACTCTGTAGTTGAATGAGTATTTCCATCCGCATCCACGTAATACGATCCAAATTTAACTCTATCTTCAGACACAAACTCACCATCGATGGCTTCATCCCAATCATCATTGAATTCTTTCATTTGATCACCAGTGAGTTCAACTTTGTACCACTTACTCACTTGGATCATCCTTATTTTCCAACGCAACAATTCCGGCTTTAAGATCAGCCATCTCTTCTGCATACTGAGCCTTCAACCGTTGAAGATCTGCAAACTTTTCACGATACAGTTCCCAACCTTCAAGCCAACCAACTGACCGAAGATAAGGCACTTTGTGACGGCGACAACGGATCAACTCCTTAGTGCTCACTGTCATCATTACAACCCAGTCATCAGGCTTAGCCACAAACGGCTCAGGAATTTTTACAGGCTCAGGTTCCTTCTTTTTCTTCTTTTGCTTCTTTTCCTTCTTAGGCTTTTCATCAGGAGAGGTGGACGCGAGCTCAGAATTTTTGAGCTCGCCTGGAAGTGTCCATCCCTTCTTCAACAAACTTTCAATTCTCTTACGCTTCACCGTAGCAACATCACCGTTAGGACGGATCAGTTCAACAT
>SDBT01010937.1_pt1 | contig 14630 bp, 10 predicted proteins | sample 2277101 | NCBI WGS metagenome assembly SDBT01 (sample SAMN10404973, study PRJNA504765) | marine sediment metagenome | isolation source: marine sediment core GS10_PC15, 103 cmbsf | place: Arctic Ocean: Southern Knipovich Ridge | collected 2010
TATTTGTGCGATTTTAAATCGGATCTCGCTTTCAAAATTGTTCAAAATACCTTCAAACGTGTTATTCATGACAATTTTACCATCAGTCGTTTGGATTATCGCGCCGCCAATTACATCTTTTTTTTTTGCAGATTTCGTGATCTTGGTCTTAGTGCCCGTTTTTTCACCAATCTTCTCTGCCAACTTATCCAAATCCAACGGAAGGGTTGAATCCCTTTCATTCAAGATCACTTCCAAGTCTGATGCATCCACGATAATGCCTCCTTCCACGATGAGGTTTTCGAGGACAGGAAAGTATTTATCAGTTTTTATCCGCGTATGTAGATCGTCCTTTACTTGGTTTAGAACGTTTTCGATCAATACGTGTTTTTTCTCGAGAATCAACCATTTTGCTTTACTTTCGGCGGAAGTTCTGTCGCGTAACTTGTTTATCACGGAGTCATTTTGTGCTTTTTTATCTATTGAAATAACTATCTCCCTCGCTCTCTCCCTACCTTTTTTTCGCTGCTCTTCTAGGGTGCTTTGGGCCGTTTTCTTCGCATCTTGAATGATCTTTTCAGCGGTTTCATGTGCCTCGGACAATATGGCTTCGATTAGCGCATCAGCCGATGTCGTGGTTGACATTTCATTCAGCTGAAGTTTAAGTTCTTTAGGACTCATTTTTTCTCGCGCCTATTAAATATCATATCCAGAATATCATTCACCGCTTTTTCGTGATTAACTTTTGCCTTGATTTCAATTTCTTTTGCTTGTTGCTCTGCATTACTCAGAATCTGTTTTATTTCTAGATCGATACCCAAACTGCTGCTCTTTTGCAACTCGTCGGCTCTTTTCTCCGCTTTATCAATTTCGGCGAGAAAAGCCTCTTCATTTTCGGCTTTTGATTCTAGCAACAAGCCTTGTATGATCTTTTCAGCCTCGACAGAAGCAGTAAATATTATTTTTTTGGCTTCCTGTTGATTTTCTTTTACTTTATTCAAAATTTCAAGCATAAATAACACATATAATAATCTTATTTCAATCTTTTTTTCTATTACAACAAGAATTGGTCAACTATGAAAAGAAGGGATCACTGACATTTAAATTCTTCCACCAACGCGAGTTCATTATTTCTTCTTTAATTTAATGAATTATAACAGTTTAAGATAGATTAAGGGGTTTATCCGGGTCTAATCCGTAATGTAAAGAGGAATAATATGCTAACAATTGCAAAGCAGGGGTAAATGCTATTGAGCTGAAGATATTATGATATTTATTTCCTGGTTGGGGTATTTTAATTGTTAAATCACTTAATTCCGAAATAATTTTATCGCAGTTGGTTCTTCATAAATTTCTTTTAACATAAAATGTTCAAAACCTCCTTTTTCTGCCGCGTCAATGCTCCAATCAATTATTTTTATTTCTTTATAAATTTTTTTATCATTGTTAAGATCATTGAAGTCAACTTCCACTGCTTTTAAACAGCAAGTTCATCATCATACATAATGTAACACTTTCTTGTTAATGGTAAAAAAGCAGGGATATCAGAGGCTAAATATGTTGTTTTTCCTTCCTCGATTCCAATCACTAAAGGAAATTTTTTTCTAACAACAATAATTGATGCAGAATAGCAGAGGGAGTAGAACTTGGTGCTAACGGATTTGCATGTAGGAGTTAATTGAAAGAAAAAAAAATACTAGCGACGGTCACTCATTTCCTATAACGGAAAAAAACAAGTTGGGCATTCCTTATAAGAGCTTGTGATGATACGGCCACAATTTATGCAGAATATTACCTTTAAATCTCTATTTCTAGGAGATACTGCTTCCTCCTTTCTTGATTGCTTCGGAAAATGCATAGTATCAGCGGATTTTAATACAATTACACCCATAGGATCACCAACATTTTTAACTTGCGGTTTTAACATGAGGTTATGTTTTTCTAGAAAAGCCTGAATTCCAACTTTTTTTCTTTTTACTTTTCCCTTTATTGTAATTTTTCCAGAGTGAACATCAAGAACAAAATTTCTATCAAGTTTTAATAAATAGTAACAATGATGACATCTAAATATATGAATTATTCCTATGTGTGATTCTTTTGCCCATTGAGCCCCACATATTTCGTGAAAGATTGATAAACAAGAAGGGCATTGGATCATTTTTTCAATGCTATTTTCTTCTTGACATATTGAACATGTCACTTTTTCTTCTGCAAGTATTACGTTTTCTGCTACATCCTCGTAAAATGAGAGATTAAATTTAGGTCTTTTATCATTTTCTTGGAAAAGCATTACATCTAAAGGAGTTTCTCTTGTAATCGCTAAAACTTCGAGAATATCAGACAATGAATCCATTGAATTTATTTCATGAACGAAGCCGTCGCATCTTTTTGCTAAACTCATGAGTTTCTTATCTTCTTCCGTGTCATCGATATTAAATCGAACAACATCGATGAAAAATGGAAAAGTAAAGATCTTATCAATTAATCCTTGTAATTGTACAAGATATGGCATCGGAATTTTAATAGAACCCGAATCGGTAAGAATTATAAGACGAAAACTCTTATCAGGAATTTCTTTAAACACATCAGTTATCATGGTAAGAGCTGAAAAGATACCTCCTGCTACATTTGCTCTGACAATTTCAGGTTCTAAATCTTTTAAAGCGTTTAAAACTATTTCTGAATATTTTGTGAAAATATCTAAAAAATTTGGGCCAGATTCTTTAAATAAGATGAAATTAAACCTAACAGAGGGGTCAAGAGATTTTTTAAGTTCGAAAAAGACTCGTAGAGAGTTATAAACCTCCCTCATATTCGTTATGGAAGGTGATAAAGCGTTAAAGATGATTACATCCTCCGAAAGTGTACTGGAAATGACAATTCACCAAAATATTTGTAAAAATAATTAACTATTAACTTTTAGTAAATATCTATTCTACATTCAAAAATCTATGCCTTTCAAATTTTCCTAATCCAATATTTATTACCAAACAGAATTCTAACCTATCTAATCTTTAATGAACAGTCACAGTCTTACTAAGATTTAAAGGCTTGTCTGGATCCAAATTTGAACTTATAGAGGAATAATATGCAAGTAATTGTAAGGCAGGAGTAAATGTTATTGGACTGAAGATATTATGATATTTATCTCCTGGTTGGGGTATTTTAATTGTTATGTCACTTAATTCCGAAATAGTTTTATCACTTTCAACGATAAGGGAAATAATTTTGCCTCCTCTTGCTTTGAATTCCATAATATTTCCAATTAATCGTTGATAAGTCTCATCTGGGGGTGCTATAAATATAATAGGGAATCCTTCTCTAACTAGAGAAATTGGTCCATGTTTAGCATGTGCTGCGGAATAACCCTCAATAAATCGGCAAGCTACTTCCTTTAATTTTAATCCTCCTTCTTTGGCAGTGGCAATTGATATTCCTCTTGCTAAAAAAAAAAATTGTGCGCTCTTTTCTAAAGTATCTACAGTATCTTTTATCAAACCGATATTATTTTTTAAGAAATTTTCTATAATTAGAGGTGTTGATCTTAAAGCTAGTTCATACTTTTCAATTTCTGATTCTAATATAACTTTCCTTAATTTTGCTATCTCCAATGCAATTAAGGCTAGCGTGAGCACTTGAGTACTATAAGTTTTAGTTGCTGCCACACCAATCTCTGGTCCTGCTTGGGTAACAATCACCTTATCGGAATATCTGGTAAGAGTAGAACCCACAACATTTGTAATTGTTAAAATTTTTACATTTTTTACACTTTTTGCCCATCTAATTGCTTCCACTGTGTCTATCGTCTCACCTGATTGTGAAAGTGCAATTACTACAGAATCCTTTTTTAATGAATTTGACAATTGAGTTTGGAATTCGGAACATTCTATCGCTTGAATATACTTACCTAAAAATCTGGTAACTATAAATTTTCCTGCTAATGAAGCGTAAAAAGATGTGCCTGCTGCTGTAATATAGATATTTTCCGCTGACCACAAGATATTGGCAAAAATTCTTAAAAGTTCTTTAGAAATTTTCAGAGTACTCCTAATCGCAGTTGGCTCTTCATAAATTTCTTTTAACATAAAATGTTCAAATCCCCCTTTTTCTGCCGCATCAATGCTCCAATCAATTGTCCTTAATTCCTTTTCAATTTTATCATTAGTTATAAGATTAAAGAACTCAACATCTCCTGCTTTTAAAATAGCAAGTTCATTATCATCCATAATATAACATTTCCGTGTTAATGGTAAAAAAGCAGGGATATCTGAAGCACAATAAGTTGTTTTCCCTTCATCTATCCCAATTACTAAAGGAGATTCTTTCCTAACAACAATAATTGAGTTTGGGTAATCAGCATGACAAACTGCTAGCCCATATGATCCATTTATTAATTTTAATGCTTCAACTACTGAATTTTTGAAATTGAAACCTTCTTTCATTTTACTTTCGATTAAGTGAGGAATAATTTCAGTATCTGTGTCCGATTTAAAAAAATGACCCTTTTCGATAAGTTCTTTCCTTAGTTCCATAAAGTTCTCTATTATCCCATTATGAACAACCGCAATTTTATTAGTACAATCTAAATGTGGGTGACTATTCTTTTTAGTAGGAGCTCCGTGCGTCGCCCATCTCGTATGAGCAAGAGCGAGTTTAGAATTGTTTGGAATTTCTGCTAAATTTATTTTTTTTTGGATTTGATCTATTGTTCCTGAATCTTTTTTAACATATAACTTAGAATTAGAGAGAGAAACTATTCCACATGAATCATATCCCCGATATTCTAAGCGTTTAATCCCTTCAAGAACAACTTTTCCCAGAGATATATTATTTTGATTAGTAATTATACCAAATATGCCGCACATTTACAAATAGAAAGAATTTAAGATATTTTAATATTTCATTTATAAATTGTTAGTAGTAAGTTAACTTGAAGTAAAAAATATTTTTGTCAATTGACTAAGAAAATTTATCTTGCTTCATTTTTCGTAAGATGGAGAATTTACGAAACACGCTTTTAAATCATTACATCTTCAGATGAGTCGAATTTCCTTTATAAAAATATACACCAATCTTTATATAGCTACAACCTTTTTTTAGTTTAAACTTTGATTTAAAATGCTTCAAATAGGTAATAAAATATGCCTATAAACGTTTTTATAACAAAAGATTATGATCACTTGAGTGAAGTAGCAGCCGGAATTCTTAAAGAAAAAATTGTCCAAGCATTACAGAAACAAAAAGAATTCGTTTTGGGATTGGCTACAGGAAATTCACCAACAGGTCTTTATAAACATCTAGCAAGAATAGCGAATTCAGGTGAAATTGACAGTACTCGAATTCGTAGTTTTAATCTTGATGAATATGTTGGTCTTCCTGGTGAGAATTCCCAACAACGAGCGTTACATCCTGAGAGTTATTGTTATTTTATGATTCAAGAGTTATTTGGTCTTCTCGATAAAAAATTCATCGAGACTTCAGTCCCTTATGGTTGTTTGATTGATCAAGAACGATTAGTAAATGAACTTGATGTACATCCAGAAGACTGGAGTGAATCGGGTACAGATGCAGGTAAGTCAATATCTATTAAAGAAAATCCTGCTTCAGACTATTTAAAATGGATTCAAGAAACAATATTAGAAGGGTATGCTCAAAAAATTACAGATGCTGGTGGTATTGATTTACATATAATAGGCGTTGGAGGTCGTGGTCATGTTGCTTTCCATGAATCGGGAATTCCATTTGAAGGTAGTAATGTTTTATTAGTAAAACTTGATGAGAATACGGTAGAAAATGCTGTGAAGGATGGTCATTTCTCTACAAAAGAAGAATCCCCCTTATATGCAATCAGTATGGGTGCTGAACTAGTATATAAAGCGAAAACAATAATATTGTTAGCTAATGGCGAACGTAAGGTTGAATCAGTCACCAAATCGTTAATAAATGATCCAACTCCGGATATTCCAATTTCCTATGGGCAGATATATTCAAATAATGGGGGTAATCTAATTTATGTATTGGATAAAATAGCTGGTCGAGAACTGATTGCAAATAAGGAAGTACTCACAGAAAAAGGAATAGATATTAAAGAATTCTAATCACTCAAATAAATTTAAAACTTATTTTTTCTCAATTTTACTAATTTCTTTTAATAAATATAGGAACAAAATTGATAGTATTGATATATACAAAAAAAGTAATAATTTAAAAAATAATAAATTAAATTTTAACTATATTAGGTTTAATTTCTCCATTTTTTCCTTTGCTAGGTCATTAATTTCTTTTGAAGACTCTAAATTAACACTGGATTCACCTGTAAGTCTTAAATAAGGACTCGTTCCTGAGCGCCTAATTAAAATCCAACCATCATTGTAATCAAATCTAACTCCATCCATGTGGTTAATATTTGTTATTGTCTTTCCTAAAGATTCTAAAGTCTCTTTCATTTCTTCAATGATTTTTTTGTTTATCTCTTCAGAAAAGGGGATATCTTTCTTCAGTCGAAACTTAGTTTCACAAAATGGGTATTCTGGAATTTCTTTTAGTAGTTCTCGTAATGGTTTTCCCGTCTCAACAATCATTCTTAAAACTTTAGCTATTGTAACTATCGAATCTGGCCCAAGATGAGTACTAGGCCAAATGTATGTCCCTGAGGTCTCTCCACCTACAAAACCTCCATGTTCCTTTATAGCCATAGCCACTTTAATATCGCCAACTTCAGTTCTAACTACTTTGCAGCCAAGAGGTTTTAATACATCTTCGATTAAACTTGATGAATTAATTGCTGTTACAACAATCATATTCTCTTCCGAAATCTTACTTCCTTTATATCTTTCTAAGTAACTCTTAGCCATAAGAGTTAGGAGGCGAATAGGATCTATGATTTCCCCATTTTCGTCTAAAAAGATTACCCTGTCAGCATCGCCATCAAGGGCAATTCCAATATCTTCTTTATCTGAAGTTTTAAGAAATTTAGATAATTGAATTAAGTTTTCTTTACTTGGCTCAGAGTTTCTACCGGGGAATTTTCCATCCATCTGAGCATTAATTGTCATAATATTTACATTATAAGCACTTAATAATCGTGGGACTATTTCACAACCTGCGCCATTTCCAGGATCAACTATAACATGCACATTACTTCCATCAAACTTGATGCGGTTCTTAATATCTGAAATATGTAAATCATTAATATCAGTTTCATGTGTAATTCTTCCTATTTGATCCCATTCAATTTCTATAAACGCTTTTTCATTATATATTCTTTCGATTTCCATCTCTTGTTCAGGTGTATATCCCATACCTGAAGGGTTCCAGATTTTTAGTCCAATATATTCAGGAGTATTATGGCTGGCTGTAATCATAACACCCGCTTCTGCCCTTAAATGTTTTAGTGACATCGCTAATGTTGGAGTAGTTACTATCCCTACAGCCTTTACAGAACATCCTGTACTTACAATTCCAGAAATTAATGCATATTCTATAGGTAAAGCAGAAGTTCTAATATCTTTACCGATAACAACGATACCTTTACCATTAAGATAGGTTCCTAAAGCAAGTCCAACATCTAAAGCCATCTGAGGCGTAAACATAAGATCTGATTCACTATAATTTTGAAACACTCTTCGAATTCCAGAGGTACCAAACATAACGCTTGTCATTTAATTTTCACTATCCTTAAAAACTTGTTTTATTAAAAAAAAGTTATTATTTTATTAAAATTATTTTCTCTATTATAAAAATTTATTTCTAATACATTAAAAATTGATGTAATGTAGATTTTTAAATTTGTTCTCTAAATTTTTAGATTTTTTTTTAAGAAGATTTAGAAATTATTGTTGAATTGAATATTAATTTGGATGAATAAGACAAAAGATTAACCATAGTTGATAAAATCTTAACTTAATTCATGTCAATCAATTGTTAATAATAATTCTTGACTTAATTAAAAAGAGTAAAATATTAATTCACTCCATCCTTTTATAAATTAATGAATAATATCGATAAAACTCTGTTAGTGTTCTAGCTTTTCCTAAAATGATTTTTCAAGGATTATTTAACATTTTGGATTTATATTTTAAGGAGGAAGACCTGTTTTATAATAATATAGACCAATACTTCCGAGAGAAAATTAATAGTTCTTTTAACGATTCTCCAATAAATAAAAATAATATTAATCAGAAACTCGAAGATCTTACCTCATTTCTTGAAAAGATATTTGTAGATTTAGGGTTTGAAAAAACTGAAATTGAAAATAAGTTTTTAGATCCTTTTTTAGAATTACAAAGTAAAGAAAAAGAAAAAATAACTTCAATAATAGAGCTTTATGAAAGAAAGATAGCTCCTATAATATTTGAAATCTTTTTAGAGACAACTGTCAATTATCTTGTAAACGAAAAAGTTGCTCCTTTAATATTAAATTTAAAATCAAATGGATTTTTACCTATTGAATTCATTGTGGAACTTAGAGATTTGAAAAACTTGATTGAAAGTTCTCCAGAAAAAAGAGAAAATTTAAAAAAATATATTCAGATACAAGAAAAAATCATTGATAAATTCAAAAGAAATAAACAAAAAATAGAAAGTCTTGAAGACTTAGAAGAACCTCAATATAAACTTCAATTATTATATTTGATTTATAGAATTATTCATTTTTTCCACCTTCAAAAAAAGTTTGATTTTTCTCATATAAAATCATATTTAAAGGAAAATGTTGATGAATGGCTAATAGATGTTCCATTAATCTCATTAAAAAATCCTGATATTTATTTTTGTGGAATCACTTTGGCTAAACATTTAAGAGTTAAGCTAGATAAAGAAAAAATTACTAGTTTTTTGTTAAATTTATTGGAAGAAGTTATTGATAGATATGAAGCACCAATTATTGAAGCTACTGATGGGGTTTATTATTTATTTAAATCTACTGAATTAGTGAAATTATGGTTAAATTATGACCAGATTACTAGTGTTATAAATTCAGATCCAAAATATTTTGAATCTGATTATCTGAAAAATTTGGAAACCTCACAATTAGTGGTAATCTTAAAATTATTCCACCAATTAGGAGTTAGGAAGTTAGAACATGAAATAAAAAAAATTAATGACGAACTAGAATTGAGAATTACTAAGGAAGGAATAAAACAATTTCGAGATGGATTTATTACATCGGAAGCTACATATTACGTTCTATTTAAACATTATATGAACAACAACCTTGAAAAGTTAAAAGACTATGATTTATTGAAGAATATCGTGTCTAGAATTTATAGGAATCTTGAACTTCTCGATTTTTCAATCGATACTAACTACGATTTAGTAAGTGAATTATTTTATTCTTGTGAAAGTTTAAAACTCTTTAATTGCATAGAAACAAAAGAAATGATAATTCATTTAGCAAAATATTTATTTCCGCAAGAAATAGTTGAAAGAATCTTGAATAGTAAAGAATTAATTAGAGAAAAAGCTAGATTCAGACATCTACATGTAGACAAAATCACCGGAGAAACTATTTATCACTAAATTTCTTCCAGTTTGTTTACTAATTTCTTAAGATACTAAAGTTTTAAATTTATTCTAATCATTTTACTAAAGTAATAAAAAAAACAAATGATATTGATGGATTTTAAAGATTTTGAGTTAATTTATAAAGAGAATCGAGTTAAAATTAAAAATAGATCTTCTATTCAATCCAAATTACGTGAAATTGTAGGAGATAACAACATATCCACAAAAGACATAGATATCTTGGCTTATACAAAAGATACGACATTATTAGCATTTAATTGGGTATTAGAAGGTAAAATCTCCGGATTAGCTGATTTTATCACTTGGCCAGAGACTGCAGAACAGGTTAGCGACATTTTAAAATTAGCAAATCAAGAAAAGATTCCAGTGATTCCTTTTGGGGAAGGATCTGGAGTTGTGGGGGGTGCTATACCGATTTGGGGAGGAATTATCGTCGACATGAAAAAATTTAATAGAATCATTGGAATAAACGATAAGGACTTAACAGTTACAGTTGAAACGGGAACAAATGGAATGAATTTAGAACGATTTTTAAATGCAAAAGGTTATACATGCGGACATATCCCCCAGTCTCTATATATCTCTTCAGTAGGGGGATGGGTTGCTCACAGGGCTGCGGGACAATTCTCCACTAAATATGGTAAAATCGAAGATATATTACTGGGTATGGAATTAGTTTTACCACGAGGAGATATCATCAAATTCAAGACTATTGCTAGAGCGTCAACAGGACCTCAATTTGACAAACTTTTTATCGGGGGAGAAGGTACGCTAGGAATAGTAACAAAAGCAACGCTAAAAATTTGGCCCTATCCTGAAAAGAGAGCGTTTATATCTTATGCATTTCCTACTTTTGAGGATTCGTTAGAGGCAACAAGACAAATATTAAGACAACAAATATATCCAGCAGTTATACGAATTTACGATGCAGATGAAACATTCAGGCATTTTGGACATATAGAAAAGGCTAAAGATATGGTTATGGTTGTATTTATCTGTGAAGGTATTGAAAGGCTAGTCGATCTTGAAGAACTAATTACAAAAGAGACATGCGAGAAGAATAATGGCGTTGATTGTGGCGAAGAACCGGTTGAGCACTGGTTTGAAACTAGGTTTAGAGTAACAGAAACATCATCAACTCCAACATTTAAGATGGTTGCCGATACTATTGAAATTGGATTTTTATGGGATAAAGCGGCAGATATGTATCATTCTGTAGTTGAAGCTACAAAAAAAGTGAAAGGTGTTGTAATGATAACTGCCCATGTATCACATTTTTATCCTAATGGAGTAGGATTTTATTTTACTTTTGCTGGAATCCCTCCAAAAGAAAAAACTGATCTTGAGTTTTATCAAGAAGTGTGGAATACGGTTATTAAGACTGTAGAAGATTGTGGTGGATCTTTTGGACACCATCACGGCGTTGGAATCAATAGATCAAAGTGGATGCCAGTAGAATGGGGAAAGTCTTTTGATACTTTAAAAAATATAAAGAAATTACTTGACCCCAATAATATTTTAAATCCAGGGAAAATTTACGAAAGTCCTTGGAAAGAAAGAGGTGAAAATTAAGTGAGTGAGATTTTAAAGAAATATAAATGGATGGGTCCAATCATTGCAAAAATGGATCGTGATATCAAAAGAATATTTATGAAAAATTTTCGAATGCGTGATAAGAACTTTTTTCCTGAAGGGGATTATAAAGCTGATGTTAAGAACTTAGTGAATTGTATGCTTTGTCCAAACATGTGTAGGTTCGATTGTGGAACACTTCAAGCATCTCAAAAAGAAACAATGAGTCCTGCCTATAAGGCAAGAATTGGGTATTATCTAACAATTGGAAAAATAGATTATACTGATTCTGAGTTTGTAAATTTGATGTATAAATGTACTAATGAAGAGAATTGCAAGGTTTGGTGCCCATTTGATTTTTCAGTCGTTTCATTACTTGAGTCTGTACGAGAAGACATTAATGCAAAGGGTTATATGCCAGATTTTTGTAAAGAACAAATTAAAAAGTTGAATGAATCAAACACAATTGAAGGATACAATATATATGAAACATATAAAGAGAAAGAAATTGAAAATATTGAATCCGATGGATCTGATGATGTATTTTATTATATTGGTTGTGAATCGATGAAATTTCCTAAGACAGTTAAAGCAAATATAGCAATTTTAAGAAAAGCAGATGTAAAATTTTCTACAAATTTAAACAAAAAAGTGTGTTGTGGTGGGCCAGCTTTTAATATAAGAGATATGGAGACAGCTAAGAAATTTGCACAAAAAAATATGGAATTAATCGAAAGCACAGGTGCGAAAGTTATAGTCTCTGATTGTCCTGGTTGTATTTCAATTCTAAAAAATAGATACCCTCAATTAAACATTAACATAGAGTCAAAATTACTTCATATAGTCGAATATTTTAAAATTTTAATTCAGGATAATAAATTAGTATTTACTAAAAAAATTCCAGATGAATTAAATAAAATTACGATTCATGATCCTTGTCTATTAGCAAGAAACCTAAATGATACTAATTCTATGAGGGAAATTTTTAAAAAGATCGAAAACTTGGAAGTAATCGAACCCCTTTATAATAAAGAATATACTCACTGTTGTGGTTGGAGTGGAACAGCCCATTGGGCTGATAGGGAATTAGCTATAAAGGAAGCAAAAAATAGAGTGAGTGAATTAAAAGAAACGGGAGTAAACACATTCATATCAGCATGTTCTCTTTGTGAATTGGGTTTAAGTTACGGGCTAGAAGAAAATGAAAAAGAAAAATATTCAATATTAAACGTATCTGAATTATTACTAAAAGTATTATAAACTTAGAAGCCAATTGTAAATTTTAATTATTTTTATATTATTCTAATTATTCAATATGGTCATTTTATAAGATTGTATACTAGTTTACATAAAAACATTAGACTCTCTTAAATATAACATCAATTTTTTCTTAATAACACTTTTTTGAAATTTATATCCTTAAAAACTTTTAAACCTTATATTAAAATTAATTTCTAATAATAAATAAAAGATTAAAAAAATATTTTTAAGTGTTAAAAATGGGAGACCCCTTAATTTGCGTTTTCGATTGCGGTACAACTGGAACAAGAACAATCATATTTGATATTAATGGAAAAGAAATCTCAAAAGCCTACGAAGAATATCCAATTATTAAACAACCTGTTGGAATTTCAGAACAAGATCCAATAATTTGGTGGAATGCAATTAAAAACACTTGTAATAAAGCTATTAAAAACATAAATATAGATGATATAGTCGGAATATCAGCTGATTTTCATCGCGCAACTTTTACCTTCATTGACAAGAATAAAAAGATTTTGCATCCAGCATTAACTTGGATGGATGAAAGAGAAGTTACTGATATGAAAGTTTTTCTAGAAGAGGGAAGATTAAGGCTTTCAAGTGCTAAGTTAATGTGGTTCAAGAACAACAAACCAGAATTATTCAATAAAATCTATAAAGTCATCTTCCCAGACACTTATACTTATATGAAATTATGTGGAAATGATCTGTTCATAACAGATCCAACAAATGGTATTTATGGAATTATGAACAAGGAAACGTTGAAATGGGATGAGAATCTTGCCGAACAATATGGTTTACCAGTTCAGATTTGGCCTGAACTGCATACTCCGGGAGAGATTATTGGTGAATTAACAAGCGAAGCAGCAAAGGAACTTGGAATAAACAGAAACATTCCAATAATATTAGGCGGCGGAGATCAACAGTGTGCAGCTTTAGGCTTAGGAGTTGTTAATAAAGGGCAAGTTAAAATTACATCGGGCACTGGAACCTTTGTAGATTACATAACGGGTGATAAGCCCATTCAACCTGTTGGAGATGTTCCTATTTTTCCATTACCACATGTTATTAAAGGAAAATGGATTATTGAAGGAACTATGCCAGGTACAGGAACAATGTATCAAACGTATGCTAAAAATTTCTCACAGCTACAAATAAAACAATGTGAAGAAAAAGATATAAATATATATGATATTTTAACTGAGGAAGCGAAAGAAGCGCCACCTGGAAGTAATGGGTTATTATTTATCCCGCTCTATATTTTTCGCAAAGGGACAATTCATGGTTTGGGATGGCATCATACTAGAGCACATTTTGCACGAGCAATTATGGAAAGTGCTGCTTTAAGTGCTCAAATGTACTTAAATTTGTTAGAAGGAATAGTAGGGATTAAAACTACAGAAGTAAGATCAGATGGAGGCGCTATGAATAGCGATTTATGGGCCCAAATTTTTGCGGATGTAATTAATAAGAAAATTTTAATTCCGGAAGTTAAAGATGGAGCTGCCTTAGGAGCCGCTATCTTAGGATTTTATGGTTCCAAAATGTATAATAGTTTAGATGAAGCTATAGAAAAAATGGTTAGATTTGAAAAAGAATTTAATCCTATCAAAACAAATTCAAAAATTTACAAAAAGCTTATTCGTATTTTCATGCCAACGGTTCTTGAAATCAACGATAAAAAGCGTGTCACAAAAAATCTTTAATTTAATTCTTTTTTATTTTAAAATCAACGCATACTTAACAATTTTAATTAGATTTTTAAATTTAGAAAAGTATTTTTTGATTCCCACATTTCAAAAGTTATAAGATAAAATATAAACAGCTTTTAGCATGCCTTATTTCCAAAATCAAGATGGTTATAATCTCTATTACGAGGATATTAATCCTAGTTCAAAGAGTTGTACGATCATCTTACTTCATGGTTTCGCCTCTTCTGCTTCTTTCTTCAAATCTCAAATAAAAATACTAAAGGAAAATTACCGTATTATAGCATTTGATGCATTAGGACATGGAAGAAGTGACCATCCTAAACAACTAGACTTATCAAGGAATCTCAGGCATGATATCATTCGAGATTTAGAAGATCTCATAATTTATTTGGGAGTTAATGAAAGATACGGCATAATCGGGCACTCTCTTGTTGGAGGAATGATTGCGCAATTTTGTGCAAAGAAACATCCAGAAGATGTTAAGTTCCTTATTTTGCTCAATTCAGGATATATCATGATTGATAACGTGATTAGAAATATTTTTTATAATTTACTCCCATATTTCATTCGAATGAACTT
>SDBT01010938.1_pt1 | contig 14629 bp, 10 predicted proteins | sample 2277101 | NCBI WGS metagenome assembly SDBT01 (sample SAMN10404973, study PRJNA504765) | marine sediment metagenome | isolation source: marine sediment core GS10_PC15, 103 cmbsf | place: Arctic Ocean: Southern Knipovich Ridge | collected 2010
GGGCAGCCTGCGACAGCACACTGACGCCGGCGGCAAACTTGGCGAAATCGCCGTACACGCCCGCCGCCACTAGGTACGCCTTGTGCTGCTCGAAGAGCCGGGCAATGCCCAGGATATGTGCGGTCGCGCTGGGAACCAACTGGCTGGTGGGCCGATCTGTGATGAACTTCGTGTAGGCGGCAATCGCCTGCTGCAACGCCGGTGAGAGCACGATCTTCTCCGCGGCACCGTATTGCTTGAGCAAGCTGGTCAACTCGCGTCGGGCCGCCATGTCGAACTCCCGGGCCTGTGCGAATTGGGCGTACTCGTCGGCCGCCTCGACTGCCTGCTCGGGCTTGACCGCGATCGCTGCGTCTACAACGTCGTAATACTCCAGCGTCCGGTAATGGTTCAGCACGCTGCCCCAAACGCCGCGGACCTGTGCCAGAACGGCCGGTTCGTCGTGCAGCCCGGCCTGCAAAGCGTAGCACCGCTTCAAGGCCTTCTCCAACGTCGGATCGAGTTGTCGGGGCACTGTCAGCCCGGCCGTAGTCAGTCGATGATGTTCCTTAGTGACCTGCATGATCCAGAGGTTGACCACGGCCAGATCGGCCAGACGCCGTTGCTGCTCGGGCAAGGCGTCGATGACGCTCGCGTAAACCTCCTCGGCGACGCTCCAGTGGCCCTGCACGATCCATGGCTTGACGTGCTCGGCCAACTGCGTCACCGCAAACGGTGCATACTTGGCTTCGAGCAAGACGTGCTTCTTCAGCGTGGCCAGATAGGCCTTCTGCACGTCGGACAGTTTCGCGTTCTCTTCGGCCCGGCCCTGCTTGATGTTCTCGTGGAAGACGTGCTGCATGTAATTCTGCACGACCGCGTAGTACGACGTGATTACGCCGGACCAGTTGGGGTCGTCGGTGGAGATGGCCGCCAGCAGTTCCGTGCTCAGATCGACGGCCAACTTCCGCGCGCCCGGCTTGTTCAGCTTGACAAGTTCCTGAATGATCCCCTGCACGGTCTCGACGGCCGATTTGACGGCCGCGGCGTCGATACCGGTCTTGATCACTGGCATGGCAAGGTCCAGGGCCCAGGCATCGGGTCCTTTGAGACCTTTGAATTCCGCCTCGGGAAGGACCTTTGGTGCGTATGCTCGGACCTTGGCGGCCAGGGCAGCCCGGGCGGCCCAACTCGCCTTGCCGGGATACCCCCTGTCGATCGTGTCGTAGACGGCCACGACATCGGCCAGCACTTGCGGCGGTTGCCCGCGCAGCACGCCTTGCGGTAGCTTTCCGGCCCGGGCTTCTTCATTGAGTTGCCTGATGGCAATGCTCGTTTTGTTGCCGGCCAACGCCTTTAGTACCTGTAGCCGGCTATCGCGCGGCAACTGGGCGGCCAGCAGCGCTTCCGCACCTTGGGCGGCCGCGGCGTGAGCCCCGTGGTCGGCGTAACGTGATTTCAGGTGGGCCAGTAGCCGTTCGATGAGTTTGTCCGGTTCCTGATGGAGGCTCTGCTTGTAGAGCTCGGCGGCCAGGGCCAAGGCCTTAGTGTCCAAGGGACTCAACTCCGATTGCGGGGTAGGGTTTGGGCCCTGCGCCGAGACGGTCAGGTAGGCCTCCATCAACGCTTTCAGCGCATCGGCCACCATGGGATGCTGTGGGCTGTCGGCCAGCCATTGGGCCAGGGCGTCGGCCCGGGCCGTGTCGGCAGTCTCTCTCAGATCGAAAGAGATCAACTCCAGCCGGGCGGTGACCGCGGCGGGTGTGTCCGGATGATCGGCGACGACCTTTTTCAGCAGATTCAACCCCTCGGCAGTCGACTCGCCGCCCCGGTGCAGCTTGGCCTGACCCAAAAGGAGCGTTGTCCGGGCGGGGTCGGCCTGCTTGGGATAGAGGGTTAGAACTTCACGCACAATCTTCTGAGCGTCGGCGGGCTTGCCCGTGCGGACGTGCAACTCCGCCTGGAGCGTCATCACCCGGGCCCGGTGGGCGTCCGAAAGGGCCTTCTCGGCCAGAAGCTTCACGCACTGCTGCATCGCGGGCGAGTAGAGCTTTTCCCGGATCATCGCCCTGACGAGCTTGATTCGCAGGTCCACGTCAGTGGTCCGGCCCTGCAAAGCGTCGAGCATCCGCTTGGCGAACGGTTCGGCCGGTGCCAGGGCCAGCGTCCGCTTCCAGGCGGCCATGGCCTCGTCCAATTCGGCCAGGGCGTAATGGGCTTTGCCCAGCAGCAGGAACACCTCGGCGTTTCTAGGATCGGTTTGCGAGGCCGTCTTGGCCAGATCCCGGGCCTCGGTCAGGTTGCCCGCAGCCAGGGCGGCCTTCGCCCGGTCGTAGGCCTTCTGGGCGTCGGCCTGGGCCAGGGCCGGCGACGCGGCGGCCGCGATAATCAGGCCCAGAACGATCGACGATATCAGACGCTGCATGGTCTTGCTCCTTGTAGATTTGGTCAGTGTCGGTTGCACTTGCGCAAGGGTACACTGCTTTTGACTCTTTTGCCGCCAAGAAGTTCCCAGCTTGCCGAATCATTGTAACCTTAGCCGGCCGAGCCCGGTGTAACCGGTTTGTAACAAGGCAAAATGTACACGGGAGCCGCTACCAAAACGGCGATTGCTCGGGAAACAAGGGGAGTGGGGGGGGCGGGGCTCGGGACTGGGGGCTCGGGACTGGGGGCTCGGGATTCGGGACTGGAGATGTTGACGTTCCCTCAGCCCACAGTCCCGCCAGCCCTTGTTGAAATGGGTCATGCTGGATTTACGGTCTGAGAAAGGGAGGAGTCGAGTGTCACCTTTTTCCGGCTCTTTTTCGTTAAGTTGACTCGATCCTGGCTGCTGAATACACTTGAATGTAGGTTGCCGTGGACGAAAAACTTGCGGACGAGTTCAGGACATTGCAGTCGAGTGTTGAAGTGAAACGAGGAAATAGCTTTGCCCCGGCAATGTAGTCGGGCAAGTTCTGGTTTTTGTGACCCACATATGGAGAAAGACTGATGCGACGACGAGATATCCTTAAAGCTGCGCTGCTTGCCCCCGCAGCGATGTTGATTCCGTCACTCGGCAAAATGATAGCCGCTGCCGAGAAAGACGACAAGAAGAAAAAAGAGCCTGGCGTCTGCGTTCTGTGCTACAAGTGCGGACAGGTCAAGGGTTCGGACAAGTGCTGCAAATCCGGCGCAAAGAAGTGTGGCAAGTGCGGATTGCACAAAGGCTCACCCGGTTGCTGCCGATTGAACAAGGCAAAGAAAGACGTTCGCCTGTGTACCTATTGCGGCCAGCTCAAGGGTTCGGACAAGTGCTGCAAGAAGGACGCGACGAAATGCAAGAAGTGCGGTCTGGATAAGGGCTCACCGGGCTGCTGTCGGATCAAGAAAGAAGAGAAGCCCACGCAGTAAGTGATTCGCGGATAGCACCGATGATTTGGATCCTCTCGCTGTCAGGCTCTGTCTGGCAGCGAGAGCAAATTACCGTTGCCCGCCCAGCAGCATCCTCTTCAGACCTGCGTAGCAGCCGAGCATCACGCCCATCAGAGCGATGAAGATCGGGATCAGCACGGGCACCAGCCAGCCGGGGGCGAAAAGGTAGTTGGTGTTGTGCCAGAGCGCGGGCCAGAAGATGATCGTCAGCACCGCGCCCGCGCATAGGAACGGGCCGTAGGGGAGCATGTTGTCGCGGGAAACGATCAATTGGATCACGCCGAACAGCAATGCACAGAACGGGGCGATGAAGAAGATCAGCAGGCACGTCTGCCAGCCGAGCAGCGTGCCGATCATGGCCATCAGCGTGACGTCGCCGAAGCCCATCGCTTCGCGCCGCAACGTCACGGCCCCGGTGATCCGCACCAGCCAGATCAGCCCGCCGCCGCCGACCATCCCGACCAGCGCAGCAAGCAGTCCCGTCCAGTGCTTCCCGCCCCAAAACCACACGCCGACGATCGGCGCCGAGCCGATCAGTCCCATCGCGAGAATCTGGTAGGTGGCCCGCTCGCGAACCAGCTTTGCGACGAAGTACGCCGCAGCCCGACGCCATCCGTACCGCGAATACCAGACCCTCGGCAGTAAGGCCACGCACCACAGCCACCAGCATCCCAGGGCGACCGCCAGCAGCCACGGTTGTGGGAAGTCGGGGATGCCCTGCGGTCGATCAAACGGCATCCAGCCTAACAGTCCGCCGACGGCCATTTGCGGCGAGGCGGGCTGGAGAATTTGCCAGGTCTCGGCCGAGATCGCGGCCAGGTAGTTCAGCCTCGCAATTCCAGCATCCGGCGGCACGAACTCCGGCAGCAGCGACCAGGGACAGATGGCCGCGATGAGCAGCCCCGCCCACACGCCGGGCACGGTGATCGTGTCGGGGATGATCCGCTCGTCCAGGTCGATCATCGCGGCCACCACCATCAGCGAGATCAGCAGCAGGTGGGCCGCATACTGAGCGTGGAGAATGAGCATCGCCGTGCCGGCCAGTGGCGGCGTGCCGGCCGGCAATAGCCCCTGTCGGCCGATCTCCCACCAGTAGAGCGCCGCCAGGCCCGTGCCCAGCAGCAGTTCCAGCAACATCGGGCGGACCCAGAAACCGGGGCCGTGCAGGGCCGACTCGCGCCGCAGTCCCCACCAGCCGACGATCGGCAGCCGGTCGGTCCATCGCCGCGGGGGCGCCTTGTCGTGCGGACGGGTCCAGGGCCCGATCGGCCGGAGGTTCCAGGCGAGCCGATAGACGCCCAGGTTAGCCAGGCTGCCGATGCACGCCCCCAGGAGAAAGATCAAGGCAACGATCACGGCGAGGGGGCAAACTTCCATCGGCGGCATCGGGTTCACGCGGGGCTATTCGGCATCGGGCGAAAGATCGAGCCGGTCGATGATTTCGTCGACCAGTTCGTCCGGATTCTTTCCTTCGGTATCGACCACCAGATCGGCCAACTGGCGATAAATCGGCTCGCGACTCTCCAGCAGCGAGATGATTTCGTCCAAGGGGCCCCGGTCGGTCAGGTTGGGACGGCGGTCGGGGTTGGTCGGGTCGGCCGACATCCGCGTGCAGATTGTCTCCGGCGCGGCAGTCAGCCAGACGACCTTGCCGCCGGATCGCATTGCATGGCGACTCTCTTGGCGTAGTGGAGCCCCGCCGCCGGCCGCCAGGATCAATCGCTGCTGCCGACACAAATCTGCAATGACCTGGGCTTCCAGGTCGCGGAAGGCCGGCTCGCCGTCCTCGGCAAAGATCCGCGAGATCGTCTTACCGGCGCGGCTTTCGATCTCGACGTCGGCGTCGATCCACTCCATCTCGAGCCGCCGGGCAAGTAGCTTCGCCAGGGTAGTTTTTCCCGTAGCACGGTAGCCGATCAGTGTGATGAGCATTGCGGGGAGAGGGGATTTGGGATTTGGGATTACAACGCCCACGGACTGCGCTGCGTGGGGTGCGGACTGCGTGACTGGGGCTCTACCATGCTTCCGGATCGTTGCCCAGAGCTTGTGCAATGGCGCCGACGAGTTCGTTGAGCCCCTGCCCGGTGACCGCCGAGATCAGCAGTACCTCGCGTCCCAACTCGTCGGCCAACTCGGCTTGTACGTCCGAGGCGCCGGGCAGATCGGCCTTGGTGACCGCGACGATCTCCGGCCGCTGCTCGAGTTGCTCGTCGTAGAGCCGAAGTTCTTCGCAAATTGCCCGGTAATTGGCGAGCGGTGCAGTGCCGCCGGGAGCGAGGGACACTGTGCCGTCGGTCGGCTCGGGCTCGACGAGGTGGACGAGGATGCCGGCCCGTTCGATGTGGCGAAGAAATTCGTGGCCCAAACCGACGCCCGCATGGGCCCCTTCGATCAGGCCCGGCACGTCGGCCATGATGAACGAGCGGTCGCGGTCGATCTGCACGCGTCCCAGGTTCGGGTGCTTAGTGGTGAACGGATAGGGGGCGATTTCAGGCCTGGCCCTGGAGAGCCGGCTCAGCAGCGTGCTCTTGCCGGCGTTGGGCTTGCCGATCAGCCCCACGTCGGCAATCACCTTCAACTCCAGCCGCAACATGCGGGCTTCGCCTTCGCCGCCGCGAGTCGATTGTCTGGGGGTCCGATTGACGGACGATTTGAACCGCGTGTTGCCCTTGCCGCCATAGCCGCCCCGGGCTGCGATCACCTGGTCTCCGTCGGCGGCGAGGTCCTTGAGCACGTGGCCCTTGTCGGCGTCGCTGACGATGGTGCCCGGCGGCACGAGGATAGTCAGATCGTCGGCCGACGCCCCATGGCACTTGGCGCTGCGACCGGGTCCGCCGGCGGTGGCCCTCCAGTGCTTGCGATGGGCCCGCGCGTTGAGGCTGTCGACGCCGTGGCGAGCCAGCACGATCACACTGCCGCCGTGACCGCCGTCGCCGCCGTCGGGCCCTCCGCGAGGAATGTACTTCTCGCGCCGGAAGCTAACGCACCCGTTGCCGCCGTTGCCGGCCTCGACGCGAATTTCTACTTCGTCAACAAACATCGACCACGTTGATCCGTCGGCCTTTGCGGTCGAACTTCACGAAACCTTCGATCAGCGCGTAGAGCGTGTAGTCGTTGCCCTGGCCAACCCCCTTGCCGGGGTGGAACTTGTTGCCGACCTGCCGGACCAGGATATTGCCGGGACGGACCTGCTCGCCGCCGAAACGCTTTACGCCGCGACGCTGGGCGTTGCTGTCGCGACCATTTCGGCTGGAACCTTGTCCTTTTTTGTGTGCCATGGGAGTCTCCTCGCCGCGAATGGGCAGACCGAAAAACGGGCAGCCGACGCGGAAATCGTTGTGGGGACAGGAGTTACGACGCGGATAACCACTCTGCTAGCCGCGACGCATACCTGAGAATCCTTCTTTCTACCGGTAGACCCACTCGTAGTCAACCCCTCCGGGACCTCCACGCTGATCGGGGATGCCGAAGCGGATTTCCTTCTCGTGTTCGAGCAATTCGTCGCCCGGCCGCCAAAAGTTCAGCTTCAGCGTCTTACGCGACAGACGCCGGCCCGTGCCGATCGGGTCCCGCGAGACGACCTGGCCGGCCTGCCGCTGTACCTTGTATCGGCCCGGCTCGTCGGTCCACTTGTACGCATTGGTCAGCCCTTGCACGTATACCGAGAATCGGTCGGTCAGCGGATCGACGTTCTGCCAGGTCACCACGCCCCAACGGGTCTCGCCCGGCTCGAGTGTCCGGCACATCTCCACGGTGGTATAGAACGTGCGGTTTTTGTCCTCCCGCCATCCGATCTTCATCGCGGCCCAGGGTATCACCTCGTCGGTGTAGACGATGTTGGTCCGGTCGTCCTCGCTCAACGAGCGGTAGCCCTCCAGCTTGAACTCGGGCACGAAACGGATCGGCTTGTTCAGACAGCGGACCTTGAACATTCCGTCCGGCGCCTCGAAGGGCTCCACCCAGCCGTACTTAGGCGGTGCTTCGTCGCTACGAACCGTGCCGTTGGGGTTCAACTCCAGATCGAGTTCCTGCTCCTCGATTTTCCGGTTGGTCACGCTGTAGACCATGTACCAGATCAACTTCCTTTCCATCAGCCCGTTCTTGCGAGGAAGGTCGATGTGCATCATCCGGACCGGTTTGAACTCGAACTGCAACGCCCAGATATTGTGCCGGAAGGTCACATTCTTGGCCCAGTCGAAATTGGGATCGACCGCCAGCAGCTCGACCACGTCGTGCAGGCTGAACGATTCCTGCAAGTCGCGAGCCGTATCCACCGAGCGCATCACGCCCGGGGCCAGTTTGCGAGGCTTGCCCTTGGCAGCGGCGGCCGGTTGCTGGGCCTCCGCCGGCAGGCAAATCAAGGCCGTTGCCAGCACGACGGCAAGCCACATCCACGATCGGACTTTACGGGTCATCGGGAGCTTCTTTCTGTTATCTGGGGATGCACGGGCGCAGAATGCCCCGCAGAGCATCTCCTGCAGCTTCACTATATTAGTATACTCGCCACATTCCACGTCAGTCAAGCGTCACACCCCCCCCAGACAGTGTAATTCAGCAGGTTCTCGGTCCGATTCGGCGGCAAAAGCAGAAAACCGCCGGCCATGCCACCGCCGGCAGTTACAGTCGAAGAGGTTGTAACGATTGCGACTACCCACTCCCCACTGCCCACCGCTCACTCCCCCACCCTACGTCCAAAAATCCCTATCCAACATCCGGTAGTTGATCGCTTCGTTTAGATGCATCGGTTCGATGGCTTCGCTGGATTCCAGATCGGCGATCGTGCGGGCGACGCGGAGAATCTTGTCGTGGGCGCGGGCGGAGAGACCCATCTCGGTCATCGAGGCTCGTAGTAGCGAGTTGCCTTCTTTGTCCAGACGACAGAACTGACGGGTTTGGCGATGCGTCATGTCGGAGTTGTGACGGGTGGCCGTGTTTGTGAATCGGGCGGCTTGAACTTGCCGGGCCGCGGTTACCTGGTCGCGCATCTCGCCGCTCGTCGTGCCCGGTGTGCCGCCGGAAAGCTCCTGGAACGGAACCGCCGGAACCTCGATATGGATGTCGATCCGGTCCAATAACGGACCGCTGATCTTCGACATATACCGTTCAATTTGAGGCGGCGTGCAATGGCAACTTCGTGCCGAGTCGCCCCGGTAGCCGCAGGGACATGGGTTCAGTGCGGCGATCAACATGAAGTTGGCCGGAAACGTTGTGCTGCTCAGCGCCCGGGAGATCGTCACGGTGCCGTCTTCGAGCGGTTGGCGGAGGACTTCGAGCGTTTGACGGTTGAACTCGGGTAGTTCGTCGAGAAAGAGCACGCCGTTGTGGGCCAGGCTGATCTCGCCCGGGCCGGGGATCGAGCCGCCGCCGACCAGGCCCGCGTTGCTGATCGTGTGGTGCGGCGAGCGGTGCGGGCGAACGGCCAATAGCGGCTGGCCCGGCTTCAAGCGGCCGACCGCACTGTAGATCCGCGTGGTTTCGATCGATTCGCCGGGCGTCAGGTCGGGCAGAATCGTGGGCACCCGCTTGGCCAGCATCGTCTTGCCCGAGCCGGGCGGACCGACCATCAGCAGATTGTGCCCACCGGCCGCCGAGACGGTCATCGCCCGTTTGGCCATCTCCTGGCCGCGGACGTCGGAGAAATCGTCGGTGTAGGTCGAAAGATCGCGGAACAGGTCGTCGAGGCCCGAGGGGGTGGGATCGATCTCGATCTCGCCGGTCAGAAAGGCGACGGCCTGAGCCAGGCTGGCCACGCCGATCACGTCGACGCCCTCGACCACGGCCGCCTCGGCTGCGGAGTCGGCCGGCACGAGCATACCGCGAAGTCCCTTCTGCCCGGCCGCGGTAATGGCCATCGACAGGGCGCCCTTGGTCGGCCGGGTGTTGCCGTCGAGGGCCAGTTCGCCAACCGCGGCATAGTCGGCCAGTTTATCCGACTCGATTTGCCCGCTGCCGGCCAGGATACCCAGTGCGATGGGCAGATCGAACGAGGAGGCGTCTTTGGGCAGGTCGGCCGGTGCAAGGTTGATCACCAACCGGCTTTGCGGCCGTTGGAATCCCGAGTTGACCATGGCCCTTTCCACCCGATGCGTACTCTCGCGAACCGCCGCCTCCGGCAGTCCCACCAGCACGGTCTTAGGCAGCCCACTTGGCGAGACATCGACCTCGACCTCGACGGGCAAGGCGTCGATCCCCATCAGCGAGAAGGTTTGCAGTTTAGCGAGCATGAGCGATTCCGCCCTATGGTGTCCGGCAAAGGGCCCTGTCGAAGCCCCGCGGGTGTGGTCGGTTGATGCTTGATATTGTGACGCAGCCGGTGGAGGGATGCAAGCCCTGGGGACCGCCCAGACGTGGGGGAGTACCGTGGCAACTATCCGAAGTCCCACTTGACGCAGCCAGAATTTGTTGTATAAATAAAAGCGAAAAGCCCGTGGGAGGGAACGATGAGCAAAAAACGCAAGAAGAACCCAAAACAGTGGGAAGAAATGACGACCGCGGAATTGGCAGAGGCCACTGCGGAGTTCGAGGAGGAGTTCGTTGCAGATACTTTTGGGCCGCCGAAGCCAGGGCAGGCGGAACAACTCCGCCGTGCGAAACGAAAGCGTGGGCGTCCAAAAGTTGGCCAGGGAATTAAGAGAATCTCTGTCAGCGTGGAAAAAGGCCTTCTTGGCAAGACCGACCGGCTTGCCCGCCAACTGAAAATGAGACGAGCCCAACTCATCGCAAGGGGGTTGCAGGCAATCGTCGACCGCGAAATATCTGTCGAGACCTAAGGCCGACGAAAAACATGCAGCTCACCCGCCAAGAAGCCCTCGAACAACTCCAATCCTGGACCGAGACTCCGTCGTTGCTGAACCATGCCCGGGCGGTGGAGGTTGTGATGCGGCGGGCGGCGGCCGTGTATGGTGACGAGGATAGCGATGAGGAGATGTGGGGCGTCACCGGGCTGCTGCACGATGCGGATTACGAGCGCTGGCCGGAGGACCATCCGCGGCGGACCGTCGAGTGGTTGCGCGAGCGGGGCGAAGAGGAGATCGCTTACGCCGTCTCGACGCATTACACGCAATGGGGCTTCGAGCCCAAATCGCCCATGGACAAGGCCCTGCTGGCCTGCGACGAGTTGGCCGGGTTCATCATCGCGTGCAGTCTGGTCCGTCCGGAAGGCGTGGCAACATTGAAACCTAAGAGCGTGAAGAAGAAGCTCAAAGACAAGCGGTTCGCGGCCAAGGTCAACCGCGACGAGATCCGCCACGGCGTCGAGCGGCTCGGCGTCGAGTTAGACGATCACATCCGTTTCGTGATCGACGCCCTAAAGCCACACGCCGAAGAGTTGGGCATCGCAGGGTCAGGTTCGTAGTGACCGCATTCATGCGGTTGTGGCGGCGGTGTTCAGTTTTCAGTCGTCATCGGGTGGCCCCGACACTTTTCCGCAATACGCGTTGCCACTTCTCACGCTGTTTCGGAAAACGTGTCGGGGTTGCGCAGCAACAGGAGGCGGCCGAGTCGGTGCAAAACCTCTTGTGGCTGCGCCACCCGGACACATCTTGCGAATGAGTCTTCCCGGATGGCCGAGCTTTCTGCGCAAGAGTGTCCGGGCCACCCACAAGTCAGTATTCAACCCACAAGTCAGGGCGTTGTTTTTCGAGCGCTCGCGCACCTGAATCTGTCACATCTTGCATTTACCTAGAATCGTTGCTTGGGGAAACGACGAATGCAGCATGGGGAATGGGGAGCAAGCAATGTTTTCTCGCAACGTCACACCCTAGTAGCTCAAGATCGCTCCCAGATGCGCCCGCGAGTCTGGCTGCGGAAAACCAAGCGGATCCTGCAGTTGGAAGCCGTAATCGAAGCGTACTTGCAGATAGCGATTGTGGCGATATCGCATCCCCGCACCGACGCTATGGAAGCTGGCGTTGTTAGGGATACCGGCCACGGTAGTATGGGCCCAGCCGGCGCCGAGATCGTAGAATGCCAGGAAACGCAGCTCGTCTTCGTCCCCATACAGACTGTAGGGGGCACTCCAGAGCTCGATGTTGCCGAACAAGCCCGAATCCGCAGCAAACGTGTATTGATCGTAACCGCGAATGGAGTTGAAGCCGCCGAAGCCCAGGGTTTCCGGAGGCAGCAGGTTCGTCGACGCGACCTGACCGGTCAATCGCCCGACGAGTTCCATGCACCGGGGAAGGTCGAATCGCGTTTCGAAGAAGCCACGCGAATAGACGTAACGCGGATCGGCCGCCGGGTTGATCTGTTGATAGTGAAGGCGGTCGTTCTTGCCCGACATGTATCCGGGGCTGAAGAACACGTCGGCCGCCAGATGGTACGAACCCCAGCAGGTGTATTCGTGACCGTGGTAACCGAGCATGAACTGAATGATGTCGGCGTCGCTGCCGAAGACAAACACACCGCCGAAATCGAGAGCCGTGTTGGTATTCTTAAAATCGAATCCGGCTTGAATGCCGTGTTTATAGTTGCACCATGGGCGAAGCTCGCGATCCCAACGAGCCGAAACGTGCCAGAACAATCCCTCCGTGTCGAAGGGATTGAAGACCGGCGGGGCAGAGACTTTGCCATAGCTGCCAAACACCGTGATGATGTCGCGATTGTATAAGGCCAGCGAATAGATTCCGGAGTGAACCTGCACCGTGCTAAAGTCGGACGATGAGGTGTATTGATAGCCGACCTGGTCGTCGCGGTCGAAGGCGTCGTACAAATTGACGCCGACCAGCACACGCTCCAGGCCGGTTGACCGGTTGCCCGTGTCCTCGTAGCCGGCGTAGAACCGCGCAGGCCGGCGATCCGTCACATTGAAAATTAGGCTCCTCAGGAGAATTAGTGGGCGACTGTCACGTCCGAATCGACGCTTGGCCGAGATTTTCAGGTGTTCTCGCCATGCTGCCGGTCTGGACTATTCGGGGGCCAGATTCCCATGGAGCTTGCGGCGTCAGAAAACAGGGCTGCTCGGCGGAATTTGTTGGTGGATTCACGTCCTACATGCGACAACGGAGTACCGGTGCCTCTTCTCTGTAACCGTGTAAACTGAACAGAGAGAAGAGGCACCGGTACTCCGTTTCTTCGTTTGGCGTGAACGGAGAAGAGCAACCCGTACTTGGCATCTCGTTTCGCCTCTGAATCTCCGGGGGGGCCTCGATTCTTTTTGTCCTCCCTTTCCTTAGAAAACCTGACCGCCAACCACGCAAACCGCTCTCAATTCACCCACAGATTCTCCGGAAGAGCCGAAGATCACGTCGGTCGTCCCGGGTTGATCGCCAGGGCGAAGTTCCAGGTCGACGCGACGGAACGGATTGCGCATCAACCAGCGCTGATCGGAGAGCAAACACGATTCGTAAATTTTGTCGCCGCTGCACAGCCAAACTTGCTCGACAACGTGATCGTCAAGGGCGGAAGCAACGCCACCGACTTTGCCATGATCGGATCGCAGCATGGCCAAACGTCGGTGGCCGCTAAGAATAATGTTCGGGTATCCGGCAACGGCACCTTCGCCGGTCGAGCTTTCGGCCAGATCGGCATCAATACGTTCGAGTTCGACGTCAACAACGTCAACTCCACCTCCAGCGCGATCGACGTGACCGCGGGGCGGAACGTCGACGTCACCGGAAACCGTTCTTACGCACAGATCGGCAATCTGAGCTACAGCAGCCACGGCAACATCGACGTCGAAGCCATGCGCAACGTCAACATTGTCGCCGAGAAGAGCGGCACGCGGGCGCAGATCGGCCAATTCGGACCCAACGTGTCGGGACACATCGACGTCACCGCCGGTCGCGACGTCACGATTGGTGCCCGCAAATCCAGTACGCTGGCCGTCGTAGGACACGCGTTCCGTACGCGCGAATTCGGCGAACGCCCACTCCGCGGCGATCTCAGCCTGTCCGGCAACGTGAACATCGTGGCCGGACGAGATCTTACCGTCACCAGCGAGGGCTATGCCAATGCGGTCGCGCAAGCAGGCCATCGGGTAGAATTGATGACGTCGACCGGCATGCGGGCCCCGAACATCATCGTGGTAGAAGAGGGTATCGAGCAAGCATTGCCCTCCAAGGCGACACTCGTGCGGGTCGCGGGCAACATCACCACGCAGTCTCTCGGCATTACTCAAGTTCAGGCCGGCTCGGCCAGTGTCGACACGGGCCAGAACGAGGCGCGCATCGGACATAGCGCGCTATGGTGGAACAGTTCTGCCAATGGCTCGCGACTCGCGGCCCTGCTCCCCAGCAGCACGACCATCGACATTACCGGTCATATCGACTCGCGAGCGCGTGGCAACTTCAGCATTAGTGCGCTCGGTATGGCGCCTGAAGTCGACGGCGGCAACATCGCCCAAGTCGGTCACTATGCCCAACAGGGCGTCGACAACCCGACAGGAGCCAACTCGTCTTTGTCCCTTGACGGCAACATCCGCGTCCGTACACAAAGCAACTTGGGTCTAAGATCCGATGGTTCCCCGGAACGAATCTCTAATCTGGCACAGATCGGGCATCGCGCATCGGCAGAGATCATCGCGCCCGACGCAAAAGTTACTGTTGACATCAATGGCAACATCGCATCGCACGCAGCCGGGAGCACCCACGTCGCAGCACTCGGCAACGGCAACCAAAGCCGAATCGGGCACTCGACCGGTGTTCGCGTCAAGGCAACCGACTTCCCCCGCCAGCGCCGCGGTCCCCGTAACACCGACGAGAACGAGGGCGAAAGCCACACCAGCCTAGAAGTTGGCAACCCCGGTGCTGACGGCGAGGACGGCAGAAACGGCCGAGACGGCCGAGACGGTAGAAATGGACGAAACGCCACTGCGGATGTCCTGGTGAATATCGAAATCACCGGAAACGTGCGTTCCAATTCCGGAGGTGAGTTGAGCGTGGTAGCCAACGGCAACGATACGGTTGCCCAGGTTGGTCACGATAGCGACGTACGCGTGCATGCCGAGGCCTACGCCGACAATGGTAACAATGGCAGACGCGGCAGAAACGCCCGAAACGGCGCAGCAGGTGATAACGGTGGAGATGGTAGCGACGCCGAAGACGGCAGTGACGGCGAAGACACCACCGAAGATGATCGCCGAAACGCTCGAGCCGGCCGCGGAGGCCATGGCGGCGATGGCAACACGGGCGGTGCCGGCGGCAAAGGCGGAGACGGCGGGGCGGGTGGAGACGACGGTGACGGGGGAAAAGGCGGGCCCGCGAGGGCCGTCGTGCAGGGCGACGGCACCACCATGCACGGC
>SDBT01010939.1_pt1 | contig 14627 bp, 6 predicted proteins | sample 2277101 | NCBI WGS metagenome assembly SDBT01 (sample SAMN10404973, study PRJNA504765) | marine sediment metagenome | isolation source: marine sediment core GS10_PC15, 103 cmbsf | place: Arctic Ocean: Southern Knipovich Ridge | collected 2010
AGGAGGAGGAGGAGGAGGAGGAGGTTTTATTGGCTTTTCTGAATTGGTTTTCAAAAGTTCTTTATTTAGTTTTGATAGAGCATTATTAAATTGTTCACTAACCAACGGAATATAATACCCCGGTGGTGGTGGTGGTAACGATGGTAGCAACGACGGTGGTGATAATACAGAAATCTGTTTCTTAGATTGTAATTCTGAAAAATCGGTTTTCTTAAATAAACATAATTGTATATAGCCACTGGTGAATTCTGGTAAGAATAATTCTAAACTGTTAGATTCAAATTTTTCGTTTACTTCATCAATTTCATTAGAATCTGCGCTAAAAGATTCATCCTCCGCGTTATCGGATGTTATTAGAATTTCAATGTAAAAATATCGATTTAATTCTTTTGAGACGTCTATAAATTTTTTATTTCGAAGTAAAAATTGTAAAAAATAGTAAGGTGCAGGAAACTCTTTTACTATTACTTGATCTCTAAACAAGAAGTTTAAAACTAGGTTACCAATATCATAGTTGTACTCTGAGATACGAAAAATTTTATTTATAAAAATATTATTTTTTAATAACGAAAGTTGATTTTCCGTGGCACGTGTTCTACAGTATAACGTTAACCTGGATATCGGGGCCTTGAATAAATTAAGAAATTGAATCAAACTTTTTTCAATATAATCAACAAATTTTTGATTCGGTTTTGATAAATCAAAATCGTTTCTTTCCATATTTTTTTTGGGAAAACTATTGAATGAATTTTTTTTTTCAATTATAACACAACAATATTTTTTTTCTACTAGAATAGTGCTAAAATATGATGTACTATACTAAGTATATATCGAAGTGGTAATCACGGACTTCAATTTGTCACGGACTGTGATGTTTTCTTCATACATAAATGAAGGTTATTTTTTTAATGTAAGTTTATTAATCATTAGTACAAATATTTACTAGTCACAAATACAGGGTCCATTCTCATTTTACAATGTGTGTATACTCATCGTGACTGTATAATTTAATTTATTCACCACCCTAAGATGGTCACCTGGACAAAATTTCCCATCTCTGGTATATGGTACATATTTTCTTTTGCATTGTATGCATTCTGCTTGTGTATCACAAAAGGTCTTTTGATCTTCGGAACTTTTACATAGCTGAGCACCCAAATATAATTTTGTTAATACCAATTTACAATAAGGGCACATCCAAAGACCATATTCTTCTTCTTTTTCTTCAATAGATTCTTCAATAGATTCTTCAATAGATTCTTCAATAGATTCTTCTTCGATAGACGTTCCTTGTATTGCATCAATAGACAGTTTACACATTTGTTCTTCTGCTTCTTCTATAGACTTAGGGTCTTCAATTAAAATTGGTGATTTGTTACACCAAATATTAAAAGCACTCTTCTGATCCAACCATGAATTCGGGATTTTCCACTCTTGAGTTTTAATTGATCTAGTATACATTCTAAAGCATACTGAACACTCACACTCATAATAACTATCGCTATGGAATTGAGGCATATTTTTATCCATTTGTATAAAACAATAAGGGCAGTTCCAAGCTCTATCTTCTTGCTTATCCATATCTACGACTACTTCCATTACTTTTTCGTCGGGATTTGCAATTGTATGGTGTGCTGTTTAAAGTTTTTTATTTTTCTGATTGATTTGATATAGAAAAAACTTTCTCTTTTATATCTTTTTTTGTCTGGAATTATCGAAACATAGTTTTTGAGTCGCGATTTTCTGAGATATATGCAACTTTTCGCATATACATCAGATGGCAAATGCATAGATGGCAAATGCACGTACGAGGTTTTATTTTTTATTCTAGAATAGTACTAAATTAAGTAATTTCCATACAAATATCAGAAAAAAAAAAGAAAGCGCTGAAAAAAAATCCACTTGTTTAAAAAAATGGCAGCAACAACAGAAAAGGATGTTGGTTGTAGACTTTGTCTCTACAAATACACAAAAGATAGTAAAAAAGTAGAAAGTAAAAAATTAAAAGACAATAGTGTTCTTTGTTCTGAATGTTTTGACAAGCTTTTTGATTCTGGTGATATATTCGATCTAATGGATAAATGCAATAAACTAGAACAGGAAAGTGAACATGTGTTCTCTTTAGTTCCTAATTGTGGATTATGTATGAAACACAATCATAGAACATCCGATCATAGATGTAAAACATGTAAAAAGCCGATTTCCGATCGCTGTGAACATATTAAAAAGGAACTACGTAATAAGTTCAATTTCTCAAATGACAGCGACAGGAGAATAAATGCTGGAGTAAAAAGAAACATGGGTTTGATCGATGTGATCAATTGTTTTGTGAAATTTCTTATAACACAAAACAAAATTTAAAAACGAAATTTTTAAATAAAAATTTATTTTAACGATATTTAATTCTTCTTTGTTTTTTTGTTGATGATGATGATGACGGTGAGAATATACTAGGATTGAGTACATCCAAAGCAGTGAGTTTTTCATCGGGTGGTTTGGGACATACGTAGCCATAGGAGAAATCAAAATCATTATCATTTAATACGTCATCATAACCCCACCACAAACCCATTCTATCGTCACAATTTTCTAATTGTTGTTCATTGTTCAAAGATCTAATAGTTATTTCATTTAGCTCCTTATATTTAAATGCGTATTTATCTAGATTTTCACCAATTCTTTTTATTTCCTCAATGCACAATTCATTTAGTCTGTTGAATTCAGACTCATAGTTTACTTTCCGTTGTCTACTACCTCGTTCATTGTCTTCAAAACGCAAAAAATTTACAACATATCTATTAGCTAACTCATAAAGACATCTTTTGTATTTTATAGAGCCTTCTGGTATGCTTGATTCGGTATATCTTATCACATCCGTGGGGTCAGGGTTTCCTTTCCAAGAAGGGACAGTACCCTTCCAAAATATAGATTGTTTTTTATCCATAATAGCACTTGTGTAATACTTTGCAAATTCTGTGCCGTAGTAGATTATCCCATCGAATTCTCCTTTCCTAAAAGGATGAATGAAGACATCCATCCTCGTATACATGGCTTCGATTGTATTGATGATAATCTCTGCTATAGTAATAATAATCATTCTATTAGCTTCCTTAATAACCTTATCCAAGCCCTTCGTACTTAATAGATAATATTTAAACGTTTTTGGCCATTTTTCCATCAATTGGTTAAGCTTTTTATCACGTTTAACTTGAGAGATAAATTTATCTACTGTAAACTTACCCTTCGTCAAAAAATGAAATTTATCTACTGTAACATAGCCTATAACAAAATCGTCTTTTTTGGCTTCTATGACAACGTTAATGTTTTTTACAAAGGTTTTTATATTATCCATGAAAATTGTTAAACTCTCGTTTAGCAATGCAGCGAAACTGGGATTTTTTTCTTGGTTTTTTTTAGCATTGATGATTGATGAGTTGTTGAAAGCTGGAAGAGTTTGATATCGAAGTGCATAATAATCTAGAACATCACCAGCTTCATGTACGAGGTTTAAACAGTGTATCTTTTTCGCCACGTATACCGATTCATCAGAACTGGGTTTGAATAGCTCTGAAACATACACATCAGCTAAGACATAAAGACATGCGTTATATTTTTTGAAGTACTTTGTTACTATTGTTTTTATATCATCATCAATTTCGTTTTGTTTTACAAAAGCACTAATGTAATGGTCTGCAAGTTGTTCACTGTTAAAACCTCTAAATGGAGTCGGTTTCGTACCATATATTCCGATGATTGATTTCAGGACATCATCGTAGATATCGTTAGCAATCGCGAGGTTGCTATTTTGAATTGCAACACCAATATTGTTTCCGAACGTCTTAACGTCAATGGTTTCAGTATGAAAACCATAATACTTGAACGTTGTTTGCCATTCTTCTTTCAATTCAATGAGTGTTTTATCTGATGTAACTTGTAGGATAAATTTGTCTCTTGTAAACTGATTGGATGTAATCTTGTGGAATACAGATTCATCGGATAAAGTATATTTGAGGAATTGAGGATGTTTGGAAATCTTACCATGAATATCTATCACGAATTTTTCTGTATGGCTTATGAAAAATTTAAAATTCTTTTTTAACAATTCAGTGAAAGGATAGAAAGCACCACGGAACTCTTTTGTTTTTCGGGTGGAGCGACGACCAAAAGCTGTAACCAAACCTCCTTCTTCTATACTTTTACCAATTGTGACTTCTACCAAGGAGGCTCTAACCTTCCTCTCTTTTACGAACACCGCGCGCTCTTTTGCTTCATCCCATGTTAATTCGCCAATATTATCTAGCATATAACCGAGTTGATATCCAACCTTAATACAATTATTAGATGCCAATATATAAGGATTTTTAGGATCCGATAAATTTCCAATTCCTTTCTTATTCTCACTACTGACTGTTACATAGTTTTCGGTACATTCTAGATGTTCTATCCACGCAAGATCAATACTATTCCATTTTATGGAGCTACTAAATTGATCCAAAGAACTGAAGAAATTAACAACTTTAATTTTATTCTCAAATAAATCATCCAATCCTTTCTTTGCCAGTTGTTTATTTCCTGCGTGTGTTTCATCAATATAATATTTCGCAAATAATATATGTTCTTTGAATATAACGACCCATTCATTCGCTTTGTCGCCTTCCATTGAATAATAAGACTTAAAATCTTCTTTCCAGAGATCCATATTTTTTAGTAGACCATCTACTGCGGTTTCCTGTGCTGGTAATAGTTTCCCTACCACAGCTGAATTATAGTCTATGGTAAACTGTGTGTGTTGCACCATATGATGCGTAAAACCCTTTAAGGATCTTATTGCATCTAATGATGATGAAAATTCTTGTCCCATTTTTTTTTATTCTATTTTTTTTTCCGATCTTACGTGAAAAAAAAAATATTAGGAAAAAATAAATAAATAAATATATATTGATCTACCAAAAATTTTTTCTATGTCATTCCCTCTCCTTTTTTGTTTTTTTTATTTAATTGAATAAAAAAATTTTTTTTATTTATTAATTTATTTTACATTATTATCTAGAATATTTTCTAATGTTGTAACACGAGAGTCCAAAAATTGAACAGTAGTTTGCAGTGTTTGTATTAATGATACTGCTTCTTGGAGAGCAGCTACTAGATGAGGGATGAGACGTTCTTTTTCCATGCGTTTAAAGTTTATGAAATCCAGTGTTTTATTCGTTCCAGGTATTGACCTAATAAGATGTGGTGATGTACTTATTATTTCTGGTATGACTAATTCCACATCATTCGCCAAAAATCCGATAGTCTCGGTTGTATTGTTTAAATGCATAAATTGACTCCATTCATCCGTGTAATGATAATTCTTTACTTCGAGTGCTAATATTTTATCTAATGAATCTGTTGTATTCACCGCTGTAATATTTTGTTTAATGCGAACATCTGAAGGTCCTGGACATGTTGGACCACAAAAACCAGCAGGATCTACGCTGAATAATCCATCTACTATAAAATCGCCATAATTATGTGTTACTTCACCTGTTCCACCAGAAGCAGAACAACCAGCAGCAGATGTTCCAAGATCTATACTTCCTTCAAGTGCTGCTATTACTGCATACGGTGCTCCAATAGCACATGACGGTGATACGGTAGTTGGATAGCTGGGAAAATCCACAGGTGGCGCACCTGCCAATGTGGAACCAGACGGCTCCACAACTAAAAGTGGTACAGTACCATCATTCAAACCATTATCATTACGAACATGTAATGGTCCACTAATATCAACAACGTCTTTATTTACATTATCACCGCGACGTACTTGGAGTACTTGTACTGGGCGTGTTGGATCATCTCCTTCCAGGATTTCTAAATCACCAGCGGCTGGTTGTGAACCACCTGAAGTTGGATCCCACCCGGTAAGGCGCATTGTTGCTGATTCTACATCGGCCATACGTATATCACTATCGAGAACAACAGTTCCTTTCGAGTCGAGAACCTGTGGTAGTGGAACTGCAGTAGAAGACGATGTATATATCGCAGCACCACATGTTTGATTGATAAGACCGGTACAATTGAAGAACTCTGCGACAGTGCACAGACTAAAGTTTTTACTCGTGAGGAATACGTCTTCGCCTACGAATACAGTACCATTGACAATGGTATCATTATTCATAGTTACATTACCATCCAATATGGTTTCACCAGTTACACTGAGGTCTTTTGTAATACCGACGTCACAAGTAAACATGCCAACCTGTTCAACAACAAGATTCATTGTTGTTACTGATCCATTTACAACTAAACTACCAGTGATTTTTGCTTCATTATCCACACATAGGTCATTTGTTCTTGTTGTATCACTAACATTCAAGTTGGTTATCATTGCTTCGGTTGCCCACAGCAAAGAAGTCTCGATTTCATTTGCATCTAATGTTCCACTAATGTTAAACCCACCACTCACCATCCCACTCCCATCTACCCAGAGTTCTTGTGTTTCTATCAGCGGAGCATCTATGACAACGCTAAAGTTTCCATATACACCGGTATAGTTTCCTCCTACGAAAGTATTTGCATTAATAGTATCAAGTGTAACAGATCCTTTTACGTTCAAATCACCACACACTTCCAAATCTTGTGTAACATTCATATTTTCTCCCACAGAAGCATTTCCAGCTAGCATAGCATTCATGGTAACCCAGAGGTCTTCTACCTCCACTAGATCAGCATCTACTGTGGTAATATTTGCAAGATCAGCAATGATACTTGTTCCAGTAAACAATCCGGTTGCATCCAACGTCCCATCAATCATTACACTGGTAGTAACCCATAGATCTTCTACCTCCACAAGATCAACATCCATGGTGGTGAAATTAGCTGTTGTTCCGATAATTGTATCTACTATCACATCAATAAACGATACCGATCCTTTAACATTGACGTTACCACATACTTCTAAATTCTCTGTAACATTCAATTCTCCTCCGATAGTTACATCTTCTGCAACTGTAACAACTTCGGTAATAGTAATGTTCTGAATTGTTACTTGTAATTCTGTAACATTACCAATAACGGTAAGGTCTCCTTCAATCAAAACGTTTTGATTGAATGTTACGTTCTGTGCAAACATTGATTCTCCGTTTACCCAAAGATCAATTGTTTCTAATAGACCAGTATCTATCGTAGTAATGTTTGCTAAATCAGCAATTACAGACGTTCCAGTAAACAGTCCAGTAACATCCAGTGTACCATTTACCACAGCGCTTGTGGTAACCCATAGGTCTTCCACCTCCACCAGATCAACGTCTATAGTAGTAATATTTGCAACATCAGCAATTATGTTTGTACCAGTAAATGTTCCAGTAACATCTAGGTTTCCGTCTATCATTGCACTTGTATTGACCCATAGGTCTTCTACCTCCACCAGATCAGCGTCTATCGTAGTAATATTTGCAACATTAGCAATAATATTTGTACCAGTAAACAATCCGGTAACGTCAAGTGTTCCGTCTATCATTGCACTAGTAGTAACCCAGAGATCTTTCACTTCCACCAGATCAACATCTATTGTAGTAATATTCGCAAGATCAGCAATGATACTGGTACCGGTAAACAGTCCGGTAACGTCGAGTGTTCCATTTACCATAACACTAGTAGTTACCCAGAGATCTTCTACCTCCACTAGATCAGCATCTATCGTAGTAATGTTAGCTAGAACAGCAATAATATTTGTACCTGTAAACGTTCCGGTTACCTCCAGTGTACCATCTATTGTTGCACTCGTAGTAACCCAGAGATCTTCTACTTCCACTAGATCAGCATCTAGTGTAGTAACATTTGCAACAACAACAATTATATTTACACCGGTAAACAGCCCTGTTACATCCAATGGTCCGTCTATCATTGCACTCGTGGTAACCCATAGGTCTTCTGTTTCAACTAGATCAACATCTATCGTAGTGAAATTGGCAGTTGTTCCAACAATTGTATCCGCCACTATCACATCAGTAAAGGATACAGATCCTTTAACATTCAAATTACCACATACTTCCAAGTTCTCGGTAACATTTAATTCTCCTCCGATAGTAACATCCTCTGCAACTGTAACAACATCGCTAATGGTAACATTTTGAATTGTAACTTGCAACTCTGTAACATTTCCGATAACGGTAAGATCTCCTTCAATCAAAACGTTTTGATTGAAAGTTACATTTTGTGCAAACATTGCTGCTCCATTAACCCATAGATCAGTAGTTTCTAATAGACCTGCATCTATTGTGGTAATGTTTGCTAGAGAAGCAATTATAGTCGTTCCGGTGAACAGTTCGGTTACATCCAATGGCCCATCTATCATAGCACTTGTCGTTACCCATAGATCTTCTACTTCGACTAGATCAGCATCTATCGTGGTAATGTTTGCAATATTAGCAATGATATTTGTACCGGTAAACAGTCCGGTTACTTCCAGTGTACCATCTATTGTTGCACTGTTAGTAACCCAGAGGTCTTCCACCTCTACTAAATCAGCATCTACAGTAGTAATGTTTGCAACAACAACAATTATATTTGTACCGGTAAACAGTCCTGTTACGTCAAGTGGTCCATCTACCATTGCACTTGTAGTAACCCATAGATCTTCTGTTTCAACGAGATCAACATCTATAGTAGTGAAATTAGCAGTTGTTCCAACAATTGTATCCGTCACTATCACATCAGTAAAGGATACAGATCCTTTGAAATTTGCATTACCACATACTTCCAAATTCTCAGTAACATTTAACTCTCCGCCAATAGTAACGTCTTCTGCAACGGTAACTAGTTCAGTAACAGTAATATTTTGTTTTGTAACTTGCAACTCTGTAACATTTCCTATAACGGTAAGATCTCCTTCGATCAATACATCTTGATTGAAGGTTACGTTTTGTGCAAACATTGCTACGCCATTTACCCATAGATCAGTAGTTTCCAATAGACCAGTATCTATCGTAGTAATATTTGCTAGGTCAGCAATGATATTTGTACCGGTAAACAGTCCGGTTACTTCCAGTGTACCATCTATTGTTGTACTAGTAGTAACCCAGAGATTTTCCACCTCTACTAAATCAGCATCTACAGTAGTAATGTTTGCTAGATCAGCAATGATACTGGTACCGGTAAAAAGTCCGGTAACATCTAGTGTTCCATCTATAATTGCACTTGTAGTAACCCAGAGATCTTCTACCTCCACTAGATCAGCATCGATAGTAGTAATGTTTGCCAGGTCAGCAATGACACTGGTACCTGTAAACAGTCCGGTTACATCTAGTGTTCCGTTTATCATTGCACTAGTGGTAACCCAGAGATCTTTTATCTCCACTAGATCTGCATCTATAGTTGTAATATTAGCAAGACTTGCTATGATACTGGTACCAGTAAACAGTCCGGTTACATCCAGTGTACCACCTATAATTGCATTTACACTGACCCATAGATCTTCTGTTTCAACGAGATCAACATCCAGTGTTGTGAAATTAGCAGTTGTGGCGAAAACATCTCCAACAATTGTAAGTGATCCTCCAATCATACCGTCTTCTATAATCCATAGTGTGATAGCTTCTACAGTGTCTACATCTATTGTTCCGGTCACATTTATTGCATCGGAAAAAATATCACCACCAAATATCAGTGGTACATTTAGTGTTGTAACATTCAGTTCTTCCGCTATAGAAGAACCACCCTGTACTATCAGATCTCCTTTAATAGTGTGGTCTCCACACACTTCCAAGTCCAGCACAACACTTAATCCAGAAGATATATTAACCAGATCCTCTACTTGCAATTTCCCAAGTATTGTTACATTCTGTTTGAACAATACATCTCCACACACTTCCAGATCTCCTACAATCGATGCAGATCCATTAATAGTTGCATTTCCAGCTACTCCAAGTGTAGTCACGAAGAAATCATCAGAACAATTTGCTAAACAAGTACCAGGTTCACCTGGTGCTCCAACTCCGGTAGGTCCTGGAGGTCCTGCTGGTCCTGGAGGTCCTGGTATAACACTATTATTTCCTGGAGGACCCGCAGGCCCTTCTGGACCGGCTGGCCCACTAACGCTACTTGGATTTCCAGGAGGTCCGGGTGGTCCAGTTGGTCCAGTGACATTACTTGGGTTTCCTGGAACCCCTTGTGGTCCAGGAGGTCCAGGAATACTACTTGCATTTCCAGGAGGACCTGAAGGTCCTGGTGGTCCTGGAACTGTGCTTGCAATTCCTTGCGGTCCTTCTGGTCCTGGTGGTCCTGGTACAACACTATTATTTCCTGCAATACCAGGAGCCCCAGTTGTTCCTGTTGGACCAGGCGGCCCTATCGGCCCTTCGGGTCCTTCTATTCCCGTAGCTCCTGTAGCTCCTGTCGGACCAGGCGGACCTGGAACAGTACTTGTATTTCCTTGAATTCCCTGTTCTCCTGAAGGACCTGTCGGTCCTTCGGGTCCTAGAGCTCCAGTAGTTCCTGTTGCTCCAGTTGCTCCTATAGCTCCAGGAGATCCTGTTGATCCGGTTGCTCCTGTAGGCCCTGGCGGTCCTGTAGGTCCTAGTGGTCCTGGAACTGTGCTTGCATTTCCTGACGGTCCTGTCGGTCCAGCTGGTCCTGGTGGTCCTGGGATTACGGTAATATTAAGATCAGTAATATTTAAATCACTAATATTACCGGGTGGTCCAACTGGTCCTGGTGATCCTGCAGGTCCAGGTGGTCCTGGAACGGTACTTGGTGTTCCAGCTGGTCCCTGTGGTCCTGGTGGGCCGGGAACATCACTACTGTTTCCAGGTGCACCAGAAGTTCCTGGTGCACCAGTAGGTCCAGGTGGTCCTGGTACTTCACTATTATTTCCTGGGGTACCCTGGCTACCCGGTATTCCAGCTGGTCCTGGAGGTCCCGGAACAGTACTTGCATTTCCATCTGGTCCTGTGGCTCCAGTTGCTCCAGTAGGTCCAGCAGGACCTGTAGGCCCAGAAGGTCCTGACGCTCCTGTTGCTCCTGTTGGTCCAGGACTTCCGGGGTTTCCTATAGGTCCTTCTAGGCCAGTGGGTCCTTCTGGTCCTGGTGGTCCTGGAACTGTGCTTGCATTTCCTGGCGGTCCTGATGGTCCTGGTGGTCCTGGAATTACACTTGCAGGTCCTGCTGGACCTTCAGGACCTGAAGGTCCTGGAACAGTACTTGGATCACCAACTGGCCCTGGTGAACCAGTTGGTCCACTAACATTACTAGGATTTCCTGGAATGCCTTGTGGTCCAGAAGGTCCTGTATTTCCTGGTGGTCCAGGAGGTCCTGTTGATCCTGTAGGTCCAGGTGGTCCAGGAACAACACTTGGTGATCCAGGAGGTCCAGGAGGTCCAGGTTCTCCTGCTGTAATATTACAAGCATCACAAATAAAATCTATCGTACTATTATCAAAATCGATTTGGGTTGAATTGATCATACAGTCTGGTGACGCGCAAACTTCACTGGCATTCACTGACTGTGCAGTAATATTACAAGAGTCACAAATAAACTCTAACGTACTATTATCAAAATCGATTTGGGTTGAGTCAATCATACATTCCGAATCAGCACAAATTTCACTGGCATTCACTGATTGTGCAGAAATATTACATGCATTACATACTTGTTCCACGGTACTATTCGATAGAGTTCCATCGATTTTCCCACCCACGAATAGATCGTCATCAATAAAAACATCTTTCTGGAACAATACATCGTTTACAAAAATTGTATCACATAAGAAAACAGATCTTCTCGTAAAGAAAATAGGCTTTTTGTTACATTTTCCTGATGGACCACCACCACCATCATCATCATCATCGTCGTCGTCGTCATCATCACCATTTCTAGAATCTAGTAAATGATTCCCTCGGCTTGTAATTACCGCCGAATTCGAGAGTGGTAAATTCCAATCGTTTTTTAGTTCATTGAAAAATATCAATTTTTTTTTCTTTGCTATCACCGCCGCCGCGGCGGTGGTGATTCTTTTTTTTTTCGTATTGAATTGTCCTCCTCCTTTTTCATCGAAATCATTACCAAGGAATAAAATTTCTTGTTGATCAAAATCATTGAAAATATCATCTCCAAAAGCTATAGCATAATCATCATCATATATTCCTTCCACAAATATGTGGCATTCTTTACAATTGTTGCTGTCGTTATCTGAGAACGTTCTCACCAAACTCCATATTACCAATCCTAATGCTATTGCAAGAAAAATCGTTAATAGTATATTCCAAATAAAATATCCATAACCTTCTCGATTATTATTATTATTATTGCTTGTTGTTGGAGGAGAAAATTGTGTATCATAAGGATCACCAACATGGAACGACGATGAAGGTTGAAGGGCTTGGCGACCGAAACGTCTTCTAAAATCCATCATCCCGCTCGTTCGTTCGTTCGTTCGTTAGTTCGTTTGGTTAGTTAGTTTGTGCAGGGGGGATTTTTTTTTTAACTCAAATAAACATAAACCCAGCGATGAAGAGAATTTATACAGAAAAAAGACTAAAAATTTATCAGAAGAAAAAACTTGTTTTTTTCCTTTTATTATTTTACAGAGAGATCACATTTTTTTTTTATCCTTTCTTCTTCATTTTCCGATATTTCACTTTTTTACCAGAGCGTTTACCTCGCTTTGTTGCAAGTATCGTATTTATAAGTTCCGGAACAGATTTTCTTTTTGTCTCATACAGTTGAATTAATATTTTAGCATTAATATTCTTTTTTACTATACAATTAATTATTCTAACTCTATTTATCGAATTATTATTATTAGATGGTAAAATTTTATCTAATATTCGACAAGCGTACTTTTCGTTTAGGCAATCTTCGAAAAAATTAGTATTTATATTTTTTATAGCGTAATTCATAATTTTGGATTCATTTTCTTCTCCTTCTTCTTCTTCTTCTTCTTCTTCTTCTTCTTCTTCTTCCTCTCCATCAACTAAAATTATTAACGGATTTATGTGAGTGCAGTTCTCTTTTTTTCTTATCGTTTCCGAAATCTCTAATGACAAATTTACATCTTCGAGAATTTCACAATAGGATCTAAATTGTAGACCACAATCATTACATCCTCTTCTATTATGTATGTTTGATCCAAATATATTATCATTAAAGTTTTTAGGATAATTACAAAATCTACACTGCTGCTGTCCTATTACGAATCTGGGTGATACTGTGATATCACTAAGTCCTAAAATTTCGTAGAGAAATGTTCCCATTTTTTTTTGTTTGTTTGTTTGTTTGTTTGTTTGTTTGTTTGTTTGTTTGTTTGTTTGTTTTTAAAAAAACCAAAAAGGATAATCGAGGATTTTTTTTTTAAAAAATATGAAAATAAATATAAAAAAAAATTTCTTCTTCTTTATTTAGTATACAAAAAAGAAAAGGTAATTTTTAATTCCTCGGGAAATATATATCCGGACGTTTGATCGTCTTTTTTTTATAACGGATTGTTTTAATATATATAAAAAAAAAGAATAGCTCTCTTAGTACACACATACTATTCTTTTTTTTTTCTTTCTTTATCTGTTTCTACAATAGTAGGCGGTATTCAATAAAGATACTCACGCCCGATAAGAAGAGAATAACTTCTCATCCTTCTTAAGGACGACGTGCTCCGTAAGGTTGATTAATAACTCCAAATGCTGATGCTGTTCCCCTGTTTAAATATTGCATTGGAGCCCATATCGGAGCATTTGAATACATTTGATATTGCATGGGTAGTTGTGGTGGTAGTTGTGGTGGTAGTTCCCCTGGCTTTAGTGTTGTTTTCATTCCCGTATTCATCCATACAATATAAGCCATAACACTCCAAACACATTGAATAATGATAAGGATTAACCAGAAAATCATAAGACCCATTGCAACCCATCCTGAAGATTCTTTGGTTTGGTCAGCTGCTAATCCGAATAGAATAGTAGTAGCAAGAGCGGCTGCAAAAATAAAGAACGTATGAACCATACTCCAAATAAGACGTGCCCAGACAGTTGAAGGTGATTGTTTAGATGGACCACTAAACATAATTGGTTCCCAAAGCTTAACAAGTAACAACGTAATAAGGAATAAAATAATACCCTCATCGTAGAGATCAGCAGCTTTCAAGTTTCTCCAGAATAAGAATATAGCGATCCAAACTGCTATCGCTACTATGAACCAAAATATACTATAAATCCAGCCTGGAACATTTGAAATTTTCCATCTGGTCTGCATAGCTTTTTGTAAATCAAGGTACCATACAGACCACCATCCTAGACCTGGAATATAAAACCACGGTACAAAAACAGCAATAAAAAATCCTACAAAGGCGATCCAATCAAGCTGACTGAATGCCATTTTTTTTCGTTGAGTGCTTTTTTTCTCTCTTTTTTTTTAATACAGTTTTTTTTCATAGAATTTATTATTCTATGTTACAGAATTAGAATAAAGTACTTCTTCTTCTTCTACTACTACTTCTTCTTATACTACTACTACTACTACTACTACTACTTCTTCTTCTAATACTACTACTACTACTACTACTACTACTACTACTACTACTACTACTACTACTACTACTACTACTACTACTACTACTACTACTACTACTACTACTACTACTACTACTACTACTACTACTA
>SDBT01010940.1_pt1 | contig 14627 bp, 26 predicted proteins | sample 2277101 | NCBI WGS metagenome assembly SDBT01 (sample SAMN10404973, study PRJNA504765) | marine sediment metagenome | isolation source: marine sediment core GS10_PC15, 103 cmbsf | place: Arctic Ocean: Southern Knipovich Ridge | collected 2010
AGATATGCAGGAGTAGAATTCAAAGGTACAAGAGACGAGATTCTTAAAAAATTGGAAACTGCTTTTCCTTTTGAGTTGATTGATGATAGACTTTGTTACGGCCATGAAACAATAAGATGTAATGATCATCTTTATTCACATCTTGACCATGTAAGAATGGTTCTTGTTCAAAGGATTCAAGACAAAGTCCCACAAGAAAATTATGAAATCAAAATTGGTGACATTGTTTATCATGGAACTAAAAAAGAAATTGAAAGAAATTTTTTGGATGCTATAAGAGGAGTTGATGTAATATTTGAGGGTGTAAACCAATTTAGCCTTTTAGGTATTGTGGTCGATGGTATTCGAGGTTGTACAATTAAGTCAGTTAGATGGGCAATCATTGGAAACGTAAAGAGGTTGATTCATGATCTTTGAGTATAACAGAATAAAGTTCGGTGGGACCAGAGACGAGATTATTAAGAAACTGAAAGTGTATCTTAGTAACCAAGAATTAACTTGGACTTATGGTGCTTGGCGTTTAGCCAAGGAAAAAACATCAGTAACTTATGGACCCTGTGAAGCCAGGAACGAGTTAACTGACAAAATCGTTAGCCTTGTTCATTTTGAGTTCCATGGTACAAAATTCGGGGATATTGGAGACTTAGAGCAACACCTAAGAGAATTGCATCTAATATATGATGGTGATGGTTATTTTACTCTTGGTGGATATTGTAGACATTTCAAAAAACATAGTGTCGGTTATATCAGAGACCGTATGATTAAGGATATTATTAATGGAATATGAATACAACATAAGAAGATTCGATGGTACAAGAACTGAGGTTATTAGACAATTAAAAAATTATCTTAATTCTTGTGAATTAACTTGGTCTCTCGGTGCTTGGCATTTATGTAGGGAGAGTCTGGAAGTTGGGTGTAGGCCCGAAGAGGCGAAGAAGAGTATAATTGATATTGTACTTTCAAGGATTCCAATGAAATACATCTTCAAAGGTAATACCTTTGAGACTATTGAAGAATTAAGAGGCTATCTTATGACACTTGAAGTTCGGCATCTTGGTGATGGAGTCTTTGCTCTTTACACTTATGCCAAGAGATTAAATACAAACATGAGTCTTTATGAAATCAAAGAAACACTAATTGAGGGTATAATCAATGATATTTGAGTATTGTGGTACAAGATACGCTGGTACGAGAGTTGAGATTCAAGTAGCATTAAGACAGGAGCTTAGGTATTTTAGCTTAATATGGGACGATGGTATCTGGAGTTTAGGCTTAGAGACATTCAAGGGGACAGCCCTTCCTGAAGATATTAAAGAAGCATTGATTCAAGCAGCATTAGCTGGGGTTCCCCAAGAATTAAAAGCATGGATTAGTGAAAATGTTATTTTTATTAGGAATAAAGATAGTGGTAAATTAATTAAAAAGGTAAATATCTATGACATTTGATTATGAAGGTAAACAATACCAAGGTACGAGAGCCGAGATTCAAGAGAGTTTGAAAGTAGAAATTAGTCGCTTGCCTCTTACTTGGAGTTATGGTTCATGGCATCTTGGTTCGTATTCATTGCAGTGTGATTGCTCTCCTAGTCAAGCTAAGGCAATGTTGACAAAACAAATAATTAATAAGATTCCATTAAATAAGATAGCTAGGGTTGAAGGAAATGATATTATAATCACTAATTGTCGTGGTGATACTAGGAGAGTTAGTATTTATGATATTTGAGTATTGTGGTAAAAAGTTCACTGGTACGAGAGCCAAGATTCTTGAACAAATAGAAACTACCTTTTCTGCTTATGTTGGTATTAATGTTTCTGGTGACGAGGTTATTCATCTTGGTGAAGAGTCATTTCCAATTGATAAGATAAAAAGAGTCCTTCTTAAAAGGATTCAAGAAAAGGTTCCAAGAGTTTTGACTGCCTCTGTCTCAGGGGATGAAATTTTTGTTTATGATAACAGAGGATTAGTTAAAAAGGTGAACATTTATGATCTTTAAATATGCAGGAAGAGAATTCAAAGGTACGAGAGCCGAGATTCAAACAAAATTGGCTTTTAATCTTAGAAGAATGCCTCTTACTTGGAGTCACGGTTTATGGCATCTTGGCCAGGATCCAACGCAATCTGACTGTACTCCTAGCAAAGCTAAAGGAACACTAATAGGAGGAATTTTGGAAAAGGTTCCAGAGGAAAAAGTTTTGACTGCCTCTGTCTCAGGGGATGAAATTTTTGTTTATGATGGCAGAGGATTAGTTAAGAGAGTAAACATCTATGATCTTTAAATATTGTGGTCAACGATATTGTGGCACAAGACCAGATATCCAAGAGAATTTAAGATCAGACCTTAAAAAATGATCCTTACTTGGCAGGATATAGGATTCTGGCATCTTGGTTCAGATTCATTAACAGGCGATCATTGTCCTAGTGAAGCTAGACAAATGATAACAGATAGGGTCTTGAATCGAGTACCTAAAGAACGAGTGGCCAAAATTGTTGGAGATGATATTATAATCACTATTGATGGTATTAAGAAAAGGATAAGCATCTATGATATTTAATTATGACGGATTTTCATTCATTGGTACAAGAGCCGAGATTCTTGAGCATATAGCATACAAATATGCAACTGATAATATGTTTTGGGATAGAGGTTTTTGTTGTCTAGGAGAAGAAAAAGCAAAAGTAAGAACAGACGATCTTGATGTAATTAGAAAATGTTTAATTGAATTAATCTATGAAAAGGTTCCAGAAGAAATGACATTTGAATATGCTGATATATTATATCAGGGCACCAGAAAAGACATCTTAGTAAGATTAAGAAAACGACTCGAACGTAATAATCTTGAGTGGGATGGTGATTGGTGGCATTTAGGAGAAGAAGAGACAAGAGAAATAGGTCATCCTGAACACATTAAAGGATTTTTAATCAAACGAGCTTTGGATCGAGTTCCAATAGAAATTGTATTCTATGGTCAAACTTTTAGTGATATGAGTCAACTCGAAATTCACTTAGAAAATTTACCATTGAAATACAATGGTGGCACCAGATTTTTTCTTGCAGGTTTCAGTTTTGATTCCAGAAATCAACCAAGGGATGTTAATGACATCAAAGCAACAATAATCAAAGACATATTATCAGGAATGAAAATATGAGAATTTATTGGTCAATACAAGACCATGGAGATGGCTCTGCATCCCCTTTGTTTTTGGATAGCCGAAAGCTGGCTGAATGGGACCAGGACCACATGGACGAAGGATGGGGAGAACCATGTTGTGGTGAATTGGATATTATATCTGAATCATCGATAACTGTTGAAGGCTTGCGTAGTACAATTGGATATTATCTTTGGAAAGAATTGGGTGGTTCCTGGTGGAGTGAAAAAGATAAAAAAGAATTTGAAGCCGAATTCTTCCCCGGTGGTGTACCAAGATTTCAAGTATTAATTTTACAAAAAGATGATAAATACTACCACGTTTATGTTGATGGTGTACGACACTACAAAAAACGTGGCTGGAATCGGGAGTTATCTGAATTTGAAATCTCTGAATCAGGACGAATAGAATTACAAACTGAATTGAGTTTAAAATGAAAATTGAAAGACTTAGTGTTTTTTGTAAATTTGCTAAAATTAATAGAGCAATGTGGCTTAAAAATGAAAATGATTTTGCTAACTTTATGGAAGAAAAAGGTTTTACTTTAGTTTTAACTAAATTTATTTTTGAAAATGATTCTTGTGTAGAAGCAAAAATCAAAGGAAAAAGTATTGGTCGCGTCGGACGAACTGAACAAGAAGCAATTACTAATTTGATTAATATTTGCAGAAAGATATTATACTAATGGACTTTTCTTGGTTAAGTGATATCTTTAATGGTATCTTACAGTTTATTCCTAGACCACTAATTATTCGTGCGACTCACGGAGGAGTAGTCTGGGTCTTTGGTAATAAAGTTGTTGAACTTAAACCTGGGTGGCGGTGGGTGTGGCCATTGATTATGGATTGGGAAATCATTCCGGTCGCTCGGCAAACAGAACGGATTCAAGATCAATCTTTAATGACTAAAGATAAGAAACAAGTAGTAGTTAGAGTAATTGTTATCTACTCAATTAGAGACATGGTTCAAGCAATTGGTCAAAGAAATTGGGATGTTGGGACAACAGTTAATGATATTGCGGCAGCAGCCGTGGTTCAAGTTGTAACTAAGTGGGAATTAAATAATCTTTTGGAAGAGATAACAGACAAAGTAGAAGAGCAACTAACTGATGTAACTAGAAAAGAACTAAATAAGTTTGGGGTCACTGTTCATAAATGCTGTTTTATTGATTTTTCGACCTGTCGTGTTTACAAGATAATGGGTAATAGTCCAGTGGAAGCGGTAGAATGATAGTAAGATCAAAAACAGATAAATCTAGTGTAGGTAAATTAACTAGGTTTGCTGAAAAACATAATTTGGTAATACAATTAACAATAGTTATTACTGATAACTCTGAGGTAGTAGAAGCAAGAATCCTTGATTATCATTTAAATAATGGGGAACAAGTTTCAGCCACCGGAGACAATGAATACCATGCTTTGGATAACTTAGCTCGAAGGTTAAAAGAGTTTGTTTACATCGCAATAAAGAAAGAAATCAAAGTAGAGTTATGATTAAGCAAATCAAGGAATCCGAGCTTCCGAGCATTAAAGAACTTGATGTTGAAGTGTTGGTGATAGAATATGATGGTTATTTTAAGGCGGTGCTTGGTAACTATACAGCTTATAGTAAATATGAAAATTTTGCATTAAATTTCTTAGCTAAAGATATTTAAGGTAAAACAATAATGATTAATGGTAAAAAGATTAAAATTCCACTATTGAGGTTATTAGCTACATGATAGTATCAATTGATATTGAAACCACTGGGTTAAACTCAGATAAACATTCGGTTCTTGAGATTGCGGCAGTTATTGACAGGGGCGAAGAGATAGAAGATTGTGAAGTGATTCATTGTTACGTTGTTCATGAAGAAGTGCTTGGGAATCTTTATGCACTTAATATGAACAAAGAAGCAATACAACGGATTATTAATCGTCGTAAAAATAATTTCGTTTTCCTTAAACCAGACCAAGTTAAAGATTATTTTAATGCCAGGTTGCCTAAAGAGAAATTTACTGCTGCCGGTGCAAATTTAGCTAATTTTGATTTAAGATTCTTGAGAAAATTAGGTTGGGAGCTTAACTGTTTTCATAGAATCATTGATGTCGGAAATCTTTATTGGGACTGGGTTCTTGATAGTGACAAGCTACCGGGTATGCAGACATGTTTAGAGAGAGCCGGGATTCCTGGCAATGTTAAACATAATGCCATAGATGATTGCAGAGATGTAATAAAATTGATAAGAAAGAAGAGACAACCATTTTAAGGGATAAAATTATGGGAAGTATTGTTTCAAAGCTGACAGAAAAAGGACTCGTTCGTCCGCCGACATGGTTGCCGGGGAACATACGGTACGAAGGCGTACAGGGTTCCACGGCTTATGGTGCGGCTACTGATGACTCTGACTGGGATATGATCGGTTGGTGTGTACCTCCAAAGGATATGGTATTCTCACATTTGGCAGGGCAAATCGAAGGCTTCGGTCGTCAGAAGAAGAAGTTTGTTAGTTATCAAAAGCATCATGTCTTTGATGAGACTGCATTAGGTGGAAAGGGGCGAACATATGATATTAATATCTATAATATTGTGCATTACTTTCATCTGTGTCTGGAGAACAATCCTAACATGATTTCATCCTTGTTCCTTCCCGCTGAATGCATCGTGCATACAAGCATCATTGGGAACATGGTTAGAGAAAAGCGGCATCTCTTTTTGCATAAGGGATGTTGGCATCGGTTCAAGGGCTACGCCTATTCGCAGCTTGCTAAAATGGAAACCAAGTCTCCTGATGCTGGCTCTAAGAGGGTGGCATTGGTCGAGAAGTTTGGCTACGATGTTAAATTTGCTTGCCACCTTGTGCGTCTTATGTATGAGGTTGAACAGATTCTAACTACAGGCGACCTTGATCTTCGTCGGAACTCAGAAGAGTTGAAAGCAATACGCCGTGGCGAAGTGACTGCTGACCAAGTGAAAAAGTTCTTTGCTGATAAGGAACAGAGTCTCGAAAAAATCTATGAAAAATGTAACCTCATTCCTTGGGGTCCAAGAGAGGATGAGATCAAACAGCTTCTCCTTAACTGTTTAGAGGAGCATTGGGGTACCCTGGAAGGGTGCATTATTACTGACATAACACCAGTACTGGCTCTACGTGAGATCGCAGAGGTCATCGACAAGAATAGAGGATTAATATGATTAAAAGAATAAAATTACCAGAGCCAATAACTCTAGAAGATTATTGTGATGAAAATGATTTAACAATCCTTGTAACAAGCTACAAGGACGCAGAAGGTGGCCAACTTTACAGAGCCGAGATTGAGGGTTCATTTAGTTTTGAGATTAATGGAAGTGAACAATCTGCTTTGATTAGGTTAGTTAAATTAATTAGTAGAAAGACAATAATAATCAATGGTAGGATACATAAGTTCCCAATTTAAAGGTGTTATTGATAATGAATAGAATTATAGTTGCTCTATTATGGTTATGGGTAATGATACTGATAATTGGAACACCAATTGCAATTGTGTTAAATATGCTTGAAATTATACAAAATACTACAGTAGGGTATTTTATATTAGGTTGGATATTTTGTACAGTTAGTGCAATTGCAATTGTGTTACCGCATTTTCTATAAAAATCCTTTATTATGTTTTCACAGGAGAATGGTAATGAAATGTTTCTTAGTTAGTACTGAATCCGTACAATATGCAATTCAAATCTACAGGCGGGATTATGATAATGCTGTTCCTAATTTTACTGCATTTATTCCAATAACTTGGCCTAGAGGAACCTTGGTTGCTGATATAGTCAAAATTAATGACTGGCATCCTAGTGAGCTTTGTGATATTATAATCAGATTGTACCAAGATGTTTGTCCAAAATGGCGAAGAAAATTAGTTGGTATTTACGAAGATTGGTTAACCTGTAAGGTTAAGCCATTTGCTATTGATCCTGGACCATTTGCTATTGATTTAACAAATGGCAACGAGCCGAAAGGAATATTATTTTGTTAGAGCTACCACCAAACACAATCAGAGCTAAAGTTAAAATTGGATCGGAACTTCGGGATATCGAAATCACGGAAGATGGCAATGGGACTATTATTCATTGCGGTGAGATCCATGTTGCAGATGTGGAGTTATTTGCCTGTCTTGAGAAACTGAAGAATAGGTTAAAGGTGGAATAATGAGTGCAGAGTTAGCAAAAAGGTTTGTCCAACATGGTGATTGATATAGCAGTTGATGGAAAATATCCTCAGAAGAAAGCATCAAGAAGATGTACTATTAAATAATATGATTGGAAAATCATTTTGGTGTATCAAGCCGCGGCGGTTGAGACATACATTAAGGCTCAGATAACTTATATCAAAAAGCTTGAAGAAGAAGAAGTTGTTGTTTTACATTAACAGAAACGACTAATTTAATTACAACTAGAAAATGGCAATGTTCAATTTGTGGAAAGACTTATGCTACTCACAGAGAGGCAATGGATTGTGAGAACAAAAAGCCTGAATTTTATCCTGTTGGTTGCATACATGCTTGCGAAATAGATGAAGATACACTAGCTGTTGCATGTAATTACTTAGATGGACATAGTAATTATGGTGGTGTTTGGTGGTGTAAAAGTGATAAGGATAGTGTTAAAAACATGGAAATGTATCCAGGGCTTAATCGTTTAGGTGTGGAAGACAAAGCCGATAAAACTTTGAAGAGTTTTAAGCACATGGTTACATGGCTACAAGAGCAAGGAATCAAGGTTACTGTTTGGAATGGTTATAAAGTTGTTAAACTGAAGGAGTTCTTGAGATGATATTCCCTGTACCAACACAAGTGTCTTGCCCAGTTTGTGGTAAAGAAACTGATCTAGAAAGATTTGACGATCAAAATGGTTTGGCTCATTATAAATGTGAGACAATTAAGACTGTTAAAGTTGGAGTTAGGTTACAAGCTAAAGTAAAAGTAAAACACATATTTGTATTTGGATACAATGGTAAATGGGAACATCTTGATTCACCAAAGTACAATAGAATAATAGAATAATAGAATAATAGAACATGGTAGTTGGATAAGTAGTTATAAAGTTAGCAGTGGTGTGTCAAGATATCACTTATGGTGCAGGAATAATTTAAATTATTAATTTAATTAAGTGAACTAAGAAGGTGATGCCATTGGTTAGTTGTAACTCAAGATACCCTAAGTCCTTATTTTACGGCGGGATTCCGGGTTCCTACAACAATATTACAGGTTCCTACAACATAAGTCGTTTGGGGTTATGGGATTACGTAAATTACAACTATTTATATAGTTAGATATAGAAAGAAAGAAAGAAAGAAAATATTTTTATATAGTGGTGGGACTTGGGTGAAAAGCTGTAATTCTTGTAATCCTGTTCAACCCCTTGTTCGGTAACAAGTTACGTCGTAACGTCTTTGTAAACCCTTGTAAACCTGTAGGAGCCAGGAGCCAGGAGCCAGGAGCCAGGAGCCAGGAGGCTTGTTTCCTGAGCCTTGAAGCGAGATTCTGGGTTAGGAGTCGGGAGGCGACTAATGGCCCTGAAACGGCGTCCTGGTCAGATTTGATTATCTAATTAAATCTGACTATTTTTGTTGCACCACAAGTGAAATCATTTCTATATCCATATTTCTTGTGAACAGCCTCTTGTAATTGTTTTTCTTGTTTCGTAATTGGTTTTCTAAAATAGTCAAGATTGTAACTATTTTGCCTTGCACCAAAAGTGATTTCCAAGTTACGCGTTTTCAAGTGCGGGGTAGGTAACGTGTACACGGGAATTTGATTTTCATATTAAAAAGAAAACTTAAAATCAACATCCTTATAGATTTCCAAGTTACGCGTTTGAGAGTGCGGGGTAGGCGATGTGTACGCAGGGAAATTTTTTTTAATCGTTACAATCGGCTAATCGTCACAATCGGATAATCGTTATAATCGGATAATCGTTACAATCGGCTAATTGTTATAACCGGCTAATCGTTATAATCGGCTAATGAAGATAAACACAAAATTAAAAATTGACTTTGAAGATAAACACAAAATCAAAAATTGACTTTGAAGATAAACACAAAATCAAAAATCATTTTCATTTTCAATTTCCAAGTTACGCGCGTTTGAGAGTGCGGGGTAGGCGATGTGTACGCAGGGAGATTTTTTTTAATTGTTACAACCGTTATAATCGGTTAATCATTACAATCATTATAATCGGCTAATTGTTACAATCATTATAATTGTTACAAGCTGGTTAATCGTTATAATTGTTATAATCGGCTAATCGTTATAATCGGCTAATCGTTATAATCATTATAATCGTTATAATCATTATAATCGGATAATCATTACAATCGGCTAATCGTTACAATCGGCTAATCGTTATAATCATTACAATCGGCTAATCGTTATAATCATTATAATCGGCTAAGCGTTACAATCATTACAATCGTTACAACTGGTTAATCATTACAATCGTTACAACTGGTTAACTTCTATAATTATTATAATCATTATAATTGGTTAATCGTTACAATCATTACAACTGGTTAACTTCTATAATTATTATAATCGTTATAACTGGTTAATCATTACAATTGGTTAATTGTTATAATCATTATAATCGTTATAATTGGTTAACTGCTATAATCATTATAATTATTATAACTGGTTAATCATTACAATCATTATAATCGGCTAATCGTTATAATCGGATAATCATTACAATCGGCTAATCGTTATAATCGGCTAATTGTTACAATCATTATAATTGTTACAAGCTGGTTAATTGTTATAATCGTTACAATCGGCTAATCGTCACAATCGGATAATCGTTATAATCGGATAATCGGATAATCATTATAATCGTTACATTTGATTTAATCATAAAAATCGTCATATTTGATTTTAATATTACAGGTGGATAATCGTTATAATCGTTATAATCGATTGTAACGGTTATTTATGATCGTACAATCATTTTGTAAATTTTACAAAAGCTAATCGTTATAATAGGAACATTAGGAACATTCGGAACATTCGGAAACTTTTGGAGATTTTACTTGACTTACCTTTATATTATGTTATGATAGTAGTATAGAGGTGGATTTTTTACAAGGAAAATATAATGATTATCTATTCCGTCGGTTCCTTTACATCTAAGGGGGAGTCTACAGGTAAAGATAACCTAACCCAAAAACAAGCAAGAAAACTAGCGGAATCATACGCAAGAGACGGCAACAGTGCGGAGGTATTTGAATGGGCCGATGGTCAAAATGACCCCGTCAGTCGAGAGGTATTTTATGCATGTGATTATAAAGTATAAAATGGATTGCCTTGACAATCGGAGGTTTTGACTGTATACTATAGAGTAGATTTTTTAATGGTAGGCTATGCTTTCCAAGTGGCATAGTTTGCTTAAATAACTAACTTGGGATAAGGTGTATTTTTTTTATGGCAAACGTATCGAAAACCGTAAAACGTATCGTACTTGACGATCTAGTTTTTGACGGCAACCCGAGAACCGAAACGGGGATGAAGCTTGCACAAATGGTGTCAAGCTATGAATCGCATGGCTATCAACCCGATTCGATCATCTTGGTTGAAGAAAGAAAAGACGGTCAGTTTCTTGTCTTGAGAGGTAATCGTCGAAGCTTAGCTGCTTTGGAATTACGGAAACAAGACCAGGAGGCTTTCGACCGAGTATTTTCCGATGGGAAAATCCCGGCATTTGTCGCCAAGGGCATATCGGACCAAGAGCGTATTCTCTTGCGTATCGACCATTCAACCGAGCTTGACCGCGAACCGCTTGACGATGAGGGGTTATTCAATGCCGTCTGTCAATTGCTTCGGGCTAGTCTCAATCAACGCGAAATTGCGGCCCACCTTAACTTGTTTACCAAAAACAAGAAAACGGGTGACCTGGAACCGAATCGGTCCTTGGTCCAACGTCGTGCCGAATTGGCAAAGCTTCCGGGATTCGTTCAAGATGAATTTCGGTTGCTTATGCGAAAAGGAAAAGACGCAACCGCCGTTAGGTGGTCGATGATTCCGGCCCTGTACAAGCTGTACTCGAAAACGTCCGTCGAGTATCCTGATGGAAACATGGAGTTTCTGGAGCTTTGGGACAAAAGCAAGACGTTCAAAGAAGACCAACCAGAAGGTAGCGTTTCGGTCAAGCTGACGCCGAAAAAGGCGAAAGACTTTTCGGAGCTTGCTCAGTCTAAGGGGGTCCGTGACATTCTGCTGAGTGTTACCGGCCAGATACCGACTACGTTTGAAAACGTCGATCTTGCCATTTTGGCGGGTGAGCAAGCTACGGCGACCCTTGTCTCGATTCAAGACCATCTTGGCAAGGATGCTTACAACGACCTCATAGCCCGGTCGTTAAACGGTGGCCAAACTGACGATGAGGTAGAATCTGAAGCTTCTACCATCGAAGCTTCTACCATCGAAGCTTCGACCGTTGAAGCCTAGTTTTCAATCAATCATCAAGATGGGGCAAGACGCCCCATTTTGATTTTGATTTTGTCAGAATAGTTTGCCTCGCTATTTTGATTCTAAAATCATAAAGGTGCAAAATGAAAATTAAGCTTGAACTTGACAACCATGTCACATCGACTTTTGAGGCTGAAAATAAACGCGAAGCATACAACAAAGCTATTGATATATGCCGCAACTTCGATTCCGGGGGTGTACTTATGATTGACGGAAAAGATTACGGAGAAATAGATAAAATCCCCGATTCACTTGACACCTATCACTTTATAGTATACACTTGAATAGAAAGAAAAAGGTAATTCATGTTCTATTTAATTTTAGCTGTTGTTTTGTTTAATGTTGCTCTGGCTGTTGCTTTGTACAAAAGACCCTTGCCCAATAGAGTATCTCGCTTGATCCGTCTAATGAACCAAGAAAAGCTTGACCGCTACCATCGGAACCAAGCCACATACTTTGAAACAAACATGAGAGACTAATGATTCCACATCTGGTACACCCCTCTTATAGGGGGTCACCTGCCAAAATGGCAGTCACCTGCCAAAATGGCAGTCGCCACCTGCCAAAATGGCAGTCTAGTCATTGAAAACGTCTTGACCTGCCAAAATGGCAGTTTGAGTGCTTTAACCTGCCAAAATGGCAGTCGTACCCCGTTTAGGTGATGTATACTTGTATAGTAGTGTACAGACTACTGGCATACCTGAATCCTGAATCCTGAATCCTGAATCCTGAATCCTGAATCCTGAATCCTGAATCCTGAGAAAATTATGATTATAAATATAATAAGATGGGTGTTCATTGCGGACATGATAATGCCTACCATGGTGATCGGCTATCTTCACATTGATAAGTTCGTTGTTATGAATCCGTGGTGTAGGTACTCATCTAATAATTGTTTCGCAAGTAAACAAGAGGCGATTGATTCTAGAGTATCTCAACTAAAATCAGCTATAGAAAAGGCAACTGAATCCTGAATCCTAAAAGGTACTTCTTATGGTAATTGATGTTTCTCCCCTGGTTATCTTTATTTGGCGATAACTACAATTCTGATTTTATGGATCAAAAGGTAACAAATGCTATTCGCAATAGTCAAGAGAACGAACCAACCGATCAAGATAAAAACTTGGTTTTATAAGGAACCCGGACGCCTCGACCATATCATTGATGATATTGGCAGGCTGTTCCGGCCCTATTCATTAATCCCGATAGGCTATAAGCAATACCGCAAGATGCTTGAGGGCGCGACCAAGAAAATTTTACAATCGCTTGACAAATGACCAAAGTGTGATATGCTTTGAGTAGAAAGGGCTTATCATGTTCCAAATACTCAAAAGTGAATCGGCAAACTTAATTGACGCCAAGTGCTTGGCCGATGCAATGGCAAAGGAACGTGGTCACATTGTTTACGTTGTCCATCTTTGCGACGACGATTATGATGTGACCGCTCAGGTTCCAGACCGATATGAATACAAGGCGAAGCCATGAATGGATTGATTACAAAATCAGAAGTTTTATTTCACCCTTGGATCTTGATTAGTGGTTTCGGGTTCATTACTTTTTGGCAATGCTTGATTGCAAGAAAAGGAATCACGTTTTTATCTATTCTAATGAAAAGAGGTAAACTATGAAGTTTACAAGAGCTATTAGACACGTCAACATTGACGATAACAACCCGAGCCATTTTCTAAAATTGGCTATCTTTAATTCTCTTGGCTCCAAGACCCTCTGGCCGAACCGTGTGACGTTTGCTAGGGCCTTGACTGCTGAGCCATGGCTAAATGTCCGAACGGCTAGAGCGATAGCTTTCCTTAGCCCTTGGACCCCAAACCCCGAATCATGGTCTCCGGTCCATGCCGGCTCCTGATTCATGGCCCATGGCCCTAGCTTCGACGCTAGGGCCACTATAAGCCGGGTTCCCACGTTGACAAGCATAGGCACGGCCGTATGCGGGAACCCGGCTTATAGCGGCCCTAGAATCTTGGCTCTTGCGACAACCCACCCAAGTCGAACATGTCAATGGTGCGGCCAAGAGCCGAGATTCTGGAGCCCTGAACCCTGAACCCTGAACCCTGAACCCTGAACCCTGAACCCTGAACCTTGAACCATACGATCTATATCATCCGAACAAGCAGCACAATCACTATGCGATCTTATTGATGATTGCGATGGTGATACTTTGGCCGCATTGTATGAGTACGCTTTCGCTCATATTAAAAATGCTACCTACAATGACGAAAAAGACACCATTGACGTTGACTTGATTCATGGTAGCTTCTGAACCATGGCCCTAGAATCTCGCCTCTTGCGACAACCCCTACCCGAGTCAACTATGACTAGAGGTAGCGGCCAAGAGGCGAGATTCTAGGTTCCTGGACCCTGGACCCTGGACCCTGGACCCTGGACCCTGGACCCTGGACCCTGGACCCTGGAGCCTGGAGCCTGGAGCCTGGAGCCTGGAGCCAAGACTCCGGTCCAGGTTCAAGGGCCATTAGAAGCCTGGTTCCCACGTTAACAAGCATAGTCGGACCATGCGGGGACCCGGCTTCTAGCGGCCCTAGTCTCGACGCTAGCGGCTTGGCTCTTGAGTCTTGGCATAAACCATAGGACTCAAGAGCCAAGCCGCTAGCGTCGAGACTAGGGCTTAATGATAGTAAAATTAAATAGGAAAATCAAAATGGACAGCAGTATTGATTGTAGTAATTGTAACGGCTGCACTGATTGTGATAATTGCGATGATTGCATCAATTGCATTGATTGCACCGGCTGCGAGGATTGTGTAGCCTGTGTCGATTGTGTCGATTGCAAGGGATGTCTGAATTGCGAGGATTGCGAGGATTGCATCAATTGTAGTGGTTTGGTAGGTGAGACCGATAAGGTGGGTATCCATGAATAAAACGATTAAGATTGATAGCAACAGGAATATCAATTGTGGTATCTGTAGCTATTGTTGGTCTTGTACCGATTGCAGAGGTTGTGCCAACTGTACAACTTGTATCAGTTGTA
>SDBT01010941.1_pt1 | contig 14627 bp, 8 predicted proteins | sample 2277101 | NCBI WGS metagenome assembly SDBT01 (sample SAMN10404973, study PRJNA504765) | marine sediment metagenome | isolation source: marine sediment core GS10_PC15, 103 cmbsf | place: Arctic Ocean: Southern Knipovich Ridge | collected 2010
TCCCGGAAGCGGTCCACTGCCTCCAGGTGCATCCTCACGATGAAGTTCTCGCGGTTCATCGCCGCCACTTCGCGATGGAGCTCCGTGGTCAGAGCCCCCCCGAGCGCGGCATCCGGGTCCAGGTCTGGTGTCGCCTGGACATGGGCCAGCAGCTGCACACGGGAGCGGAAGAGGCGGGTGCCGAGCGGGACGGCGCCACTGGCCTCGATGCCGTCGGGATTCTCACGGAAGAAGTCGAAGTTGAAGCAGAAGTCGAAAACGCGGAAGTCCTGCTTGTCCTCGTCCGGCCTGAACAGCTCCGGGCACAGTCGCGTGCCGCGCCCGATCATCTGCCAGAACTTGATCTTCGAGTAGACCGGCTTGAAGAAGACCAGGTTCGCCACCTCGGGTACGTCGATGCCAGTGTCGAGCATGTCCACCGAGATCGCGATGTGCGGTGCCTTGTCCTTCTGCGAGAAGTCGTCGAGCAGGCTCTGCGGATACTTCGCGTAGTGGTCGATGATTCGCGCGAAGTGTCCCTTGTACTGCGGATAGTGGTGGTTGAACCGCTCCTCGATAAACTCCGCGTGCTCGTGGTTGCGGGCGAAGAGGATCGTCTTGGCCAGCCGGTCACCGCCCTCGACCTTGTGACCATGCTCCATCAGGTGCTGGAGCACCTTGTCGACGGTGTCCTTGTTGAAGAGCCAGCTGTTGATGGCAGAGGCGTTGACCCTGTCCGGAAGGGCGTACGGCTCCACGCCATCGCCCCAGTCGAGGCTCTCCCACTGTTCCTTCTCCTCGTCGCTTAGCGAGTCATAGTCGATGCCTTCGCGTGGAAACTTCAGGTCCACCTGCTGCACACGCGGCGGCACGAGAAAGCCGTCCGCCACCGCGGTCTCCAGCTCGTACGCGTCGGTCGGCACGCCCGGCTCCAGGTCGAACAGCTTGTAGGTGTTCCTGTCGACCTGCTCCCGGGGCGTCGCGGTCAGCCCGACCAGCAGCGAGTCGAAGTAGCGGAAGATCGCGCCGTACTTCTGGTACACCGAGCGATGCGCCTCATCGATGATCACGAGATCGAAATGCCCGACGCTGAAGCGAGCTTCACTGCCCTTCGTCTCGTCGATCAGCCCCATCATCGTAGGATAGGTGCACACGTAGACCCGGCCCGCTTTGTCCTTCTCGGTCACCAGGTTCACCGGGCTGGACTCCGGCAGATGCGCCTTGAACGCGGCCACCGCCTGGTTCACCAGCGAAATCCGGTCGGCCAGAAACAGCGCCCGCTTCACCCACCCCGCCCGCTGCAGCAGGTCCACCAGCGCAATCGCCGTACGGGTCTTGCCGCTGCCGGTGGCCATCACCAGGAGCGCCTTGCGTCGCGCCCGCTCGAACTGCACTCCGATGCTGCCGATGGCCCGCTTCTGGTAGTAGCGCTCGACGATGGCATCCTTCACCTGGGCCACATCCAGCGGCGCTCGCTGGGCTCGGCGCAGGATCAGGGACGCCAGCTCTTCCTTCTTGTAGAACCCGGCGACGGTGCGCGGCGGATAAGCGAGGTCGTCCCACATGCGGGTCTTGTACCCGTTGGTGTAGAAGATGACTGGACGCTGGCCGTGCATGGCCTCCAGGCAGTCGGCGTAGAGCTTCGCCTGCTGCTGTCCCACCTCCGGATCGACGGTGGTTTTCTTCGCCTCCACCACCGCCAGCGGCTTGCCGTCGTCGCCCCATAGGACGTAGTCGGCATATCCGATGCCCGTGTTGTTGGGCATGCCCGTCACTTCGTATTCACGGTCCTGTTCCTGATCCAACGGCCAGCCGGCGCGCTGCAAGGCGAGATCGATGATGAGCTTGCGGGTCTTGTCCTCGTTCCAGTCGTGGGTCTCGGGGACGGCCTCGTTTTCCGCCTTGATGGCCGCGAGCCGTTCACGCAACGCTTCCAGTTCGCTCTCGACTTCCTTGCGGGCTTCCTCCGCCGCATCCCGCTGGGCCTCGAGGGCCTCCAGTTCCTCGACGCTGGCCGGCGCAGTATCCGGTTCCACCTGCGGGACGAGTGATTCGTCGAAGGTCTTCCCCCGTAGGTTCTCCGCCCCCTGCCGCAGGTAGGTGCGGCCTGCCCAGTAGAGGACGTGGTAAAGCTCCCGCACGACGTCCAACGCCTTCTCCGACGCCGGCGTCTTGTTGCCGTGGACCGCCACGTTGCCCGCGTGCCGGATGTACTCCGCCTTCTGCCAGACGACCTCGGGCACGAGCTCGCGGAAGGCGGGCTCTTGAAGGTATGCGTCCAGGTTCGTGACCTTCGGCGGGCTCAGGGTCTTGTCGACCCTGTAGACACGCTTGATCAGGCGCTCCAGCGCGTGCCGGGCATGGAAGCAGGAGGCCCGCGGGTCACCGTAGACGTGCCGCTCGGCAAAGCTCGCGCTCTCCGCCGCATGCGGGAACTCCTGCTTCAGGAAGGCGAAGTTGTCGGAGACTTCCATGGTTGCTCAGAGATCCCCGCGGAAGGCGCGGGATTGCAGTGAGGCGAAGAGGGTGTCGAGTTCGTCCAGGTGCGCGCGCTGGCGGGCCTTCTGTTGCTCAACGGATTCGACGATGGCGACGAAGCGGTGTTGGAGGTCGAGGGGAGGAAATGGGAACTTCAGTTTGTCGAGGATGCCCGTACTCATGTGCGTGAAAGCACCATCTGGCCCAGTCTTCAATCGTCCCACGCGGCCTTTGCAGTAGTTCATTAGCGAAACGAAGTAGATCGGAAGCAGATCGGGGCCGAACCGAACTCGTATCAAATTGGTACTAATGATGCTCGCTTCGCACCCAGAGTTAGCGACGCACATTTTCCCGACGGTTCCCGCGCGAGAGATGATCACATCCCCATCAATCACTGAGTAGGATTCAAGCTGTCGATACTTTCTTTCCGTGATCCACATTCGGAACGGCAAAGCCATTCGCCCGGATGGATCGATGTTGTCCATGTTCCACACAGGGACGCCTGAATCTACAAATTCATTCTTCTTCAGCGCACTTCCGAATGGGCCGCATTTAGTCCCATCTCGTTTGTCTACATAGAACTCAGCCAGGGCCCTAATTGGGAACCCCATCGGATTGGTGACGGGGTCGCCGAACATCTCGAGGAAGGTGGATTGGAGGAGGGTGTCGAGCTGGGCGAGGGACTCGCGGCGCTTGGCCCGCAAGGCGTCCGCCGCATCCAGAATCCCCACAATCCGCTTCTGCTCGGCGAGGGGCGGGAGGGGGATTTGGAAAGAGGCAAGTTGCTTCGGGCTTAGGCGAGGGAGATTTGCACCGGAGCAGCGACTCGTCGCCAGTTCGACCGTGGCCGGGGTTCGCAGAAAGTAGAATAGGTAGTCTCGCGACAGTCCTTCCTTCGGGAGGATCGGAACAATGTCGGTGCTGCAAATACCTGAGAACTCAGGCCTGGCGATCTTCCGGAGATACGGCCTGAGCTTGCCGAACAAGACGTGACGATCGGTGAAGTGAAACTTGTTGCTCTTAAGTTCGGCCGAGCCAACCGTCTCGACGCAGTCGATCCCACCCTCTCCATCAAGATGTTCGAGTCCTATGTATGGAGTTGCCGCATCCGCTTCAGACGGATGAATCGACTGCCGATCAAGCACCGCAACCGAATCTAACGCGCCGGTCGGCCACCTCATCCCAACATCCCCTCCAGCTCCGCACGCCCCTTCGCGATCTCCTCCTCCAGCTCCGCGAGCCGCCCCAGGATCACCTTCGGAGGGTCGTACTCCACCGCCTCGTACTCCACTTCCTTGTAGCGGTTGATGGAGAGGTCGTAGTCGTTGTCCGTGATCTCGGACTTGGGCACGAGGAAACTCTGGTCGGTGCGGACGCGCTCTCCCTCGGCGTCGCGGTTCTGCCAGCGGGCGAGGATGTCGGCGAGGTCGCTCTTCTCCGGCTGCGGGGTGCGCTTGTCGTCGAGCGAGTAACCGTCGGCCTGCATGTCGTAGAACCAGACGTGGTCCGTGCCGCCGGAGTTGGTCTTGGTGAAGAGCAGGATGGCGGTGGAGACCCCGGCGTAGGGTCTGAAGACGCCCGAGGGCATGGAAACGATGGCGTCGAGCTTCTGCTCCTCAACCAGGATCTTGCGAAGCGTCTTGTGTGCCTTGCTCGATCCGAATAGCACGTCGTCGGGCACGATGACGGCGGCGCGGCCGCCGGGCTGGAGCAGGCGCAGGAAGAGCGCGAGGAAGAGCAGCTCGGTCTTCTTGGTCTTGACGATCTGCTGCAGGTCCTTGGCGGTGGACTCGTAGTCGAGGCTGCCGGCAAAGGGCGGATTGGCGAGGATGAGGGAGTACTTCTCCGCGTCGTCGTCGTCGGCCTGGGCCAGCGAGTCCTTGTAGCGGATGTCCGGGTTCTCCACGCCGTGCAGCAGCATGTTCATGCTGCCGATGCGCAGCATGGTGTTGTCGAAGTCGTAGCCGTGGAAGGTGTCCTCGTTGAAGCGGCGGCGGGCGGCGGCGTCCTTGTAGATGGTGTCGCTGTGGTGCTCGACGAGGTGCTCGGAGGCGGCGATGAGGAAGCCCGCCGTGCCGCAGGCCGGGTCGCAGATCACGTCCTTCGGCGTGGGCGCGGTCATGTCCACCATCAGCTTGATGATGTGGCGCGGCGTGCGGAACTGCCCGTTCTGCCCGGCAGTGGCGATTTTGCCGAGCATGTACTCGTAGAGGTCGCCCTTGGTATCGTTGTCGGCCATGTCGATGTCGTCGAGCTGGTCGACCACGTTGGCCAGCACCCGGGCCGTGGGCATCATGAAGAAGGCGTCCTTCATGTGGTGGCTGTAGGTTGAGCCCTCCTCGCCGTCGGCCTCCCCCTTCTGCCCGAGGGTCTTGATGAAGGGGAACACGCCGTCGCGCACTGTCTCGAACATCTGCTCTGGGGCGGCCTCCTTGAAGCGCGACCAGCGGAGCTTGTCCTGGTCGGCGGTGAAGACCGGCTCCTCGATGGGCTTGCCGGTGCGGGCGGCCTTGCGCTCCTTCAGCGTGTGCAGCTCGTCGAGCCGCTTGATGAAGAGCAGGTAGGTCAGCTGCTCGATGACCGAGAGTGGGTTGGAGATGCCGCCGGACCACATCGTGTCCCAAATGCGGTCGACCTTGGATTTGAGTTCACCAGTGATCATGAGTTTCTCTTTTGCACTTCGGGTTGACGACAAGTGCGTCTCGATAGGGTCGCTTCCGCAGCCCAACGTCTCATAGCTTCAGCTGCGAGCGCAGAGCGCTCGGTAGCTGCTGGCTCTTGTCAGAACGCAAAGTCCGAACGTCAGTCACAGGCGCCAATGCACGATACCCCACTGGCCTTCTGGGTCTCCTCTGACGACTGTCATGTCAGCATGGAAATAGACGAGTCGGAACGTCCGAGGTCGCGGCGAATCTGACCCTTCGATGTCCAGATCCACGGCAATCTCAGCCACGGAAGGTGCTTCGTCGCGGATCTCTTGAATTCGGAACGAGCGAAGCAGCGTAGCGTCGTAGACCTCCCGTACTTCTCCTGGCGTGACTTCGCCGTGGGACAGAAACGGAAGCTGGAAATGGCGCGCCATGAAGCCGTAGTTACGAGCAGTCCAAAGGTGGAAGAACTCAACGAGAGAGCGCTCGGGTGATCCGTCCTCGTAGTCCGAGGGTCGCCCGTGCGCCGGGATGTCCGAGCCAACCCTCAAGTTCCGGGGAGTCCATGCAGCGATCTTCTTCTTCGTCTCTTCGTTTGCGCGGAGCTGTTCGAAAACACCTCGGAGGCTCGGCGCAGGTTCGGGCTCGGGTTGATCGCGCTCGCCTCGTTCGCACTTTATCGCCCACTCCCGTATCGCGAGCAGCGCGGCCCAGGACTTTGCGGCAACCAGCTTCGTGTCGTACGCCATCTCCCAACCGTGGAGTATTCCATGGCGATAAGGGATCGTGAGTGGTTCAGTGTTCAACGTGCGGCGACCCTTCTGGAAGATATCCGCCAGGGCGTTGAGCCCCCGCTCATGGGCAGCGATGGAGTCCCAAGCGGTCATGTCGCGCTCCTTCGCGAAGAAGCCCCTTCGCTTCTCGTGTAGCTCGCTCACGAATCCATCGAGGAGAGCGAGTACGACCGGAACTGAGGCGTGATATCGCTCGGCCCGGTAATCATCTAACGCTAGCCGGGCCAGGCGCATGCGCGGCCTGAAGGCCTCAACAGGTTGCATCCGTTTCAGCATCCACTCGACTTGGTCTGGAGAGTAGTACTCAGCCAGGATTTCCTCGGCCTCGGTGGGTGACGTGGCTTCCGCCGTATCAATCGCCTCCCTGGCCACTTCCAAGCTCATGTCGGCATGAATGATCCAGCCCAGTGGCGAGAAGATCTCATTAAACCGATCAGGGATCGCGGCCATCTCGCGCGCCCTTGCCTTGAGCTCATCGACACCACTGAGCGCTTGATCAGTCTTGGCGACATCTACCCCGAGCATTTTCATTAGAGGTTTGAGGAGCGGATAGGCTCCCTTAAGCGCTGAGATCGACTCGATGTCCGCGAGGGTCTTCGCTATTGACGGGATGTCGCGAATCCGCGCTTGTCCTAGTTCGTCTTCCATTTCGTTCGATTGTGTTCTAACGGTGTCGAGCTTCAGCTGCGAGCGCGGAGCGCTCGGCAGCTGCCAGCTCATGTTATGCCTTCCCCGGACGAAGAGCTCTAGCGTCGGCCATCATCTTCCTCAAGGACGTCAATCACTTGGGAGACGACAACATCCATCCCAAGATCGGTCGAAACACCCAAGCGATCGGCCAGCAATGGGCTTTGCTTCGCGATCTCCGCAGCCGTAATCCGATGCCATATGGGGAGTACTCGCTTTCGTCCGTCCTGCATCTCCAAAGCTATGAGGCCATTCAGCTCGCTTTGCGGCCATGCCTTCGCAAAGAAGCTGGGACTCAGGACAACAACACCGTAGCGGCACTGCGCTAGCCCTGCGTCGATGCTCACACGGAGACTATCGCCGAGCTGCAAAACGTCCTCATCGAGCCAGGCCTCGTAGCCAAATCGGCGCAATGAGGCAACGAGTGGTCTAACGACATCGTCCTTGTCTTCCCGCGCGTGACACACGAAAAGGTCCCGACCCATCTGTGGTTGGGGATCTGCTGGCAGGCTATGCGTTGCACGCCCGAGCAGATCTCTGGCCGTGTTCGCTACCGAGTCGATCGAAATGTCCACCCCCGGTTCGTCGTGCCAAGCCATTGGGTCCGTCCAATACTCCGCCTTTCTGCGGAGACGGTCCGCAAAGTCAGGATCGACCTCTAGGATCGCGAGAGATGCAGTCGACCAAAGGTCTGCGAGTTCTTGCTTCGGCGTATCTTGCCTCATATGGCCCGCGCGGATGGCAGCAAGGTGTAACCGGGTCTGGTCGACAGCTCTCCAGACCGCTCGGATTGCAGTCTTCGCAGGGTCCCCAAGATGCGCGCCCTCCGATTCGAAACGTTGCAGTAGCTCTCCAACTTGTGCGATCGCTTGGCCGAGTGACCCGATGGGACTTGGCTTGCTCTGATTACTCATCGATCCAGCTCAGTCCAGGCGCATTACGGTTTTCCGCTCAACTGCGAGGCAGCCGAGCGAAGCCTCCTCCGCCGTAGCGGTTTGTTGGGCCGCCGCACACGGTTGCCCTATATGGCATAACGGTTTCAGTACATGGTCTGGCGCTAGGTTCATAACCCACCCTTTTCGTTGCCGTTCGTCAAGTCGACAATGTGCCAGCCACGAGCCACTAGACCTTCAATATGCTCGTTCTTCAGTTTGTCGCTTTTGTGGAGCGCTAGGCAGAGAAGCCCGCTCGTACGTGTCATCCCCACAAACACTCGCCTCAGGGTGTCTTTATAAGACTTCGGCGGCTTTCCAGACCTCGCACTCCCAGATAGCTCCGGCAGCAGCATGGTGAGGTCATGAAGCCGCCTATAGGTCTCCATGACAAGCGTAGCGAAATGAGTTTCGCCCTTGACCGCGTGGATTGTGGTTACCTCCACCTCGATCCGCCTATCGTCTGAGTTCTCGTAAGCATATCGCCCCTGCGGCAAGCTGCTCAGGATCTCCGCTTCGCCATTGTCGACAGACTGCCAACCCATGAACTCCATGGCGTCGTCGTTCCACTCCTCGTCGCCAAGATCCTCGAGGATGCTCCGCATCTGTTCGCAATCCTGGTCCCAGCTGTCTTCAGCCATTTCATCGGAAGGGAAACACCACCGCGCCAATAGGCCTCTGTATTCCTGAGCGGTCTCAGACCCCTGGGACTCTAGCCATCTTTCAACGCGTCGTAGGGTCAAACGATCATCGCCGATCTTCCTGACGCCTCGAAGCCTGAGTAGGTGGACAATTGCATTCCCGACCATCTTCTTCGCCTCGTAGCACGTGGAATCGCGTTTGGCTGCATGGCGTGCGGTATTGACGATCTCGATCAAGCTGGCTTGGCCAATAAGTGGTTTTGGCATCGCGCGGGCGCAGGGACAATAATCAACGATGCAATACGGAACGTGCGAAGCTGCTCCAGCCTGGTCAGTGCGACGGTGGCCCACAGCTTTGGCTTCGAGTGCTTCGGGAAGACCATCGGGGAACTGGTTCAAGACCAAGTCGCAAAAGGCGGCCAACACCGATCCAATGGTGCTGTCGTCGAAGAGGAATACCGTATTCTGCTTTGCCGATTGTCCGGGGTTACCAACGAGTTGCTGCTGAACGACAGTTAGAGGTGAGGTGAAATCGGCGATCTCCTGACAGAACCGTTTGCTATCGGGAATGCTGATTAACTGAGAAGTGTCAGTAGAAGGAAAAGTACCTTGCGAAGCCTCACCATCCGAGCCAAATATTCCCTGATTGGCGTCACCGAGTCGTTGGAGGATACAGGCATCTGTACTCTGAAACAGGGTCCCAAGGATCTCTTCCTGGATATCGTTGGTATCCTGCATTTCATCAATGAAGACCCAAGGGAATCGGTGTCTCGCCGCAATAGCCGTAGAGGGCATTTCGTGAAGAAGAGCCTGCGCGAAGGCGAACATGTCGTCGAAGCGGAAATAGCCCTCAGCTGCCAAAGTGGCCTTGAGGTCTGAAAGCTGCTTGTACGTAGCTGTCTCTTGACCAAACCATAGCTGTATTCCGGGTGCGTCCAGTAACATCTCACGAGTCTTATAGCGGAGTGAACGGATAAGCCTGTTTCCCTCATGTGGCCGGCGGGAAAGGGTTTTTCGAGCACGCGTGAACCTACGCCAGCCGAGCGTGTCCTCGGCTTTGTCGGCAAAACGATCATTGTCGATGACTGAGACTGTGTACCCGTTGCTCCGGAGGTACGGTAGAGCCAGGAACCTATCGACGAACACCTGGATTGTCCCGACAAAATGGGGGTAGCCAAGCAGTCGGTGCCCAGTCGGATGAGTCGCAAGCCGACGCTCAAGCTCTCGGCGAGCCACATTCGTGTGAGAAACCACGCAGATGCCACGGTCCGGACATGTCCACTTATCCGCCAGTATTGCCAACTTGGCTACCAACAGAGTCGTCTTGCCGCTGCCGGGGCAGGCCTGCACGTCGACAGAGGAAGTTCGCTTCAGGAATGCCCGGCGGTTTTCTTCCGTCAGGTCGAGGTTGAATGCCGCAGCTACCCGGTCGATTTCTTTGTCGTCGATATCAATTCTAAGCGGCATCGGCCGAGCCTTCCGCAGGTTCGTCCTGGAAGGTCACATAGTCAATTGCTTCAACGAGGTAGGCCGGGACCATTGACCGGAACCCTGCAGGGTTCGCCGTGTCCATCGACTCGAGAAGCTCGGCGAGATGTTGCGCACTCACCGCCTTTGAGGCCTCGCGCCTTAACAGAGGCGCGAATATTTCGGTCGCCAGTTTCTCTTCCGAGTAGCTCTCCTGCCAGTCGGCAAAGGTCTCGCAAGCCTCCTTTCGGACTGTTTCATATTCCTGGTCAGACAGCGGCGTATTCCTGCCCCTTTCTTTCTTGGCCAACTGAATCGCCGTGTGAGTACATGCTGCCAACCCGCTACGCGCGAGATCGAATTCCAGCGTCCAGTGATCGGAGGGAAATGTCTTCACTGGAGTAGCGTCATCTGCTGTCAGCTTCTCTATTCGCGCCTGTCGCCACTGCTCTCCGAGTGAGCTCGCGGTCTCCCGTGTTTGAGGGAGGTACGCCCTCGCCTCGTCGGAAGGCATATCCAGATCTGCAATACAGGCAACGCGGATCGGGATTTGGGGATCGGTGTCACGCTGGTAGATTCTTGTGTACCTGAAGACTCCGGTGTGCCCGACCTTCACTATGGATACACCGTACCTGGTCAGGTCCCTGTCGAGCAGTCTTGCAATTGTCGGCAGCAGGATGCACTCGGCGTCTCCCTCGACCACCAGCACGCCCTTCGCAAAGAACATGTTGGATTTGGTCACATCGAGAAACCGTTCCAGGAAGCGGTAGTCTGAGGGCTCCAGCCTTGTTTGGCCAGATGCGAGAGGGAACGCAGCTCCCTTGTGCATAAGTGTCAGCGGTTCAACACCCACTCGTGATGCCAGATTTGGACTATGCGTCGTCGCCAATATCTGCACCGGGGTTGAATCATCGTCTGCTCTGCTCTTCAAGAAATCCATCAACTTCAGCTGCAGCTGCGGATGCAGGTGTGCCTCGGGCTCCTCAATTAGAAGCAAGGGCAGCTGTTGGGAACCGTCATCGCCAAGCAGCAACAGCTCCGTGGCCATGAAGAGGATGTTGTTGAAACCAAGCCCACGGGGCGTCCTGAGAGTGGTGCCGCCCGGAGGGTCGAGTGCGATCTCGAGCCGCTCGAGGATTTGCCTGAGTTCTGTATTTCGAGCGACGCCGATTGATGCCGTGAGGGGATCTGAATGGAAAGATAGGTGGTCGAGGTAGTTCGCCTTGAGGGTGCTTTCAGTATCCTTGATCACCTTGTTTGCGCGAATCAGATGCTCCGCTTGACGCATGATCCCGATGAGGGTTTCCGGTTTGCAGCTGGGGTCTTCGCTGTCGAAGTCGTCGTCAGCCTGGTTCTTGAAATCGGGGTGCGAGCTCAGAATCTGGGAGAGGCGAGATCCTTTTCCGGCGGACAGTTCCCGTTCCGCCTCACGCAGCGGCCGGAGGTAGGTGACCCGGAGAAACTCGCGCACGGGCCCCTCGATGGTCGGCCCATCACCGTTCTTGCCGGAGTGGCAGACGTATGACACTCGAGCCCTGCCGTTCGCGTCCTGTATCCGCGTTGCCTGGAAGTGAACGTAGAGGCAAGGCGCCGAATTCTCGACGGTGATCCACTCGAGGTAACGTCCAACTTCGTGAGTAGCAAGATCGGAGAAGGAGAGACGGATGGTAAAGGAGTTTGCTCGTTGTGATTCCTTGACGTGAAAATCATCATCGTTGGGTCGGTGGAATTCGAGGCTTGTCGTCCATAAGACATATCTAATCGCATCGACTACCGCAGATTTCCCTGAATCATTCTCTCCGACAAAAACGTTGAGACCTGGGCTCAGAAGTAGCTCAAGGTGCTCGGAATCTTCCTCAGGACCGAATATGCGGAAATTTTCAATATAGATTGATGAGAGTCTCATCTTTATCCTCTTTAAAGATGGTTTCGAAGTACAGCCTGGTCGTGCAATGACAACCGATCGACCCAACAGCTACTGGGCTGCGAATTGGCACACATATCCCCTCAGTCTTGCTGGATATGGTGCAAGAGGTGACGCGACTGGATGTCTCTTTCTGGTCCCCAGAGTCTGATTTTCTACACCCAGACCGCAAAACTCAAGGGTGCAATATCGAGTGAGCCGTCGTTGGATATGGTCAATATCGCGTGCTGGTCCTGGCTCGATATGATCCGGGCGGTTCCCTAGAGGCTGTCCAGCGCCCAACCCAATGCGTCGAGGCCGGCGGCTAGGGTGTCCGCCGGGCCGCCGAAGGCGATGCGGAAGTGGGCCGGGGACTGGAAGAAGCGGCCGGGAACTAGGCCGGTCTCGTAGTCGTGCAGCATCATGTCGACGAAGGGGCCGGCATCGTCGAGGCTCCGGATGCGGGGGAAGCCCACGGTGCCGCCGGCCGGCGGAATCCACTCGAGCTCGGGTCGGGATTGCGCGAACTCGAGCAGGGCGGCCAGGTTGGGTTCGAGAATGCCTCGTGCGCGAGCTGCAAACAGGTCGAGTTGCTGGAATGCGAGAGTGGCCAGCCGATCCGACGGGTAGGATCCGACTGCATCGACGACATCACGAGCGCGGCGGATGGCCTCGGCCACATCAGGCGCGGCGATGGCCCAGCCTGCACGTAGCCCGGCCAGGCCGTACGACTTCGTCAGGCTGCTGGTCGAGATGAAGACGTCCGACAACCTTGCGGCGATTGGCGGCCGGTTCTCGTACACACTGTCTAGGTAGACCTCATCCACGAGCACACGGACGCCCGCTTCTGCGGCCACCTCACCGACAGCGCGTAGCTCCTCTTCGCTGGCCAGCACTCCGCTCGGGTTGTGCGGGCTGGTGATCACGATCAGGCGGGTGCGTGGGGTGATCGCCTTGCGGATGGAGTCGGGGTTGAGGGCGTAGCCTTCCTCGAAGCGCCTCTCGAAGCGCGTCACGGTGGCTCCCACAATTCGCGGTGCCCCGAGCAGTGGATCGTAGGCGGGGAGCTCGATGAGAACCTCGTCGCCCGGCCGCAGGAGGGCGGCATATGTGAGGAAGTTGGCGCCCGAGGTGCCGCTCGCGGTGGCCACCCGGTCGGGCGAGGTGCCGTACTGGGCGGCGATCGCTTCGACCAACGGTGCGTAGCCGTTGTCGTTTGGCCCGGTGAGATCCAGCGCCTCGGCGGCTCCCGGCAGCTCATCGAGGGTGCACGGCAATAGGTTGCTGCCCGAGAGATCGTACTTGGGCCGGTGGTGAGTCTTGGCCCACTCCATGTAGGGAGCCCAGTGGATGTCGGGGATCGTCGGCGTGCGGCTCGACGCACTCATGGGATTTCAACCTCCGGATGAGACTCATTCACCGCCGATTGACCTCGAACCGGCTCATTCATGGCTGCCGCCATCCTGATCCGACTCAGAAACACCGCCACGTCGCCGGTTCCAGTAGAAGAACGCCGGCACGCCGGTGGCCAGCAGAACCAGGCCGAGACCTGAACCCCACGGGTTGCTCCAAAGAGCGCTGAGCACGATGAAAGTGGCAGCCACAACGAACAGTGCCGGCACGAACGGGTACCCAGGCGTGCTGAAGGTTCCCTCCGGCCTGTCCTTCAGTGGGTGGGTGCGGCGGAAGACGAAGAGGCTCGCGCCTGCCAGCGCGAAGAAGAGCTGGTCGGCGAAGACGACGTAGCCGACGAGCTGGGCATAGGTGCCGGTCAGGACCAACAGGATGGCCCACACCGACTGGATGACGATGGCTAGCGACGGCGTCTTGAAGCGAGGGTGCAGGCGGGCGACGCGGGAGAAGAAGACCTTGTCGGCCGCCATGGCGTAATAAACGCGGGTGGGAGCTAATACTGTCAGGTTGAGAAAGCCAAAGGTGGAGATCGCGATTGCCGCGGTGATGAAGGTGTCGCCCCCGGCGCCCATCACGTAGCGGGAAGCATCGGCCGCCGGCGTCATGGTCGAGGCCAACCCATCGCGACCGAGCGCCTGCAGGTATACGTAGTTGACCGAAACGTAGACGGCCACGACGATCGCGGTGCCGACGACAATGCTGAGTGGCAGGTTGCGCCTCGGGTTCTTGATTTCCTCGGCAACGAAGTTGGCATTTTGCCAACCGCCGTAGGTGAACATGACCGCAATCAGTGCGGCTCCGAAGGCGACGAAGACCATCGGGATCGTGGGTGATTCGGCGCCGGCCTCGGCCGAAAGCGATTCGGCGGCTGCAGGGTCGTCGGCGACTGCGGGTTCCTCGGCCGTGGCCGGAGACCGCGCTCCCTCGACCGCGGCCGTGTCAGCGCTCGGCAGGAGCAGAGCTGCCCCGATCAGCACCAGGAGGGCGGCCGTCTTGAGGATTACGAAGACGTTCAGCACCCTGCTGCCCGGCTTGATCCCCAAGTAGTTCACAACCGTCACGAGTATGATCGCGAAAATCGCCAGGTGCACCGCGTACGTATCGGGGCGGCCGACCAAACGCAGGGTGTACTCGGCGAAGATGATCGCCACCGCGGCGATAGCACCCGTCTCGATCATCAGCAGCAGGGCCCAGCCATAGAGGAAGCCGGCCAGAGGGTTGTACGCGTCGCGCAGATAGGCGTAATGGCCGCCCACCTTCGGGAACATCGAGCCGAGCTCGGCGAAGGTGAAGGCGCCGGCCATGGCGATGACACCTCCAGCGACCCAGGCGGCCAGCACCAGCGGGCCCGTGTGGAGGCGCTGCGCCACGATGTAGGGGTTGATGAAGATGCCGGCGCCGATGATGCCGCCGACCACGACCATCGTTGCGTCGAATGGGCCCAAGGCTCGCTTGAAGCTCATTTGAGGCTCATGAGGGGTTCTCGATCGCGGCTGTTCTTTCAAAGCTCATCACTTGAGCCTCATCAGCGCGGGTGCTCTTCAATGATACGGTCGACCACTGCCCGCATCTGGTCGGTGTGAGAGCCTGCCCAGTAGACTCGCTCGCAGTCGGGGCAGCGCCAGAGCTCATCCTTCGTTTGCAGCACTCGCTGCGGCACCTGATCCGGCGCCAGCTCCAGCACC